>PVMS01137914.1_pt1 | contig 12122 bp, 9 predicted proteins | sample 1853461 | NCBI WGS metagenome assembly PVMS01 (sample SAMN08582032, study PRJNA380276) | Marine sediment metagenome, whole genome shotgun sequencing project. | isolation source: ocean sediment barecode stripped | collected 2017
CAAGCTGTAGCCGTTGTCGGCGCGAACGCCGGCAGCGAGCATCATACCCGCTGCATCGGATAGCGACATGCGCGGGTCCGGTTTCTGGGATAATGGACCGATGTCTGAAATTCAATACATAGACAATCACGAGTCTGCGAATCGGTTAGCCTCACGTTTGCAGAGAGCGAAATATATCGCGGTAGACACGGAGTTCGTGCGCGAGCGAACCTACCACCCGAGACCTTGTCTTCTGCAGCTGTGCTGGGAAGATCAGCTTGCTTGTCTCGACCTGCTCGAACTGGGACTGCCACCGGCTATTGAAGAGCTGTTGATGGCTCCGGAAATCACAATAGTATTGCATTCGGCACGCCAGGATCTGGAGCTTTTTTTCCTGATGAGCGGTCGGGTCCCCGGGCCGGTTTTTGATACCCAGATCGCGGCCGCAATGATCGGTCTTCAGGAGCAGTGCGGTTACGGCACGGCGGTACAGACTATCCTCGACATACACCTGGAGAAGGGTCACGCACGCACGGACTGGAGTCGGCGACCCCTCAGTCCCGAACAGATCAGGTATGCCGCAGACGATGTTCGTTATCTCGTCCCCCTTTACGAGAGATTGGTCGAGATGCTTGAAGAACAGGGCCGATCTGACTGGCCGCTGGAGGATTTCTCCGCCTTGCTGGATCCAGGTCTGTATGCGCCGGATCCACAGCTTGCCTTCAGACGGGTCAAGGGCTGGAAGCGGCTGCAAGGCGCAGATCTTTTTTTTCTCAAGGCCCTCGCGCTGTGGAGGGAAGAGCAAGCCATCAACCATGACAGGCCGCGCAAGTGGATTCTGGCCGACGATGCACTTATCGAGTTAGCGCGTCGCAGACCCGGCAGCACTGCTGAGTTGTCGGCATTAAAGTCGGTCCCGAACTCGGTCAGACAACGTCATGGAGAGCATTTCGTCGATCTCTTCACGGCACAGACAGTAGCCCCACAGCCCCCTTCGGCGGACCACGACCCAAGACTTACAAAGTCCGAATCGGCGCTGGCCAGTCGATTGAACACTATTGTCGATCGTCTGGCCAAGGAAAACCGTATTGCCGCGGCGATGCTGGCGCCGCGGGCCGAAATCAAGAAGCTCGTGACGGGTTGTCGCGATGCAAGGGTACTGCGAGGCTGGCGACTGGAGCTGGTGGGTCGCCAGCTTTTGGAGGAGCTGGCGCCTGTGGCGCACCAAGGCGGCGCGTCAGATTTGTAACGCCTGTAGGCGGCGGAAGACCTCGTCTATTTCCCCCTGCGCATCGACAACCCGCAGCAAATTGCGTTTTTCGTAGAAAGCGACGAGAGGTGCGGTCTCCGACTCATACACCTTGAGTCGCTTCGCTACGGTTTCCTCATTGTCGTCCACGCGTTGCGTGAGCTGCCCGCCACAAGCGCCACACGTCCCTTCTTTCGCCGGTGGCGATGCGTGTACATTGTAGATACGTCCGCAATCGGGACAACTTCGCCGCCCGGTGATGCGCTTCAGAAGAATACCGAAGTCGACATCCATCAGGACGACGCCGTCCAAAGGTGTTTCAATCTCATCAAGGACTGTGTCGAGCGCCTCGGCCTGCGGTATGTTTCGCGGGAATCCATCGAGTACGAAGCCTTTCTGCGCATCCGCCTGAGCGAGGCGTTCCCTGATGATGCCCAGCACGATTTCGTCCGAGACGAGTTGGCCCGAATCCATTGCTTCCCTGGCGCGCTGCCCCAGCTCGGTTCCGGCCTTCACCGCCTCACGGAGCAGATCACCGGTCGACACCTGGGGTATTCCCTGGCTGGCGGAAAGCCTTTGAGCCTGAGTTCCTTTTCCGGACCCGGGTGCACCGATCAGGATTATTCTCATGATTGCCTTTTCCTTCTCTCAGGTGAGCGCGGCGGTAGGCTATCGTCGCGACCGACCGTCGTTAATGCGTATGACCCGAAGGCCCTGATAGGCTATTCTGGCATCGTCCCCGGCAACACAGCAAGAACTACCAGCGATGACCAAAAAGAACATTCTATACGCCCAGTCAGGAGGCGTTACGGCCGTCATCAACGCCACCGCCTGTGGTGTCATACAGACCGCCCGTAAAAACAAGAACAGAATCGGCAAAGTGTATGCCGGCGTCGAAGGTATTGTCGGTGCCCTGACGGAGAATATCGTCGATACGAGCCACGAATCCGCCAGCGCAATTCAGGCTCTGCGGCATACGCCGGGCGCGGCCTTCGGATCAGCCCGCTACAAGCTCAGGGGGCTCGATGAAAGTCGCGCGGAATATGAGCGGCTCATCGAAGTGTTCAAGGCCCACGATATAGGATATTTTTTCTATAACGGCGGCAATGACTCGATGGACACCGCTCACAAGGTCTCCCGGATGGGGGATGCCATGGGCTACCCGATCAGCTGTATCGGCGTGCCGAAGACCGTCGATAACGACCTGGCGGGGACGGACAATTGTCCGGGGTTTGGTTCTGTCGCCAAATATATCGCGATTTCAACCCAGGAAGCGGCGATTGATGTTCGATCGATGAAGCAAACCAAAGTTTTCATTCTCGAAGTCATGGGGCGTCACGCGGGATGGATCGCCGCGTCGGGAGGCCTGGCGGGACACAAACCACACGAGCCGCCGCATATTATTCTTTTCCCGGAAATACCCTTTGATGAGAAAGCTTTTCTTCGCAGGGTGAAACAGGCGGTAAGCCGTTGGGACAACTGCGTCATCGTAGTATCCGAGGGTGTCAGGAGGAAGAACGGAAAGTTCTTGTCGGACGCCGGCAGGAAGGATGCATTTGGCCATACTCAACTGGGCGGCGTCGCGCCCGTTCTTGCAGCGCTGATCGAACGAAAGTTCGGTTACAAGTACCATTATGCGGTTGTGGATTATCTGCAGCGTTCCGCCCGCCACATAGCCTCCAAGACAGACGTTGAGCAGGCCTATGCGGTAGGCAAGGCGGCTGTGGAGCTGGCGCTGGAAGGGAAATCAGGCGTCATGCCTGTAATCGTCAGACAATCCGACGCGCCATACCGTTGGAAGATTGGCGTTGAGGCGCTGAAAAACGTAGCCAATAAAGAGAAAAAGCTGCCGAGACGGTATATCTCCAGGGATGGATTTGGCATTACTGCAGCGGGCCGCCGTTATCTCGAACCGCTAATCCGCGGCGAGGACTACCCACCCTACAAGAACGGTCTGCCAAAGTATGTCCAGCTGAAGCTGAGGCGGGTTCCAAAGAAACTCAGGAAGCGCTTCCTTATCAAAGCCTGACGATCGATCGCGACCGGGCACTAGCCGTCGTTCCTGAATAGGCGGGGCTAGAACTCAATTTTCATGCTACTGGAGGCACCAACGACCTCGATGCCCATTTTGCCAACCAGACCGGCGAGCGAAATACACGCCTCGTAGTGCCTGTCATCCTTCTGGCAAACACCGCCCGGCAGCGCACCGACCACCTCAATACCCCACCAGTCCGGACGCCGCCTGTATTCCCGATGCGACAGGAATACCCGGGTACTGACCGTGGGTGCGATCCCCCTGACGACCAATAATGAATGCCCGGGTTTCAGGTGTGTAATAAACGCCTCTTTGAATGCTATCAGGCAACAGCTTTCAGGGACCATCGGATACGCGAACGCATCCCGGGCAATAATCTTGCCAACACTCGCCGTTCTACTCATGAAGCTGCTCTGCCTCGTGTTGATGTCTTCATGCAAGCACCACTGCTGTTCGGGCCTGTGGCGTTAACGCGTACTCTCGTCTGTGCCTGACTGCCATCGTCTATCCGATCGGTTTCCTGCCTCCCTGCGGTCAACATCGCCGGCTTGCCGAACCCGCTTATGGTCTGTACTACGCACCAATCCCGATCCACCTTTCGAAATAACAAGAGCGTGTCCGACGTCCATGTCGGACACTGGGGTGGTGGCGGGGCTACCGCCACCATGAAGGGATGAACCGACTGGACATATCTGCCGAGGTGAAATGCGCAGATGGCTGATCCGATTCCTCTCTTCACTATGCGCGACTTCCTTTGCGCAGGGCGCTGTGACTTCAGGTTTGCGAGCTGTCTGTCCCTTGCTTTCGCCCTCGACGGCGCCTGAAATTATCAGCACTTCATAGAGACACTGCACCAAGACCCGCAAAACTCTCACCCACCATCAATCTTAATCCTGAGCATGCGACCCGAGGGCCGGATCAACTATTGGTGGATGCAGCCAGATGCACGGGATATGATCGGCGTTGAAGGGATCGTCGATGCGATCCGAACGGGGCACTAAGGCAGGAACTGATTACCACCACACAAGAAACGGCGAGATTCAATGCAGTCGGAAGAACACAAGGTAGCTGAAGAGCTGGCCAAGATGGTCGCGGACGGCGATCGGGAAGCCGAGTCGCGAATCTACCGCCGCTATGAACGTGGACTACTGTATCTGCTTCGCAAGCGGGTTGGCGATGCGAGTGTCGCCGAAGATCTCTGCCAGGAGGCTTTCATCATTCTGTTGAGGCGTTTGCGCACAGAGGGCCTTACAGACCCGGGGCGAATGAACGGCTATTTGTACGGGATCGCCCATAAGCTGGCGGCGCGTGAGATCGGCAATCGTGCGAAACGCGATCTGGCAGTAGAGAGCGCTTTCCTGGAGTCCCGTCCCGATCCCGCGCCCGACCAGTTCGACCAGTTCGCCCGGGCCCAGTTGCACAAGATCGTGCATGAGCTCTTCGCGGAATTGCGTGTCGAGAGGGATCGGCAGATTCTGCGTCGATTCTGGATCTACGATGAGGACAAGGAGACCATTTGCAGCGTTCTGGACATCGATAGTGTCCATTTCAACAGAGTTATCCATCGGGCCAAAAGCCGCTTCAGAGAGCTTGTTTTCAAGGCGGACCAGCGCAGGCATCTGCACGTGATTGACGGATCACGGCGGCATAACAGAAAAAAACGTTAATCGGTGCGATGAATGACCAGGCCGGTGCAGTAAGTACATAAGAACAGACAGTCAGAGGTAACTCTTATGGAACACCAGGACGTCAAAGACGCCATGCTGGTCGATCGATATCTTGCCGGAAATCTCACGGCAAGAGAGCGCGAAGCATTCGAAACGCACTATCTGAGCTGCACAGCCTGCCTCGAAGAACTCGAGCTGACCGAGAAGCTTCGTCAAGGGGCCAGGGACACGGTCGGCGGCGCGACCGAGGGCAGCCCGGACACCAAAAGTTCGCGAACATCACAGCTCGCCAAAACAGTGCTGCGGACCAGACGGTATGCGACGGCCGCAACGGTGTTATTCGCCGTTTCGCTACTTGTATCCGGACGGCTTTACCAGCAGCTCTTGCTGCCTGATCCATTGACCGGGGCGCAAGTCGTACCGATACACGCCACCCGAGGGAGTGCATCGCGACCGGCCAACGTGGTGCATTTGCGCTCCACGGCAACGACGATTATCCTGCTCATCGATCCCGGTCCGGCACCGTTGCCCGAATACCGGGTCACTGTTTTGAAAGTGACAGGCGATTCCTACCAGAAGGTCACCTTGCTCGACGGATTGAAACCGACGTACGAGCAGATGGTGGCCGTCAGCATGCCGGGTACAACGCTGGAGTCTGGTGACTATTTGCTCAGTCTCGACGGTAAGGCTACGCCGGATCAGGAGTACCGGCCGGTAACCGAACTGAGTTTCACAGTTGAGATCGATTAAGAGCTGTACCAGCAAGACAAGACAAGGTCAGTACAGGACGCGGCCGGTCAGTTGGTAAGAGCCGCGTCCGGATGAAGACTGAATATTCACGATCCATGGGCCGTTAGCCGGTCGCGCGCATTCACACACCGCTATCTGCTTGAAATCGTTCTGGCAAACGCAATCACCGCTGCCCGCTTCCGCCATCTCGAGCGACAGGTCGTAATCCACAAGACATGCGCTGGTATTTTTTCCACTACAGTGGTCCGCCGGGCTGGTGAGTGAAAAATTTGCAGTGACCCGCAACAACCGTGCGCCATCGGCCACTTCAATCCGGTAACGATGACGCCCGCCCGCCGTCACCGACCAGCATCCCGGTCGCGTACAGTCGATCTCCAGCTGGCTGGCCATCGATGATGGAGCATGTGCCATTGGGCCGATCTCTTTTCGCCACCAGGCCACCATGTCTGCGCTGGTCAGATCGACATACAGGCCCCACCCGCTCCTGCAGCCGTTTTCCGAACGTCTGGCAATCCCCACAACCGCCCCATCCGCAAACATCGGTCCACCGGAATCGTGGTTACAGGCAGCCGGTGTCGTTTCGGAGACGAGATGACAGAGCGTTCCCGGGGCGCAGTGCTTCGGATCGACGCGTGCTATTCGAAGGATGCCATTGTCCGCCCGGTAGGGATTGCTGTCGCCGAACCCGGCGATGACGGCCGCTCCGCCACCCGCCAGGATTCCTACTCTGGCGGGCGTCACATCCTCGACCGGTGTTGCGAGTTCGAGGATTGCGATGTCAGCGATGCTGCTGTCACAGTCGCTGCGATGGTCGCAGAAGTGGCTGACCGAACCGGGCCGCACGGCCACGATACCGCCGTGACGGAGAAAGACCCAGTAGTCCCTGGTCCTGTTATCCACGCAGTGCCCGGCGGTTACGAATCGCGACCGGGAGGCGAGGATGCCGCTACAAATGGCATACACACCGCAGCGACCACTCGGGCATGATTCGCTTAACAACATGCCCACCTCGGGGTGCTCCGCGCTCGGCATGCCGTTTTTTAGGGCAATTACGATGTCGGAAAACGAACCCGGACGCCCGTCGGGCTGACCTGATGCAGTCAGACTCGCCGGCTCAGTGGCCGCCGCCACAAGAGCGAAGCAACAAAAAACAACCAGGCACCAGCGAAACCGCAGATTACTCGAACGACCGGGGCGGTCAGCCTCAGTCCTGGGCGTGGGCGGTGCCCCCATGGACGTTATCGAGTAGGCCATCGTTCTCGCAATCATCCTGCATCGTGGAACGATGACCATACCGGATTTCGAGCATCCGATAGCCGTTGACCTCAATCGTGGTCAGCCGCATCAGGTGTGGCCTGGCGATCATGTCGGGCGTCCCCATTGACTCGTGCCCAAGCCCGATGGTGGTACAGAGCGTGTGGCTTGCCCTTCCGCCGCCAGCGTTTGAGCCGCTTTGTCTCACCAGTTGCCGGCGTTGGGCGCCCCAACGCTGTGCGAGTGCCGGGCCCGGCGTCAGTACAACCTCGCAGTCTGCAGTGACGTCCAGCGTCAACATGTCGCCTTCCATCAGGTGGATTCCATGGTCTTCATGATCCGGCGTCACGGAAGTGATGTACCAGATGTGTTCTCCCGCCTGCGAGCTGTAGTAATCAATGAAAGGGTCGCCCGAGTCGCGACATTGAGTGGGTTCGGCCGCCGCCGTGGTGAGGGTCAGCAATGTGACACCGAGAACGACACAGCCCGATATGGCTCTTTTTGATTTCATTTTTTTATTCCTCTAGGACAGACAGAGAGACGCGTTTTTGCGCGCCCCTTCCTAAAACTGCGTGAGGAACGGCAATTCTCTCACCCTGTCTGACGGAAGCGGCACTTGTCAGCTGCCTACCAGTCGCCCTGAAGAACGAATGCGCCCCAGAAATAGGGATCAACCCAGCGCCGCTCCGCCCTGATGGCCAGCTGTGCCTTGCGCAATGCAGCTGCGGGCGTGAGGCTGTCCTGCAGGAGTCCGCGATAGAGCTGCTCCATCAGTACCGAGGTGCTGTGATCCGGCACCCACCAGAGACTGGCCAGCACTCTTCGCGAGCCCGCATGGAAGAAACTCTGAGTCAGGCCGAGCATGCCCTCACCCCGGATTTCACGACCAAGGGCGGTATCGCAGGCGCTCAGGACGACGAGTTCCGCATTCAGGTTCAGGCGCGAGATTTCGTGCACTGGCAGCAGGCCCGCGCGGATGCCTCCATTGGAACCGTCCGCGGACAGGATCAGCGCCGAGAGCGCCGGATAGCGCGTGTCGATCACGCTGTGTGATGCAAAATGGATATAGCGGTACGAGCTGAGATCCATACCGAGTACCCTTTCGCGGCTGGCTGCGTGGCCAAGCGCCAGCATGCTTTGCCCCGAACCCGCCAACGCCGCAATCGTTCGCCCCTCCTCTTCGGCACGGAGCAGCGGAGGCAGTGCGTCCAGCGCGCCTGGCTTGCGAACCAGTGCCCGATCGGACGACCCGGCGCCCCTGCCACTGTCGGTGCCGCGTTTGGGGTCCGGTGCGGCGGGAGCTGCAAAGATCGCAATCCGGCCTCGATCGACGGGATCGTCGTCTCGTATGCCGCGACGCAGCGCGAGGGAGGACATCGACGATACGCCGATCACCTCGTGAGTGTCGATCAGGCGGCCAGGTTCGGGGGCCGCTGCGGTGGACAGGGGCAAGACCGAAAACGGGAGATATTGCAGGATGCCGTCGGCCACCACGATGATGCGCCGTCGGTCCTGCAATCCCTCTACCGGCTCCAGAATCGCTTCCGCTACAAGCGCGAGCAGTTCGTCCCGGTGGCGTCGGGCCTCCTCATCCGACGGATAGATCCGCAGCGTCTCAATCGCATCGCGGACGAGTGGATCAATCGATGCTCTCACCGGGACAGACGCGGCTCGTACCCACTCGTCTGTCACGCTCCAGACAAAACTCCGCTCATCGCCGATAGCGTACTGGATTAGCAAAGTGTCGCTATCCAGCAGATCCTGCATCCCGGTCGCATCCAGGATCGTCGGATCGGTGAGCGCGGCATAGTGGGGACTCGCTCGTCGAATCTTTGCCTCCAGCACCCGCAGTTCAGTCTGTACGCGGTCGAGTGCCTCGCCTGAGGCCTTCAACTCCTCGAGTTCGTCAGATCCGGCGGCCTGAATCTGTCGACTTCTGCGGTACCTGATCTCGCTCAAGCGCTCATAAAGATCCAACCGCTGCCGCCACTGTGACGGCGTTATTCCCCTGTTCACATCGATGTCAGCTTCGTTGATCAGATCTACCATCATTCGCGCCCGGGCGCGCTCAGCGCTCGAAAGCGCTACCCGTCGATAACGATCCGCGAGCGCGTCGCCAGAGCGTGCTGCGAGGTCCATCGCCAGTGAGATCTGCAACTCGTAGGGCGCACGATGAGTACCCAGATAGGTTCCCCGCGACTCGGGAATGCCGAGCTTCCCACGCACTCGTTCCACATGGTTGATCGCGGTTCCCGTCAACTCGATCGCCTCGGCCAGTTTGTCCTCCTGGCGCGCTGCAATGGCCAAAAGGTACAGGCTCCGGGCCAGGCCCTCGTCCGTCGCAAGCTGCTCGTAGGCATCCCTCGCCTGTTTCAGATCTTTCCTTGCCAGTTCGGTCCAGGACAACCCCAGCCGGGACACGCCCCTCTCGCTCAACGCGTCGGCCAGGACCAGCATCGCATCCGCTTCCCGCGCCAGCCTGACCGCCTTGCCTATGACCGGCAGGGCTTCGCCAGGCTGGTCGTCGCTGTTGAGATCCCGTGCAATCGCTATCCGGGCCTTCGCCATGTCGACCCCGGTGGTGGCGATGGCGAGGGCCTGGCGATGGAACTCCATCGCACCCTCGAAGTTTCCCAACTCTCTTTCCACGTCGCCCAGCAATCGAAGGGTCGAGAACTGCCCGCGACCGTCCTTGGCGCGACGCCGGAACGACAGCGCCCTCTCGTAGTATTGGCCGGCCAGGTCGAGTTCCCCCTGCGCGCGGTAGCTGCTGGCGATACCACTCAGCGAACGACCCTGTCCTTCGATGTTGTCGAGGGTTTCATGGATTTCCAGGGCGTCGTCATAGTCCCGCAGGGCCGCATCGTAGTCGCCATCTCCCAGCAGTGCACGCGCCCTGTTATCGAGGGTATCCGCTCTCAGTCGTTGCGCCGAGTCGGGTGGAAGGATGTCGAGGATGCGGGAGAAAGCGGAAATCGCCGCCCGGTAGCGCGCAGATTCGATCTCGAGAACACCAAGATTGGCGAGGGACCTCTGCTCGTCACCCCACTCGTGGATCAGTTGAAACCGGTCGGCCGCCTCCGCCCAGTGAATTCTCGCTTTGTCCCATTCTCCCTGGTAGTAGCGGGTCAGGCCCAGGTTGTTGATGCTCTGGGCCGCGTCATAAGCGTGGCCCAGGCTCTCCTGTATCCCCTGGGCCTCGAGGAATAGCGAGTGGGCCTGCTTGTAGAGTGAGCGGGTAATATTCGAGTCGCCGATCTCCGTCGCCATCTCGATGAGTCCCGCCGCCTGCAGACCCAAGGCGTTGGAGGCCAGTCCCATGTTGCCCGACAGACGGTAAGCGGCCGCAGCCCGGGCCGCATAGTCAGCGGTCGCCCCCCAATCGCCAGGACCCCAGTACTGCATACTGGCAATACCGTACAGCGTCGCCGCTTCTTGTCTTGAGTCCCCGCGGGACTGCCACAGGGTCAGCGCCCGCAGGTACATTGCCAGGGCGTACTTCCAGTTCCGATCGCCGGCGGCCCGATCCACCATGGTCGCACGCATAACGGACCGGTAGGCCTCCAGCACGACACTCTCGTGTTCGGGATCTATCGCCGTGACGCTGATCCGATGTCCGGTGTCGCCGCCCGTGAATTCATCGGAGGCGATCACGATCGTGTGAAGACCCGGATCTGAAACGGGTATGACCAGAATCTCCTCCTCGTCACGTCGCAGTTCGGAGTTGATGGTCGTGATGCTGCCGTCCGGTCGTTCGTGCGTCAGGACGATGTCGAGACCGATCTGGACGACCCGCACCAGGACCGCCTCTGTATCCCCTGTCTCGAGCACATACCTTATTTGCTCGCCCGGGAGATGACTTGCGGTATGTTCCTGACCGGTCTCTATGCGGTAGGCATCACCTTCCAGCGGCAGTTCGCCGGATACCGCCTGAACGGCAACCGACCAGAGCGTCAATAGAAGCCAGGCGGAAAAATGGCGTAAGCCGGCCGGGAATGCGATGCCGGGTCCCCGACGGCCCGCTTCATCACCGCCAAAGACAACAGTCGGCCCGCCGCAATGCGGATAGCCTGCAAAAAAATCTTCGCCCCGATAGCGCATCTTCGTCCGTGGTTATTCTGCCGTCGCCACGATAACAAAGGACACACCGATGACGCATCACCGGGAAGCTGAGACAAATCCGCGGGAAGCACCCCATCGTGCCCGACAGCCACACAAACGGCCCGGATACTCCAGTGATCCGGCCTAGAGCAGCGGTGCTATCACCAAACTAACAATCGCCATGACATTGATGAGGATATTCATTGCCGGCCCCGATGTGTCCTTGAAAGGATCGCCAACGGTGTCGCCCACGACCACCGCAGTGTGAACATCCGATCCCTTGCCGCCGAGATTGCCCTTTTCGACATACTTCTTGGCGTTATCCCAGGCGCCACCAGCATTGGCCATGGTCAGCGCGAGCAGAACACATCCAAGCAACGCACCGGCTAACGTGCCACCAAGTGCCTCCGGACCCAATGCGAATCCGATGACCACAGGCGAGACGATGGCGAGCACGCCTGGCAACACCATCTTTCTCAACGCGGCCGTCGTTGCGATCTCGATGCAACGTACCGTGTCCGGTTCGGCCGTGCCCTCCAGGAGCCCCGGTATTTCACGGAACTGACGCCGGATCTCCTTGATCATGTCGAAAGCGGCTTCGCCCACGGCTTTCATCGTCATGGATGCGACGAGGAACGGAAAAATTCCGCCGATAAACATGCCGATCAAAACCATCGGATCCGACAATTCCAGACTGAAATCAGGGTAGCGACTCTTGAGCACCTCGATAAACGCGCTGATGATCGCCAGCGCAGCCAACGCAGCCGCCCCGATGGCAAATCCCTTGCCGATAGCAGCCGTCGTGTTACCCACTTCATCCAGCGAATCGGTGATATCCCGGGTCTCCTTGCCCAGGCCGGCCATCTCCGCGATACCGCCGGCGTTATCCGCAACCGGACCATATGCGTCGATCGCCATGGTCATGCCAACCGTGGCCAGCATTCCAACAGCAGCAATACCGACCCCATACAGACCGACCGCCCAATTGGCGACGAAAATGATGGCTGCGATCGAAAGGACCGGGACCACCACCGACTGCATGCCGAGGGCCAAGCCTGAAATCATGACGGTCGCAGGCCCCGTTTCA
>PVMS01043166.1_pt1 | contig 12121 bp, 9 predicted proteins | sample 1853461 | NCBI WGS metagenome assembly PVMS01 (sample SAMN08582032, study PRJNA380276) | Marine sediment metagenome, whole genome shotgun sequencing project. | isolation source: ocean sediment barecode stripped | collected 2017
AACTCGCCAGTTCGACGATATTCTATGTGGATTACATCTATTTTTTGCGGTACACGAGGCCGAGGGCAGTTATCCCGGTGGAATTCATCTCGAAATGACCGGCGAACATGTAACCGAGTGTACCGCAAAAAATTGATGTAATTCACATAGAATATCGTCGAACTGGCGAGTTTTGTAACCACTACTGGCTTTAACCGTGTTGCCGTGCATGGGATCCGATGACCAGACAACATCGCGTCCTTCAGCCTTTACCGCACGGATCAGGCGCGGTAGCGCGGCGGGTAGCTTATTGGCTCCCATACGCGTAATCAGGGTCAGGCGACCGGCTTCGTTATCAGGATTAAGTGCATCGATCAGGCGTAGTAAATCGTCAGGCTTCGTTGTCGGGCCAATCTTTACTCCGACCGGATTTTCAATATGTTTGAAGAATTCTACGTGCGCCTGATCGAGCTGGCGCGTACGTTCGCCGATCCAGACAAAATGGGCAGAGCAGTCATAGCATTTACCGGTAAATGAATCGATACGCGACAATGCTTCTTCATAGTTCAGCAATAAGGCTTCGTGCGAGGTAAACAACTGGGTTTCGCGAATCATCGGCGCGGTCAGCGAGGTGATTCCACAAACTTCCATGAACGCTAGCGCATCCTCGATACGCGTCGACATTTTCAGGTAACGCTCCTTGCTGGGGCTGGCCTCGACAAAATCCAGGTTCCAGCGATGTACCTGGTGCAAATCGGCGAGCCCTCCCTGCGCAAAAGCGCGCAGCAGGTTCAGCGTCGAAGCACTCTGGTTATAAGCCTGTAGCATACGTTCGGGGTCTGGCGTCCTGGAGTCGAGGTCGGCGGCCGCGGCATTGATGATGTCACCGCGGAAACTCGGCAGCGAGACACCGTTGATTTCTTCGAAATCAGCTGAGCGCGGTTTGGCGAATTGCCCCGCCATGCGAGCGATCTTGGTGACCGGGCGTCGACCTGCGAAGGTTAATACCACCGCCATTTGCAGTAGCACCTTGAAGGTATCCCTTATTTTGTTGGCGCTGAACTCGGTAAAAGATTCGGCACAGTCTCCGCCCTGCAGCAAGAACCCCTTTCCATTGCCAACATTGGCGAGGTTTTGTTTCAGGTCGCGAATTTCCTGCGCAAACACCAATGGAGGCAAAGCGCGCAACTTGCTTTCCACAACCTGTAAATGATCCCGGTCCGGGTATTCAGGTTGCTGCACAATCGGAAATTTGCGCCAGCTCGAAGGTAGGGAATTACTGGTCATACTGGCATCCATTTGCAGATAATTTGATTGCTGGCGAAAGACAGTGAAAAATGCCTGAAATCCGGCAAAAATGCCAGTAAAAACAAGCAATGTTGCTGTTTTTTAACCTGGCCTCGACATGCATGCCATGAAAAACAGTGCTACTATTGCGCGCCAGATTACGGAATACCTATAAATTCCGCAAAAATTATAACCAAAACAATTTTGAGAGAGTATCCAATGAAAAATTTGCTTATCGCTTCAGCCATGTTGGCATTGTCGGCGCCAGTGATGGCCGAGGAAGTAAAGGTCGGCGTGATTCTTGGCTTTACCGGACCGATAGAATCACTCACTCCTGAAATGGCAGCTGGTGCGGAACTGGCGCTGGCAGAAGCTTCGAAATCGGGAAATTTTCTCGGTGGTCAAACGATCGTCAGCGTACGCGGTGATTCTACCTGTATCGATGCTGCCGCGGCCACATCGGTTGCCGAACGACTGATTACCGCAGATGGCGTTGCAGCCATTATGGGCGCTGACTGTTCCGGTGTAACCACCGCGATCGCGAATAATGTCGCGGTACCCAACGGTGTGGTAATGGTGTCTCCTTCAGCAACGTCTCCCGCGCTGTCGACGATTAACGACAAGGGATTATTTTATCGCACCGCACCTTCCGATGCCCGCCAGGGAGAAGTTCTGGCTACCATATTGCAAAGTCGTGGCATTGATGAAGTCGCAGTGACCTATACCAATAACGATTATGGCAAGGGGCTCGCCGATTCCTTCGCCGCAGCTTTCAAAGCGGTGGGCGGAAAAATCTCGATCAGCGCTGCGCATGAAGACGGCAAGGCCGATTACTCGGCGGAAGTAGGCGCATTGTCGGCTTCGGGTTCGAAGCATCTCGCTGTATTCGGCTATGTAGATCAGGGTGGTAAAGGAATTATTCAGGCATCGATTGACGCCGATGCTTTTGACAGTTTCGTACTGGCTGACGGTATGGTGGGCGATTCTCTGCTTGCGGCTATTGGCTCAGACCTCGATGGTGCGATAGCAACCTTGCCGGGTGGTGCATCTGGCGCCGACGCCTTCATGACCTATGCCAAGGCTAACGGTGTTACCGGTGACGGGCCTTTCGTCCCCGAGTCTTATGATGCCGCTGCGTTGATCGTGCTGGCGATGCAGGCTGCAGGTTCTGCCGATCGTGCCGCGCTGCAGTCGAAGATGATGATGGTCGCGAATGCACCTGGTAAGAAAATTGGTCCTGGAGAACTCGGTAAGGCGTTGAAGATTATTGCCGCTGGCGGCGATGTCGATTACCAGGGTGCTACCAATGTCGAATTCAATGACGTCGGTGAGGTCTACGGTTCCTACAAGGAGCTTGAAATCGGTAACGGCAAGTGGAATACCATCAAGATTCATTAACAAAGGTGCCGGCACCGTCATTCAACACCGGTACTCGCTTTTCACAGTGGTGGGTGGCGACCTCGGGAGAATGGCCGAAAAAGTGTAGCGAGACATGGATGGCGCGGTCCGTCGTCACGGGCTCCAAGCGGTCCCATGGATGGGCCAAACGGCGCATGCCGTTTGGGAGCGCCTTTTGCGGGTATTCTCCCGAGGTCGCCTTTAGACGCCGGACTTTTTAATGTTGTTTTTTGACGACTTCGGGGAGAATGCCGCCGGGACTGAAGCGTAGTACCAGCAATAGCACCAGTCCCATGAAAAACAGGCGCATGTGCTGCGCATTTGCGATCAGGTGAATACGTACCGCGTTGTTTTCATCGAGCCACCCGGTTCCTACCTGCATCAACCATACGCCCACCGGTTCGGCCTCGATCCAGACCAGCCAGATCAGAAAACCACCCAGCACCGAGCCCATGTTGTTGCCGGAGCCACCCACGATCACCATTACCCAGATCAGAAAGGTATAGCGCAGTGGCTGGTATGAAGTTGGTGTGAATTGCCCATCAAGAGTGGTTAACATCGCCCCGCCAATACCGATCACCGCCGAGCCGATGACAAAGATTTCCAGGTGGCGCCGGGTGACGTCCTTGCCCATGGCGCCGGCCGCGATTTCATTGTCGCGTATTGCCCGCATCATACGTCCCCAGGGGGAATTCAATGCCTTGACGCTGAGTAGCAGGATAAAGATCAGCACCCCGGCAAACAATCCGGTGTAACACAGCTTGACGAAGATACTGGAACCACCGATGACAAATTGCTTGAGTGCCTGTTGTTGCGCGACTTCATTCAGCCCGGCCAGCGACCCGCTATGCCACCAGCGCATCATGTCGATGAACCAGCTGCTGACCTGCAAGTCGATTTCGTAGGGTACCGGACGCTCCAGACCGGTTACATTCTTGACCCCCCGCGTTAGCCAGTCCTCATTTTTTAACACCGCAATGATGATTTCGGATATTCCAAGCGTGGCGATGGCGAGGTAATCGGCACGCAGGCCAAGTGCTACCTTGCCGATACACCAGGCGATTCCGGCGGCGACAAAACCGCCGATTATCCAGGAAAAGACTATCGGTAAACCCATACCCCCGAGGAACCCGGTTTTGGCGGGTTCGATCGATTCGATCGTCAAAATTGCCGGATCGAGAAATACTCGGGTCAGCGCCAGTCCAGCGATAATCACCAGCGTCAATGTCAGGGTTCGATGCCGGCCCGGGGCCAGCCTGCGATAACAAAATATCGCGGCGGCAATGGTGAGCGCAAAACAAATTGCCGCGACCATCAAGCGTCCCCAGCTCGCGTTCCAGGCTTCAGCGATCGGTGCCTGTGATACCAGTACCGCGCTCATACCGCCCAGCGCAGCAAAACCCATTACGCCGACGTTGAGTAATCCGGCATAGCCCCATTGCATGTTGACGCCAAGCGCCATCACCGCCGAAATCAGGCACAGGTTGAAAATACCAAGTGCCACGTTCCAGGACTGGGCAAAGCCGATGATTAATAACAGGCCGGCGATTGCGGCAAAGGCGAGCTGGGTTCTAAGGGAATTGCTCATAGCACCTTACCCCGCAGTATCCCGGTAGGTCTTACCAGCAACACCAGCACCAGGATGACGAAGGACACGGCGAATTTGTAATCGGTGGAGAGCAACTGCAATAATCCTTCCGGCTCCATGCTGACGGGTAACAGGTAGACGAATACCTTTTTATAGGCATAGGTCACCATCACCTCGGAAAAAGCGATGACATAGCCGCCGACAATCGCGCCGATCGGGTTACCGATGCCGCCGACGATGGCCGCGGCAAACATGGGTAACAGTAATTGCAGGTAAGTAAAGGGCTTGAAACTCTTGTCGAGACCGTACAAAGTGCCGGCAATGGTCGCCAGTATTGCGGTAATAATCCAGGTCACCAGCACGACTTTGTCAGGATCAACGCCCGACAGCAGCGCCAGGTCTTCGTTGTCTGAATAGGCCCGCATTGCCTTGCCCATGCGGGTTTTCTGCAAAAACCAGAACAATAGCGCGACCAGCAGGATTGCGATTACGATGGTCAGCCCCTGCGACACCTTGATGCTGAGTCCTTCACTCAAACCGGTCATGGCTTTGAAATCGCGAGCACGGATAATAAAGCGTTCGCCATCGAGGAAACGCTGATCGTTGGGGCCGATAATGAAGCGTACGATGCCGTTGGTCATGAACATCACTCCCATCGACGCGATCATGAAGGTCACGGGTACAGCCTTGTGGTGTCGGTAGTAGCGATACACGGTTTTATCGGTGATCACCAGTAACGCGATGGTCAGCAGGATACCGGCGGGCAGCGCCAGCAGGGCGGTTGGCAACGGACCGAGGTTGACGCCCTGCGATTGCAGCCACCAGGTCACCAGGATTGTGATCATGGTGCCGAAAGCCATGGTGTCGCCGTGAGCGAAATTGGCAAAGCGCAGGATACCGAAAACCAGCGTGATGCCGAGGGCGCCGAGGGCGAGTTGAGAACCGTAGGCAAGCGCAGGTACGATGACGAAATTGAGCAACAGGACAATGGCGTTGGCAAGATCGGTGACGGCTTCCATTTAACCCCCCAGGAAAGAGCGTCGTACTTCAGAATTAGCGAGTAACGCCGCGCCGCTATCGGTATGCCGGTTTTCACCCACCACCAGTACAAATCCACGATCTGCAATTTGCAACGCCTGGCGTGCGTTCTGTTCGACCATGAGGACGGCAACCCCACTCTGGCGTACCTCCAGAATGCGACCGAATAACTCATCCATGACAATCGGTGATACCCCGGCGGTGGGTTCATCCAGCATAAGAACTTCGGGTTGCGACATCAGCGCCCGGCCGACCGCAACTTGCTGACGCTGTCCACCGGAGAGTTCACCGGCGAGTTGATTCCTTTTCTCGGCGAGAATCGGAAACAGCTCATAAACCTGCTCGATGGTTTCGCTGATATCGTCGTCGCGCAGAAAAGCGCCCATCTCCAGATTTTCATAGACGGTCATGCTGGTGAACACGTTACTGGTCTGCGGCACGAAGGCGATGCCCTCGGCGATACGATCCTGCGGCGTCAAGCCGGAAATATCCTTGCCGCGAAAACGAACTTCACCCTGTTTTAACTCGAGCATTCCTAACAGGGCCTTCATCGCAGTGGATTTACCAGCGCCATTCGGGCCGACGATTACCACAATTTCACCCGCGTTGACGTCTATGCTGCAACCCTTCAGGATATCTGCTCCGCCATAGCCGCAGACCAGGTTTTCGCCACTCAGAAAACTCACCTCGCTGCTTCCTTATGCTTAAGCCCGCGTCCGAGATAAGCTTCGATCACCGCCTCGTTATTTTTGACTTCATCGGCTGTACCCTCGGCAAGCACCGTACCCTCGGCCATGCAAATTACCGGATCACAAAGGCGTGAGATGAAATCCATGTCATGTTCGATCATGCAAAAGGTGTAATTCTGTTCCCGATTCAGTTTGATAATCGCGTCACCGATTTCGCGCAACAGGGTTCGATTAACCCCGGCGCCGACCTCGTCGAGAAATACGATCTTGGCATCGACCATCATGGTGCGGCCCAGTTCGAGCAGTTTCTTCTGCCCACCGGAAAGATTACCAGCGATTTCATTGGCAACGGGTCCGAGGTTGAGGAAATCTATCACCTCCATGGCGCGCTGGTAAATGCTGCGCTCTTCGCTGCTTACCTGCTGGCGTCGAAACCAGGTGTTGATCAGGTTTTCACCGGCTTGATGCCCCGGCACCATCATCAGGTTTTCGATTACGGACAAACGGGTAAATTCGTGTGCAATCTGAAAAGTACGCAGCAACCCCTTGTCGAATAGCTGGTGGGGTTTCAAGCCAGTGATGTCCTCATTATCGAGATAAATCCGTCCTGCTGTCGGTGTGTATAAACCAGCAATGGTATTAAATAGCGTGGTTTTACCGGCACCGTTGGGTCCGATCAAGCCGGTAATGGAGCCTGCGGCTATGTCGATCGAGACATGATCAACTGCCTTCAAGCCGCCAAAATGCTTGCAGACGTTGTCAACGCGAATCATCGATTGAATGTTTTGGTAGTGGAAATTGCAAAAAGGGTGGAATGGTTATTTTTTAGTAGTCGTCATGGTAGCGAATTCGGCGCATAAAGGCGAAAAAAAGCCGCTGTCGGTTACCCGACATCGATTGTTACCGGCGTATCTCACGTTAATGAACCAGTCAACGGATGTGGCTATTTTTTACTGTTGATATCTGAAAATTTCAATCCGTGTAGAGCTTAGGGAACACTTTTAACGGGCTTCAGAATCAGGTAGAGTGCAGAAAGCATAAGTTTTGTTTATAAAGTTCAGGGCCTAATAAGTATAATTTATTATCTATCAATTTAATTGTTGCTCCAATTAATTTATTTGCTTTGTATATAGACGGGCAACTCTCCACACTACGGGTTGGCGCTGAAACCGGAACCAGGCAGATATCACCATGACAGCGAAAGTAGTACCGAAACGCGAGGTAAAATCGACTACCTGTTACATGTGCGCCTGTCGCTGTGGTATCAATGTCACCATCGAAGATGGCGAGGTACGCTTTATCCAGGGCAATCCCGAGCATCCGATCAACAAGGGTGTATTGTGCGCCAAGGGCGCCTCCGGGATCATGAAGCAGTATTCCCCGGCACGCTTGAGCAAACCGTTGCGGCGTAAAAAAGGCGCCGAACGTGGTAGTTCCGAGTTCGAGGAAATTTCCTGGGAAGAAGCGTTGACTACCATCAGCGAACGTTTGCATCATATCCGCGAAACCGATCCGAAGAAATTCGCGTTCTATACCGGGCGTGATCAGATGCAGGCGCTGACCGGATTATTCGCCAGGCAATTTGGCACGCCCAACTACGCAGCGCACGGCGGCTTGTGTTCGGTCAATATGGCGGCAGGCCTGATCTACACCATTGGCGGCTCATTCTGGGAGTTCGGCGGGCCCGATTTAGAGCGCTCGCGTCTGTTTATCATGCTTGGTACCGCCGAAGACCATCACTCCAACCCGATGAAGATTGCGCTCGCAAAGTTCAAGCGTAACGGCGGCAAATTTATTGCTGTTAACCCGGTACGCAGCGGCTATGCCGCGATTGCCGATGAATGGATTCCGATCAAACCCGGTACTGACGGCGCGCTGCTGTTGGCGATCATCCGCGAGATTATTGCACTTGGGCTATACGATCGTGATTTCCTGTTGCAGTACACCAATTCTCCGGACCTGGTGAATGCCGACCCTGACAGTGACGAATTCGGACTATTCCTGCGTTCGGACAAGGTAGTCGAGGAAACCTGTATCGAAGCTGACAACAAGATGTGGTGGGATCGCCATCTGAATGCCGCGGTACATTCGCATAGCGACCAGGCGGATCCGCGCTTGATGGGAGAGTTTCAACTCGATGATGGCGGCAAGGCCAAACCGGCCTTCCAGCTACTCATGGAACGGGTCGAGCAATACACGCCGGAATGGGCGGCGGGCATCACCGGCATCGACGCAGCTACGATCCGCAGGCTGGCGCATGAAATGGGGATTACCGCGCGTGACGAACAAATCGAATTACCGGTGCCCTGGACCGATGCCTGGGGTCGGGAGCATGAGTCGATTACCGGGAACCCGGTCTCGTTTCATGCTATGCGGGGGCTGGCGGCACATTCCAACGGGTTTCAGACGATTCGAGCACTGGGCATTTTGATGACCATTCTCGGCACCATCGATCGGCCCGGAGGATTTCGGCACAAGGCGCCGTTTCCACGCCCGATTCCACCCTGCGCCAAGCCGCCCAAATCACCCGACGCGGTACAGCCGGGCGCTCCGCTAGAAGGTATGCCGCTCGGATTTCCGGCTGCGCCCGAGGACCTGTTCGTCGATGACCAGGGTGCGCCGGTACGGCTCGACAAGGGTTTTTCCTGGGAATATCCATTGTCGGTACATGGGTTGATGCATAACGTGATTACCAATGCCTGGCGCGGCGATCCGTACCCGATCGACACCCTGATGCTGTTCATGGCGAATATGGCCTGGAATTCGTCGATGAATACCGAGCGTGTACGTGAAATGCTGGTCGATAAAAACGCCGATGGCGAGTACAAGATTCCATTCCTGGTGGTTTGCGACGCTTTTCATTCGGAGACGATTGCCTTTGCCGACATCGTGCTGCCGGATACGACCTACCTCGAACGTTATGACGCGATGTCGATGCTGGATCGACCGATTTCGGAATTCGAAGGTCCGATCGACTCGGTGCGAGTTCCAGTAGTGCCACCTAAAGGCGAATGTCGACCGTTTCAGGATGTACTGGTCGAACTCGGCACGCGGCTTAAACTACCGCGCTTCCTGAATCTTGATGGCAGCCGTAAATTCAAGGATTACAAGGACCTGGTGATCAACTACGAAACCGAACCGGGCTCGGGTATCGGTTTTCTCATGGGCTGGCGCGGTAAGGGCGGCGAAAAATTCATGCGCGGCGAACCCAACCCAAACCAGTGGGAAATGTACGCCAAAAACAACTGCGTTTATCAATACGAGTTACCCAGATCATTTCAATATATGCGCAACTGGAATCGCGGTTACCTGCACTGGGCGCAGGACCACGGCCTGATCCGTTATACCGATCCGGTCAACCTGCATCTATACTCGGAAGTATTGCAGCGATTTCGCCTGGCGGCGGAAGGCAAACGCCCGGGGCGCCAACCCCCGGATTACCTGCGTGAGCGGGTACGCACTCATTTCGATCCGCTGCCTTTTTACAGCGAGCCGCTGGAAACCCAGGCCATCGACAAGAACAAGTACCCGCTCAACGCGATCACGCAGCGGCCGATGGCGATGTATCATTCCTGGGATTCGCAAAACGCCTGGTTGCGCCAGATCCATGCGCATAACTACCTGTTTGTCAGTCCGCGAGTAGGGGCGCAAAACGGTTTTGGCGATGGTGACTGGATCTGGGTCGAATCTGCACATGGTCGGGTGCGTTGCATGTGCCGCTTCAGCGAAGCGGTGGAACCGGGCACGGTTTGGACCTGGAACGCGATAGGCAAGGCCAGCGGAGCCTGGGCGCTGGATGGCAATGCCAACGAATCACAAAAAGGATTCTTGTTAAACCATTTAATCAGCGAAGAAATTCCCTCGGGTGAGGGTGATTATCGCTTCTCCAATGCCGATCCGATCACCGGTCAGGCCGCCTGGTACGACCTGCGCGTGCGCGTGTACAAGGCTGATGACAGCGAACCGAAACAAACTTCCCCGCAGTTTGAAACCCAGCCGCGTGTACCGGGTATGGAACCGGCAAGAGGCAAGTGGCAGGCTTTTGTGAGAGGACTAGGTAAATGACTCAGCTAGCCCTGGTCATCGATCTCAATACCTGCGTTGGTTGTCATGCCTGCGTCACCAGTTGCAAGGAATGGAACACTTCGGGTGAAGCGGGTCCGATGGTAGACCGTAATCCCTATGCGGCGGAACCGACCGGGACCTTTTTCAACCGCGTGCAGTCTTTTGAAGTCGGCGTTTTTCCGCATACCCAGACTGTACATTTCCCTAAATCCTGTTTGCATTGCGAAGACCCGCCCTGCGTGCCGGTTTGCCCGACGGGGGCAAGCTACAAGCGTCCCGAGGACGGTATCGTGCTGGTGGACTACGACAAGTGTATCGGCTGCGAATATTGCGCCTGGGCCTGCCCCTACGGGGCGCGTGAAATCGATGAACAGCAAAAGGTGATGAAAAAATGCACTCTCTGTGTCGATCGACTCTACGATGAGTCTTTGCCGGAAGCGGAGCGTAAACCGGTTTGCGTGCTTTCCTGCCCGACCAGTGCGCGTATCTATGGTGATATCCACGATCCGGATTCAGCAGCTTCGAAGGCGATAAACGATGCCGGGGGTTACCAGCTAATGCCGGAATGGGGCACCGAGCCGGCGAATCACTATCTGCCGCGACGCAAGGTCAGCATCGCGATACACGAGGAAGACCTGCAGCGGGTGGATAACCCGTTACGCAAGGAAGACCGGGGCCCGCGTGCACCCACTACGCGTACCACGCTCGACGATTCGACCTCGTGGTAAGCCAGTGAAACCCGCTATTTCAGTCATCCTGCTAACCACTCTGATCGGTGCCGGGCAGGGTTTGTTTCTGGCTTATTACAGTGCCGAATGGTTTGTCATGCTGTCGATCCTCGCTCCCGCGCAAACTGACTATAGCGGCTATGCGGCGGGGTTAAGTGTTATCCTGCTGGCAGCGGGCCTGCTGGCTTCATTTTTCCATCTCGGCCATCCCGAGCGAGCCTGGCGCGCCGCGGCAATGTGGCGCAGCTCCTGGCTATCACGTGAAGTCATCGCCTTACCGCTTACGTTGGCGCTGATTCTCGGTTACGCACTGTTGAAGCTAAGCGCCTACGATCCACTCGTTTTCATGCTTGGTGAGAGCATACCGATTTCAGCATCGACCTTAATCGGATTCGGCGCGGTACTCGCGGTGTGTGCGCTTTACGTCTGCACCGCAATGATTTACGCCTGCTTGAGATTTTTACCTCAATGGCATAGTCCGCTAACGGTGTTGAACTTTATTCTCATGGGTTGTGCCTCGGGATTCACCCTGGCGAGCGCGATTTCGGCCTATACCCGCGATGGCAGGTTCTCTTATTTTGCCGGCATGGCAATTTTTCTCACGCTGGCTGCGTTAGCTTCACGCTTTGCCAGTCTGTCGCGTAACAAAAACCTGCGCAGTCCATCCAGCCTGCAATCGGCAATCGGAGTGCATCATCCGACCATTCGCCAGATTGCGCAGGGTGCAATGGGAGGCAGTTTCAATACCCGCGCCTTCATGCATAATTACGGTGCATCCGTGGTTCGTCTGGCGCGGCGATCCTTTCTCGCACTGGGGTTTATCGTTCCCCTTCTGCTGTTGCAGATTAGTAGTGAAACTGGCTGGATTCTCTGTGCCAGTGCCTTTATGCTGCAATACCTGGGGTTGCTGGTCGAACGCTGGTATTTCTTTATCGAGGCCGAGCATCCGCAAAACATCTATTACCAGATGATTTCATAAGGTTGGTGTTGCCCCGGCCGAGGTCAGGATTTTAACAGCTGTAAAACATTTAAAAAACAATAATTTAAACAAATTATTTAATGTATAACTTTAAGTTTATTTCAAGCCAAGGTTAGGTTTAATGCAGAAAATAAATTCGATCGAAATGCTCGAAAAGATCTACTAATGGCCGTGCATGAGATGCAGCCAGAATAAATTACCAGGAGACTGATAGTGCAGGCACGCCGATTTATACAATGCGATGTTTTTACGCCCTCCCCGTCGACAACCACAGCCAACGCATTACCGAGCGTCGGGGTTGGCGTAAAAACATCGCATTGTATAAATCGGCGTGCCTGCACTATCAGTCTCCTGGTAATTTATTCTGGCT
>PVMS01093302.1_pt1 | contig 12120 bp, 11 predicted proteins | sample 1853461 | NCBI WGS metagenome assembly PVMS01 (sample SAMN08582032, study PRJNA380276) | Marine sediment metagenome, whole genome shotgun sequencing project. | isolation source: ocean sediment barecode stripped | collected 2017
TATAAGACTTTTATCAATCTCAAAAGAGCCAAATATTAAAATAGAGGTGATAAAATGGTGATAAAAAAAGGGTAACCGTTTGATAAACAGTTACCCTTGGTCGGGGTGAGAAGACTCGAACTTCCGACCCCATGTCCCCCAGACATGTGCGCTAGCCAACTGCGCCACACCCCGATCAATAGTGGGTGCAAAAGTAATAATTCATTTCATATTGTCAAATATCCCGGGGTAAATTGAAGGTAAAGTAAAGCTGTCATCCCGTCATGATATGAAGGTTTCATCAACGGGTCGACTGTAAGTTTGTCCGGGTTTGGTATGTAGGGAGTAGAAATATTGATTTGGTACCGAATTTGATCAGGGGAGGAGGAATTATTGTAATTTAAGTGGTCTCTTGCCGACCAAGGCATAGACCATCAGTTACACGGTTAATATTCATATATAATAAAATAATAACATTATAATATATTAAAATAATACAATGGAACTATTTAAACCCATGGGCAGTACTTCTGAAGAAACTGCCGGTGACAAAAAAGAACTAGAAGTTTCAGAACATGTAAAGTGCCTGATTCTTGGATCCGGACCTGCAGGTTATACAGCTGCCATTTATGCAGCACGTGCTAACCTGAGCCCCGTGATGTATACGGGTATGCAGATGGGAGGTCAGTTGACCACAACCACGGAGGTAGATAATTTTCCTGGTTATCCAGAGGGAACCGATGGTACGGCTATGATGGAGGATCTGAAAAAGCAGGCGGAGCGTTTTGGTACCCAGGTACGCTTCGGTATGGCCACCAAGGTCGATTTCTCCGGCAAGGTGAAGCAGGTGGTCATTGATGAAAATACCCTGATCGAAGCTGATAGTGTGATTTTGGCAACTGGTGCCACTGCCAAATACCTGGGACTGGAGTCTGAGGAGAAATTCAAGGGCTACGGAGTTTCGGCCTGTGCCACATGTGATGGTTTCTTCTATAAGGACAAGGTTGTGGCTGTTGTAGGCGGGGGTGATACCGCTGCTGAGGAAGCTACCTACCTGGCCGGTATTTGTAAGAAGGTCTTTTTGATTGTACGCAGGGATGAGCTGCGTGCTTCCAAGGCCATGCAGAAGAGGGTATTCAATACCGAGAATATAGAGGTGCTATGGAAGCATCAGACCAAAGAGGTGCTGGGCGACCAGGTGGTGACAGCCCTGGAGCTGTACAAGAACAAGGGAGAAGCGGGAGAGGAAATTGTGAAGAAGGAGATCGATGGATTTTTTCTGGCAATTGGGCATACTCCCAATTCATATATATTTAAAGAGTTTTTGGATACCGACGATGTGGGTTATGTGCAGACGGTTCCCGGTTCAGCCAAAACCAATGTTCCTGGAGTATTCGCCTGCGGCGATCTGCAGGACAATACTTACCGCCAGGCGGTAACTGCAGCAGGATCAGGCTGCATGGCTGCACTGGATGCAGAGAGGTATTTAGGCGAATTAGAATAATTCGCCGTTAATCATAAAAAAAGGGGGCCACAAAGCCCCCTTTTTTCGTAAGTAGGTATTGGTTAGTATATTAACTAATAATCCTTAACCCTTAACTAAGATATTTACACGCGCAGCGCAGAAATGTCCTGGAAGGTATCAGATTTGTACTCTCCAGCCTCCAGTTTAGTGCGGCATTCGGTAAATGCAGCGATGGTATCTGTTACATCTTCAAGGTTGTGCATGGAGGTGGGGATCAGGCGAAGCAGGATGTCACCCTTCGGTACCACCGGGTAGATCACAACAGAGCAGAAAATACTGTAGTTCTCACGAAGGTCAAGGATTAGGTTGGTAGCTTCAATGATTCCACCGCTCATATAAACTGGGGTTACCGGTGATTCGGTGACTCCGATATTAAAACCGGCATCCCTGAGACCTGATTGCAGCGCATTGACCACTTTCCAGAGGTTCTCCCTCAGTGCGGGCATGGTCCTTATCATCTCCAGCCTTTTCAGTGCACCTATTACCATAGGCATGGGCAGTGATTTTGCATAGGTCTGTGAACGCATATTATACCGTAGGTAATCAACCACATCGGTGTCTGCAGCTACAAACCCGCCAATACCGGCCATGGCTTTGGCGAAGGTGGAGAAGTACAGGTCAATTTTATCCTGAACGCCAAAGTGTTCTCCGGAACCCATTCCTGTGGCTCCCATAGTGCCAAAACCGTGGGCGTCGTCCACCAGCAGTCTGAATTTGTATTTCTCTTTCAGGGTGCAGATTTCCTTCAGGTTCCCCAGGTCACCAGCCATGCCAAATACGCCTTCAGTGATAAGCAGAACACCACCGCCCTGCTGGTCGGCACGTTTTGCGGCACGTTCAAGCTGCTTCTCAAGGTTTTCCATGTTATTGTGAGGGAATACATATCTTTTGGCCAGAGACATGCGCATACCATCCAGGATACAGGCGTGTGATTCTGAATCGTAAACGATTACATCGTTACGAGTAGTGAGTGCATCAATGATTGAAGCCATACCCTGGTAGCCGTAGTTCAACAAGAAGGCATCCTCTTTTTGAACAAAAGAAGCTAGCTCGCGCTCCAGTTCTTCATGCTTGCGTGTCTGTCCCGACATCATCCTGGCACCCATGGGGTAGGCCATTCCATATTCGGCAGCAGCAGCAGCATCTATTTTTCTTACTTCGGGATGGTTCCCAAGACCGAGATAGTTATTCAAACTCCAGGTCAGCACCTCTTTTCCGCGAAATTTCATATGTGAGGAGATCTCTCCCTCCAGTTTAGGAAATGCAAAGTAGCCATGTCCCGCCTTTTGATACTGCCCAATTGGGCCTCTGTTCTTGGTAATTCTTTCAAAAATATCCACTGATATAGGTTTTTATGATTAGACTGCAAATTTAGTTTTTTTTTCGTTGGGGACGACAATTTACCTGCTCAACACATAAACTGTTAGAAAAAATCTGATGGGTATGCAATAAAAAGGTATGGTTTTTGTTAAAATTTTATTGCAAATAATTGCTCAACTCTTTTATTATTAACTCAATAATTGTAATTTTGCGCAATGTTTAAAAACAGGATTGTTTTTGGGGTACTGTTTGCAGCTGCAGCAGTGATCCTCAGTGGATGTGGAGAATACGAGAAGTTACTGAAAAGCAGGGACTTCCAAAAGAAGTATGAGATGGGCGTCCAGTATTACGAGGATGGAGAATATGCGAGAGCCGGAACCTTGTTCGATCAGGTTTCCAATATATTCAGGGGGACTACCAAAGCCGATACGGTCAAATATTACCAGGCAAAGAGCTATTATGGACAGAAAGATTACATGATGGCGGGTTATTATTTCAGTGAGCTATCAGCCACATATGCCAGCAGCGTTTATCTGGAAGAGGCTGATTTCATGGTCGGTTATTGCTTCTATAAACAATCGCCCCGTGCTGAACTGGATCAGCAAACAACATACAAAGCCATTACTGCCATGCAAATGTTTATGGTAAAGTACCCCACTTCTGAACGGATTACAGAGTCTCGGGAGATTGTCGCAGAAATGAGTGACAAACTGTTGGAGAAATCCTTTATCAGTGCCAGGCTCTACTACGACCTTGGCTACTATAAATCAGCTATACTTGCATTACGCAACAGTCTTATTGAGTATCCTGATACCGAGTACAGGGAAGAGTTAATGTTCCTGATATTGAAGTCCTCTTACCTGCTGGCAGACAATAGTGTACCCAGTAAGCAGAAGGAGCGGCATCAGGCCACTGTGGATGAGTACTATAGTTTTATCGGGGAGTTCCCTGATGGTTCTCACAGCAGGGAAGCCAAAAGGATGTATGAAGCTTCCAATAAGTTTTTAGGAAATACAAATCAGCAATCATAATCAATGGATTACAAAAAAACAAAGGCGCCACTGACTACAGTGACCAGGGATTTAAATGACATGGACGGAGATACAGGTAATATTTACGAAACTGTCATGGTGGCTGCAAAAAGAGCCAACCAGATAAGTGTAGAGATGAAACTGGAGCTTAACAGGAAGCTGGAGGAGTTTGCCTCCTATACAGACAACCTGGAGGAAGTTTTCGAGAATCCCGAGCAGATCGAGATCTCCAAGTTTTTCGAGAGGTTACCAAAACCATCTTTGATTTCATTGCAGGAATTAACCGACGACCAGATATATTTCAGGATTAACGAAGCACCTGAAATAGAGGAACAATAGTCAAGAACCCTTCCTGATGGATCTTGCAGGAAAACGTATAATCCTTGGTGTTACAGGGAGTATAGCCGCTTATAAGGCGGTCTATTTGCTCAGGCTCCTTATTAAGGAGGGTGCCGAGGTGCAGGTAATTATGACACCTGCTGCCAGGGAATTTGTGGGTTCTGTCACCTTTTCTGCGCTTTCAGGGAATACAGTACTTTCCGATTTTTTCAGGGCTGAAGGGGGCGACTGGAACAGCCATGTGGAGATGGGTGTTTCGGCGGATCTGATGATTGTGGCTCCCATCACAGCCACGACCCTTGCAAAAATGGCCAGCGGAGTAGCCGATAATCTATTAGTTACCACCTATCTTTCAGCCCGATGCCCTGTTGTTGTGGCTCCGGCTATGGATATGGATATGTACCGACACCCTTCCACACAGCGAAATCTGGAAATTCTGAAGGGCTATGGGAATCTGGTGATTGAACCAGGCAAAGGTGAACTGGCTAGTGGACTGGAGGGACCTGGAAGGATGGAGGAACCAGAAGAGATTCTCAGTAAGATCAGGCAGATTAAACCGGAGCCTTCAAAAAAAAAAACTTCTGAATAAGCAGGTCCTCGTAACTGCAGGTCCCACACACGAAAATATCGATCCCGTTCGTTTTATTGGAAACCACTCCTCCGGAAAGATGGGTTTTGCCATTGCGGAGGCATTTGCTGCCGAAGGTGCAAAGGTGCACCTGGTGAGTGGTCCGGTAGCGCTGGAGACCCACGCAGCGGGTGTTGAGGTGATCCGGGTCACTTCTGCCGAAGAAATGTATGAGCGCTGCAGTGAGCTGATGGATCGGATGGACATAGCAGTTTTTAATGCCGCCGTTTCCGACTATACGCCTGTCTCTGCCTCGGAGAAAAAAGTGAAAAGAGGAACGGGGGAATGGACCATTCAGCTGAAGCCCACCCTGGATATTGCTGCTGAAATGGGACGAAGAAAGTCAGCCGGACAAGTGCTGGTAGGATTTGCACTGGAGACCGATAATGAAATGGAACATGCCCGTCTGAAACTGGAAAAGAAGAACCTGGACCTGGTAGTGTTGAACTCCATGCGGGACAGTGGTGCAGGTTTTGGAACTGATACCAACCGGGTGACAATGATTGACCGCCTGGGGAATATTGATAAGTATGAATTGAAGCCCAAGGCACAGGTGGCGGGTGACCTGGTACAGCGGGTGATAAAAATATCAAAAGATGCGTAAGGCCGGACTGTTGTTGCTTATTCTTTTATTCTCTTTAAACCTCCAGAGCCAGGAGCTAAGGTGCAATGTGCAGGTAGTAAGCCAGCAGATTCAGGGAAGCAATAAACAGGTATTCCAGACCCTTCAGAATGCCATCTATGAATTTATGAATAACCGGGTGTGGACCAACCATATCTACACCATGGAGGAGCGGATCGAGTGCAATATGATGTTTAACATTACCGAACAGCTGTCGGCCGATGATTTCAAGGGAACCCTTACCATTCAGGTTAGTCGACCGGTATTCAACACCAATTATAATACGACTACCCTGAATTTTGTGGACAATGACATTCGTTTCAGGTATGTGGAGTTTTCTCCCCTGGAGTTCAATCTGAATTCTCATATCTCCAACCTGACCTCCATACTGGCCTTTTATGCATACTTTGTTCTGGGAATTGATTATGATACATTTTCCCTGATGGGAGGCAGCCAGTACTTTATCAACGCAGAACAGATCGTATTGAATGCGCAGAATGCAGCTGAATCGGGATGGAAACCGATGGATAATACCTCACATAAAAATCGTTACTGGCTGATAAAAGATATGATAGATACCGACTATGAAGGGGTCAGGATATTCAATTACAACTATCACAGGCTTGGTTTGGATGTTATGGATGAGCAGGTCGTTGAAGGGAGGGCCGAGATTACCAACAGTCTGGAATTACTTCAGCAGGTTTACAGGAAAAAGCCTGATCCCTATATGTACCTTCTGCGTCTGGTTTTTGATGCCAAGGTGGATGAAATCGTAAATGTATTCACTGAATCTTACCCGGAGGAACGAAACAGGGCCTATGATATTCTTAGCGAAGTGGATAAGCCCAATGCCAATAAATATAAAGCCATATTGGAGTCAACCCAGTAGGCTGCCCCTATGATTCAATCCCTATACATAAGAAACTACCTGTTGATTGATCACCTGGAGCTTGATTTCTCCGGTGGATTTATTACCATTACCGGGGAGACCGGTGCAGGGAAGTCTATCTTGATGGGAGCTCTTTCACTGATTCTTGGGCAACGGGTTGATACATCCGTCTTGAAATTGAAGGATTCCAAATGTATTGTGGAAGGAACTTTTAATCCAGGGGAGCGGGTCAGGAGAATCTTTGAGGCCAACGATCTTGATTTTGAACAGCTTACTACACTGAGGCGGGAGATATCCCCCGGGGGAAAATCCCGTGCATTTATCAATGATACTCCTGTGAATCTTCCCCTGTTGAAGGAAGTAGGCAAACTGCTGGTGGATATCCACTCACAGCACCAGAACCTGCGACTGAATGACCACCTTTATCAAATGGAGGTGATTACGCATATGGCTGGAGTGGAAAAAGAGCTTTCACGATACCGCGATACCTATTCCGGATATACAGAGATTACCCGGGAACTGGAACGGGTTAAAAAAGAAACAAGCGCACTGAAGGAGGAACTGGAGTATATGCAGTTTCAATTTAATGAATTGCAGTCGGCCCACATGATTGAGGGGGAAATGGAGGAACTGGAAGCCGATTTGCAACGTGCCGAACATGCGGAAGAAATTCGGACTGTGCTGTTCGAATCGGCCGGACATTTTCAGGCCGATACCAGTGGGATCCTGGATCGCTTGCGGACTTCACTTTCCCAGCTTCAAAAAATCGGGCAGCTATATACTCCTTCCAGGGAGATGGCTGCAAGAATGGAGTCAGCCTATATTGAACTGAAAGATATTAATGCAGAGCTGGAGTTGGAAGCCGGGAAGGCTGGTATGGAGCAGGGTGAACTGGAGCAGCTGAGGGAGAGAATGGACCTGCTGTTCGGCTTAATGCAGAAGCACCGGGTACAGGAGCTGGATCAGTTAATAGCACTGAGGGACCAGCTTGGCGAAAAGATAGAGGACCTGACATTTTCCGATGAGAAGATCGGACAGTTGGATCAGGAGCGCAACGCACTCTTACATACACTGGAACAACAGGCCGGTATGCTTCATAAAAAACGTGCATCTGCTGCGAAAGAGATGCAGCTTAGAGTGGAAGAGCAGTTGCAACAACTGGGTATTCCCAATGCCAGGTTCCGGGTAGAGCTGGTAAAAACCGAAGTATTTGATAACAATGGATCTGACCAGGTTAGGTTTCTTTTCTCAGCCAACAAGCAATTGTCACTTGAAGAGATCTCCAGAGTGGCTTCGGGTGGAGAGGTGTCCAGACTGATGCTTTGTATCAAATCAATGGTGTCGGACCGGAAAGGTATGCCTACCCTGATTTTTGATGAGATTGATGCAGGGGTAAGCGGGGAGATTGCAGATAAGGTTGGAGGGATCATGGATCACCTGGCTGATGGGAGGCAGGTGATGGCCATTACACACCTTCCCCAGGTGGCTTCCCGGGGAGCTGAACATTTTGTGGTTTACAAGGAGGATACCAGTGATGCCACCTATACCAGGATCCGTAAACTGCAGCCAGATGAGCGTATTACAGAGATAGCCAGGATGCTTTCCGGCGAGGAACTTACCGAAGAGGCGCTCTCCAATGCACGGGTGCTGCTTCGTATTTAAAATATCATCGCACAAACTGGGCTTATAATTGTTATTAGGGCAGTAAACCAACAATTCAAATCATTATTCATCATGACATATAATTTATTAAAAGGAAAAAAGGGTATCATCTTTGGTGCCCTGAATGAACAATCTATTGCATGGAAAGTGGCTGAAAAGGCGTATGAAGAAGGTGCTGAGATTGTATTGACCAATGCACCCATTGCTCTGAGAATGGGAACCATCAATGAGCTTGCTGAAAAGATCAATGCCCAGGTGATTGCTGCAGATGCTACCAGCCTGGAGGATCTGGAGAACCTCTTCCAGAAATCCATGGAATTTCTGGGTGGGAAAGTTGATTTTGTCCTTCACTCCATTGGTATGTCGCCTAACGTTCGAAAGGGCCTTGATTATGATGAATTAAACTATGGCTATTATCATAAAACCCTGGATATTTCTGCATTCTCGCTTCATAAGGTGCTGAGCACAGCAAGGAAAATGGATGCCATTAACGAGTGGGGATCTGTGGTGGCTCTTTCCTATGTGGCTGCGCAAAGAACTTTTGCTGGTTATAATGATATGGCCGATGCCAAGGCTATTCTTGAATCTATTGCAAGAAGTTTTGGATATATGTACGGACGTTCCAGGCGAATCCGCATCAATACAGTCTCTCAATCTCCAACACCTACCACAGCCGGTAGTGGAGTTCACGGCTTCGATAAACTGGAGGATTTCTCCGAACGGATGTCACCCCTGGGCAACGCCTCAGCAGGTGATTGTGCCGATTATTGTGTTACCCTTTTCTCTGATCTGACCCGGAAAGTGACCATGCAGAACCTCTTCCACGATGGTGGATTCTCCAGCATGGGCATGAGCTACAGGGCCATTGAGCAGTACGAGAAGAGTTTTAAGGATTGCCCGGAATAGACTGAAATTCAGCTTTTAACTTTTGATTTTCAGCTTTTTGATTATTTTTGGAACTGACCTTAAAGCTGAATCCTATGGGAATTGCCATCATTCTGTTCTATTTTCTATTCCCCGCACTGCTCCTTTTTTTAAGTACTAAGTACTCGATCGTTAATAAGATCGGAGTGGTAGTGATCTGTTATGCAGCCGGCCTGCTCGTCGGGCTTGTTAATATTATACCAGAATCAATCTCAGGAACCCAGGAGCTCCTGATGGGATTCAGTATCCTTGTGGGCATCCCCCTGGTGCTCTTCTCCGAGAACATAGTAAAGTGGGCCAAAATGGCCAAAAACACATTTCTGTCCCTCGCCCTCGGAGTAGTATCTGTGGTGGTCCTGGTAATTGTTGGATACTTTATTTTCCGTGAGAAAATCCCTGAGATTGCTAAAGTTTCAGGTATGATGATCGGGGTTTATACAGGCGGAACAGCTAATATGGCAGCTATTGCACGTGGCCTGGGAGTGGATAATGAGCTATTTATTCTTACAAATACGGTAGAAATAGCTGTTGGAGCCCTGATCCTGCTCTTTCTGATCACCGGGGCCAAGCCTCTTTTTGGTTTGTTTATGAGACCCTATAAGCCAGGTGAACATAAAGAAAGTGAAAAGCAGAGCGATATGGACATAAGCTCCTTCGATTCCTATGAGGGCTTTTTTAGCAGATCCAGTTTACCGGACCTTCTTAAAGCATTCGGGATCGCACTGCTTATTTTTGGCATTGGCTATGGCATGGGTTTCCTTTTCAATGGGGATATCCGGCAGACAATCCCTGTACTGGCTGTAACGACACTGGGAATCCTGGCATCGCTGATACCTGCTGTACACTCCATTAAGAGATCTTTCCAGCTTGGTATGTACTGGATCTATATGTTCTGTCTGATTATTGCTTCACAAGCGGATATCGCCTCCCTTTTTAATCCCGAATCAGTAGGTCTGCTGGTGAATATGTTTTTATTTATTAGCCTGGTTATTGTTGGTTCCCTGGTACTTCATGCCCTGTTATCATGGATCTTTAAAATCAGTGTGGATGAATATATCATCACCTCCACGGCATTGGCCAATTCTCCACCCTTTGTACCCATTGTGGCTGCGGCCATTCGTAATAAGGAGGTGGTGATTCCCGGGATGATTGTTGGAGTCGTTGGGTATGCCATCGGTAACTACCTGGGAGTAGCCATTGCCTACATTCTGAAATAAGTTTGCTATATAACATTCAGTCAGCCACCTGCAATTTCATATCTTCGTGGTGTGAGACTGGTATTAAAGAATATTGGCAAGCTGTTGATCGCCGAACAGGAACCCACACAATGGGTTGCAGGTGAGGAAATGGCCTCTGTGGCTGCGCTCTCCAATGCCTGGTTGGTCATTGAGCATGGGAAAATTGCCTGTTTTGGTGAGGGGGAGGTGATTCCCTTTGCTGATGATGAGGTTCTGGATTGCAAGGGAGGGATAGTGATGCCCGCGTTCTGTGACTCTCATACCCATTTGGTATATGCCGGCAGTAGAGAACAGGAATATGAAGATAAGATTCGTGGCTTGAGTTATGAAGAGATCGCAAAAAGGGGAGGAGGGATACTTAATTCGGCAAAATTGCTATCTGAAACTTCCGAGGATGATCTTTTTGAACAATCACTGCCACGTGCCCTTGAAATAATCCGTTCGGGAACCGGTGCGGTGGAGATTAAGAGTGGATACGGGTTGAATACCCGGGATGAACTAAAGATGCTCAGGGTCATCAAAAGGCTTGGTGAGGAGACTGAGCTCACCATCCGTGCTACCTTTCTGGGAGCCCATGCTGTTCCCACCAGCTTTAAATCTGACCAGGATAAATACGTGCAGCTGGTAATAGATGAGATGATACCGGCCGTAGCACAAGAGGAGCTGGCCGACTTTATTGATGTGTTTTGCGATCGAGGGTTCTTTACAGTGGAGCAGACCGATCGCATCCTGGAGGCGGGCGCAAGTTATGGCCTGGCACCCAAGATACATGCCAATGAACTGGACTTCTCGGGCGGTGTGCAGGCAGGGGTCAGGCACCATGCCCTATCAGTGGACCACCTGGAATTTGTAGGGGAAGAGGAGCTGGCTGCCCTGAAAGGAAGTGCTACCATGCCCACTATTTTACCGGGAGCATCCCTCTTCCTGGGATTGAGCTATGCTCCCGCAAGGAAGATGATTGAGGCGGGTTTGCCGGTGGCTCTGGCGTCCGACTACAACCCGGGATCTTCACCTTCGGGCAACATGGAACTGGTGATGTCCCTGGGGATCATTCAGTTGAAAATGCTTCCATTTGAAGTACTAAATGCAGTGACAAGAAACGGGGCCTATGCAATGGGCCTGGAGGAGTCCCACGGCTCCATCACGCCAGGAAAAGTGGCCAACCTGATTATTACCGATCCAATGCCTGACTTTGGCTTTATGCCCTATGCCTATGGGAGCAGCCAGATAAATAAAGTAATCTTAAACGGAAAAATTCAATAATATCTTATGAAGCAGCTTATAGAGTGTGTCCCCAATTTCAGCGAGGGACTGGATATGGATGTGATAAGGCGGATTACAGATCAACTAGAATCGGTTGATGGTGTGAAACTGCTGGATGTGGATCCGGGGAAAGCAACAAACCGTACGGTGGTTACAGTCGTCGGGCCGCCCGAACAGGTGGTGGAAGCTGCCTTCCAGGCAGTTAAAATGGCATCTGAGATAATCGATATGAGCCGTCACAGCGGAGAACACCCCAGGTTTGGAGCCACAGATGTATGTCCACTTGTTCCTGTGGCAGGTATCTCTATGGAGGAAACGGTGGTGTATGCGCATCAACTGGCCGAAAAGATCGGCAAGGAGCTGGGGATCCCCGTATATTGTTATGAGAATGCAGCCTTGAGTGAAGAGCGTAAAAACCTGGCATCGGTGCGATCGGGAGAATATGAAGGACTGAAGGAGAAACTGGCCAACCCGGAGTGGAAGCCCGATTTTGGTCCGGCAAAATTTATACCCCGTACGGGGGCCATTGCTGTTGGAGCCAGGGACTTCCTGGTAGCCTATAATGTGAATTTGAATACCACTTCCACCCGTCGAGCCAATGCCATCGCCTTTGATGTGAGGGAACGGGGGAGAAGCAAACGGGAGGGAGATCCGCTTAGCGGTAAGATCGTAAAGGATGCACTTGGCAAGCCGGTGATGA
>PVMS01160369.1_pt1 | contig 12118 bp, 11 predicted proteins | sample 1853461 | NCBI WGS metagenome assembly PVMS01 (sample SAMN08582032, study PRJNA380276) | Marine sediment metagenome, whole genome shotgun sequencing project. | isolation source: ocean sediment barecode stripped | collected 2017
CAACGGTGCCGGCGGCGCGGAAGCCACCGACTGGATGAACAGCGCGCACTACCCGACGATCCAGCTCGCGACAACGGCAGGCGAAGGGGGTGAACGCATTCTGCTGCTGGGGCGCACCGTGGCAGGCATCGACACGTGGGAGCTCCCGGTCCAGCACCTCGGCGCCGACCCGGTCGACTACGGCCGGCCGGATCGAGTCACCATCGGCGGATACGTCACCGATCCGACCGGTGCGGTCGCGGCGACCTTCGACGGCCTCGTCGACGACGTGCGGGTGTGGCGTGACCTCCGCACGAACGAGGAGATCCTCGACAACATGCACGTCAGGTTGGGCGGCCGCGAGGACGACCTGGCGGCTTGGTGGCCGTTCAGCGCCGGGGCCGGCGTCTGGCTCAAGGACGCCACCGGAGGCGGCAACCACGCCGCACTCACCCCCGCGCCGACCACTGATGCCGTCAGCGGATTCTGGTCCCGTGACGGCTCCGCACCGGTAGGTGGCGACCTGCCCCAGGTGTGCAACCTTCTCGGCGGGACGCCGTCTGCGTGGACGGCCCACAGCCCACTGGCCCCGCCTTTCGCCGCAGAGTACGGCGACATCCAGACGGACAGCCGCGGCCAGCTCGCAGGGGTGCGGAAGCGGGCGCTCGTCGTCGCCACCGGTCGGGGTGACCTGTCCACCGGCGCCCGGACCCCGTCGGCTTTCACCGGCTTCAAGACCGGCGACGTGGACATCGTGTACGTCGGCCAGGCGCAGTCCGACCCCACCCTGATCGGCTACATCGAGGGCGCCCCGCCGGTCCCGAGCGAGAATCTCACCCGAGCCCACTGGACCAATCCGAGCGCCTACAACGCGTACAGCGGCAACACGTCGATCACACTCGAAGAGGCCGAGAACACCGTCGCGCTCTACAAGGCGGACTTCGACCGCGGATTCGACTCGAAGCTGAGCACCGATCAGGGGCTCACGCTGGGGCAAGAGCTGACGGTCGGCGCCGGCTGGGCCGGTCTGGCCTTCGGCGACGTCGAGATCGGAACGTTGAAGCTCGAGGTGGGAATCGGTCAGGCGACCGAACTCGAGCAGTCCCTGGCGTGGCAACGGGCGTCCGAGGCCCAGGTCCAGACGACCACGCGGATGCGCAACACGTTGGCCCTCGGAGGCAGATGGGAGGAGAAGCTGGACGGGGAGTACCCCGATCTCGGTCGCCGCTACGTGCCCGACAACGTCGGGTACGCGTTGGTGCGCTCCGGGGTGGCCAACGTCTACGCGATGCGCCTGCGCAGGACCGGCGCGCTGCTCGGGCTGACGATGATCCCCGATCCCGACATCGCCGAGGACTTCAACATCCTCACCTTCCGCATACGGCCCACCTACACCAAGCAGGGAACGCTCGACGGCATGATCGGCCATCGGGACGACCCCGACTGGCCCGAGGCGCTGGGGCGGGGAAGCTACGTCCGCCACGGCGACGTCGCCAACCTCGAGGCCGAGATCAAGGCCCAACATGCGACGTGGGCAGCCGCGCACGAGGCGTTCGACGCCGGTGACCTCGGACGACGTCACGCTGGGTCCCGATACGACGAGGACGAGCCTGCCCGCAACCCCGCCCGGGTGGTTGGCGACAACGCGACGCCGGGCGGTCGGGATGCCGACCCCAGCGCCCGCAGCATCGTCAACACCTACGTCTGGACGGCATCCGGAGGGCTGTTCGCCGAAGAGGTGTCCGTCGCGGCGGTCCGCAGCGAGTCCGTCGGCGGGCGCTTTTCGTTCAAGACGGTAGCGGGACCGAAGATCAGCACGAGCCTCACGTTCCCGGGGGGCGGGACCGGTTTCGACCTGAGCGCGCTGTTCGGCGGGCACATCGAGAAGTCGGTGGTCAAGACCACCGAGCAGGGCCGTTCCTTCGGACTCGATGTCGACGTCCAGTGCGACGATCTGCTCGAGGTCTACACCGGCGATCCCGACGCCTACTACAGCGGCGAGAACGCTCCGGGGAAGGTCCTGGGATACCGGTTCAAGAGCTTCTACCTCGTGCCCGACAAGGACCACTTCGACCACTTCTGGGATTCGGTCGTCGACGACGACTGGCTCGGAAGCGTCGATCCGGACGCCGTGGCGCTGTCACGAGCGATGCGCAACGTCAATGCTGTCTGGCGAGCGTTCCATCGGGTCACCTACGTGAGCCGTGTCCTTCCCGAGGACGGGGCCGGCCTCCCCGAACCGGCGGCGGTGCGCCGCTCCGCCGTCCACCGATCGGCCAGCAGCCAACTGGTCGCTCACGTGGCCCAGGCTCTGCGGACCGCGACGGGCGACGCGCTGGACACGGTGTCGCCGGAGCAGATCGCGGTGGCCGTCGACGACGTGGTCAGTTCGCGGTGGGCCGGGAGTTCTCCCTGGTGGGGGGACGAGCCCGACCCGGTCGTGAAGGAGCGGGCGGTGGAGGAACTCCGGCGCCGCGTCGTCGAGTACATCGGCGCCTACGAAGAGACCGGACTGCTCGCCGAGCTACCCCCGATATCCGGCGCCCCGACATCCGACGCCCAGGTTGTGCTGCATCTGCCTCTCGACGACCGGACCGGCACCACCGCCGTCGATACGAGCGGCCACGGCAACCACGGCATCCTCGTGAACGGCGCCCGCTTCGAGGCGACCACGCCTGACGGGAGCCGCTCGTCGGTCCGGTTCGATGGCGACGACAGCCGCATCGACGTCCCCGCGGTCGACGTGACCGGTGCCGGGCTGACCCTCGCTGCGTGGTTCCGGGTTCACCGCTTTGCAGAGCGGCGCCGCGGCTCGAGTGAAGAGTGGCTACTCGACTCGAGCATCATCTCCAAAGCGACGGGAACCGACGACGATGAGTACGTGTTCATGCTGGGCACGGTCGCCAGATCCACGCGGTCCAGCACACCCGGACGCGGTTCGGGTCGGGGCGGTCACCGTTTCCATGGGCTCGGAGCAGGCGTGCGCGTCGACGGTTCGCCGACCGTCGTGACCGCAGACGCCGTCACCATCGAGGTCGACACCTGGTACCACGCAGCCGTGACCTACGACGGCAGCGCACTGACGCTGTACCTCGACGGTGTCGAGGTGGGGAGTACGCCACTCACGGGCATCGTCGACCGGGCGACCCGGGCGCCCGTTGCGATCGGGGACCACCCAGCTGAGGAGGGACATTGCCCCTTCCACGGACTCATCGACGACGTCCGCATCCTCGAACGCGCGCTCAGCCAGGCCGAGATCGACATCATCGTGGGTCGTCGCTCCGGTTGAGCAACCCGATTTCCGCGTGTCCGCGAGGTTTTTGAGGGCTGCACCGCCACATCAGCCCAGGTGGTAGAACCCCTCACAGTCCGACTGGTCGACGCTTCGCTGATACCGCGCCGCCGGTCGCGATCACCGGTCGCGCGGGCTGGTCATGTCGGGCAAGCCGTGGTCTGGCGGACGGCGCTACGGTCGGCCCGGTGGACGTCGTGATCGCCGGAGGCGGAATCGCCGGGCTGACGATGGCATTGACCTGCCACGAGATCGGGGTCACGGCCACGGTGTACGAATCGGTCGGCGAGTTGCGCCCGCTCGGCGTCGGGATCAACCTCCAGCCCAATGCGGTGCGCGAGCTGTACGACCTCGGCCTCGCCGACGAACTCGAGGCGATAGGAGTTCAGACCCGGGAGTGGGCACTCGCCGGGCGCAACGGTCGCGACGTGTGGTCTGAGCCGCGTGGACTCGAGGCGGGCTACCGGTGGCCGCAGTACTCCGTGCACCGCGGGCATCTGCAGATGATGCTCCTCGAAGCCGTGCGCAATCGGCTCGGGCCCGAGGCAGTCGTCACCGGGCACCGGCTCATCGGCTACTCCGAGGACGACCGCGGGGTGACCGCCAGGTTCGATACGCGCGGCGGAGCGCGCGAGCTGAGAGGCAGGGTGCTGATCGGTGCCGACGGCCTCCGATCCGCGGTCAGAGCACAGATGTATCCCGACGAGGGCGAGCCGGTGTGGGGCGGTGCCGTGCTCTGGCGCGGAACGGCCGAGGGCCCGCCGGTGCGCACCGGCGCGTCGTTCCTACTCGTCGGCACGATGGAACAGCGGTTCGTCACCTACCCGATCTCGCAGCCCGATCCGGAGACGGGACTCCAGACGCAGAACTGGATCGCCGAGCTGACCTTCGACCCGTCGAGGGAGTGGCGACACAGCGACTGGAACACTCGCGTCGGGATCGACGAGTTCATCTCCGAGTTCGAGGACTGGCGGTTCGACCAGCTCGACGTGCCGGCGATGATCCGCGGCGCAAACGAGGTCTTCGAGTACCCGATGGTCGACCGCGATCCTGCCGAGCGATGGGTCGACGGATCGACCGCTCTGATCGGTGACGCGGCACACGTGATGTATCCGGTCGGGTCGAACGGCGCCAGCCAGGCGATCGTCGACGCGCGCGTGCTCGGGAGCAAGTTCGTCGCTGAGGGGGTCGGGCGACCGGCGCTGCTGGCCTACGAATCGGACCTCCTCGCCGACATGTCCGCACTCGTCCTGCGCAACCGCGGCGCCGGACCCGTTTCGATCCTCGGGGTCGTCGAGGATCGGTGCGGAGGCGTCTTCGATGACATCGACGACGTCATCCCGCGACCCGAGATCGAGGAGTTCATGGCCGGCTACAAAGCCGCTGCCGGCTTCGCGATCGATGCACTCAACCATGCGCCGCGGACCGTCCCCCGCAATCGCTGAGTCAGACCCGCGCAATCACGGCGTCAGGTGGGGACACCGCCGGCGACGACCGCCCGGTGCATGTGGCGCTCGCCCTCGTAGTCGACCGACGGGCAGTGCATCACCGATCGGTTGTCCCAGATGACGAGGTCGTGCAGGTCCCAGCGGTGGCGGTAGACGAACTCGACGCGCGTCGCGTGGAGCAGCGTCTCGGACATCACCGACCGGCTGATCTGCGGGTCGACGTCGATCAGCGATCTGGTGAATGCGGCATTGACGTAGAGCGCCTTGCGGCCCGACTCGTCGTGGGTGCGGATCGCCGGGTGGATCGAGTCGGGGGTGTCCGGCCCGAAGACCTTGCCGGAATGCAGTGCGGTGGCACCGTCGAGCACCTCTCCGAGTCGTTCGGGGAGCGTCTCGAAGGCGAGGTGCTGATTGGCGAACGCGGTGTCGCCCCCGGCGCCGGGAAGGCGTTGGGAGTGGAGCATGGTGATCGACGGCGGTGTCGGGTGCCAGGTCATGTCGGAGTGCCAGGTTCCGAACCGGCCGCCGCCCGTGCCGCTGGCCGCGATCCACTGGATGTACGGCGTGTCGCGATGCCGCGTCGCGGGGTGCTCGAGCAGGTCGCCCCACTTGGAGGCGAACGCCTCGAGTTCGAGCGCGCTCAGGTCCTGACCGGGCAGGACTACGACGTGATGGTCGAGGAGCAGGTTGCGGAGTTGCTCGATCAGTGCCTCGTCGCCGTCGGTTCGCAGGTCGATCCCCTCGATGCGGGCGCCGATGTTCGGCTGCATCTTCGTGACGGTCAATCGGCGGGGCGTACCCGCCGGTGCGGTTGTCATGGGGTGCTCCTCATGTTCGCCGAGATGTTCGTCGCGATGGTCGTCACAGGCCGATGCACGTCAGGCACTGCTCGTCGGGATCGACGGCCTCGGCCGCCAGACGATCGTCATCGGTCTGGTACTGCGGCAGATCGCGGCGGGGTGTACGTGAGTCGACGGTGCCCGTTCCCGAGGCGGACCCCGCGCGATCCGGCCCGGCGTCCTCGCGCCTGCGGTTCCAGCCGAGGGGGCTCGACTTCCAGTCGTCGTGTCGCCAGCGCAGGTCGAGATCGGCGATCGTGCCCGGCACCATCATCTCGCTGCCGAGTTCGAGCGCCCGGCACACGATGTGGCGCTGCATCTGGCGATCGTCCGGCGGGCCGGCGGTGTGGCCGAGCGGCACGTCCAAGAAGACGGCGCGGGGCTGGCTGACACGCTCTGTGATCGTGCGAGCGGATGTGAGCCCGATCGTGGGGATCCCGATGGCCTCGATGTCGTGCGCGATCAGTCCGACCGACTGATGGCATACCGGTCAAACCGGTACGAGCAGGACGAGGTCGGGCTCCTCGACCCGGCACCGCTCGAGGATGGCGCCCGCCGCCTCGGTGCGCATGCGACGGGTCGAGTAGATGCCACCCATGAATGCGATGCTGTTCTGCGTCAGTTCACCGATCGCCCCGCCGGCGACGAGGTCGCGGAGTGGGTCGAGGGGGAACACGCAGTTGGGGTCGCGGCGGGCGTCGGTCTGGTCGTAGGCGAAGTGCGCGGTGCGCAGTGCCTCGACCGGCGTGTCGTTGGCGATCAGCCTGATCGACGTGTCGTCATTGGTGTGGAACGCGATCTGGCCGTGCGAGTAGATCCCGCCCGAACCGATCAGCATCACACGGCACTCCGACAGCGGCTTGGTGATCGGTGTCCACTCCGGGGGCCCGGTCCGTTCGGCCCAGCGGTACGGCGGATAGCCGAGGCGGTCGTACATGCGACGCGTCTCGCCGATGTAGTCGGCCGGCGGGAGAGCGGACCGACCGGCGACGATCTCGCCGGTGGGGTGCATGTTCATGAGGGAGATACCACCACATCGGCGGGTGCCGCGGGAACCGTCACGATGAGTGTCCCATCGGGACTCGGCTCGACGGTCGCGCCGTGGGCACCATCGATCGTCCACGATCGGTGGCTCGACTCACCGACGATCGTGAACGACGTGTGCCCGTCGGGGAGGTCGGCGAGCGGGGAGATCGTCAGGTGCAGGGATTGGTCGTGCCACTCGGCGCGCGACAGCGCGACGCGCGGGAAGTCGACACCGACGACCTGCGGGCAGGTCTCGAGCGGGGCCGCCGACAGCCGCTCCCACATCCCCGGACCAACGGCTTCGGCCGCCGCGAGGAACGCGTTGAACTGACCGCGCGGATGCGGCTCGCCGAGCCCGAGTCCCCACGTGAACTCACCGCGCTCCCATGTGGGCTCGTACGAGGCCTCGATCGCAGCCGACAGACGAGCCTCGATGTCGGCGACCTCCCACTCACGGGCCATCATCAGCGATGCTCCGTGGAAGCGGCTCGCCGGGATCGGAAGCGCGAGGTCGCGGTCGTAGCCCGCCGACACGCACGAGGCGTCCCAGAGCCGACGCGCATCCGCGGGCACCTGTGGCGCGGCGTAGAACGCGACAACGTTGGCGAGTACCGCAGGCAGCCGCTGGTGCACGTCGAGCAGTGGGTCGTAGTAGAGCGTCGTCATCGTCGGCGGCTCGTCGAGATCGAGATCGAGATAGTGCTCGCGGGCGTGGCGCCACCACGGTGCGAACGCCCGCTCGTGCAGATCAGTGCGGTGCCGGGCATCGTGGAGTCTCAGACCGAGACCCGCTCCGGCCAGTCAAAACGGCCAGATCTTCGTGTTCTCTCAATGACACCCGATCGGCGCAGCCATCCACTGGCGGCACAGGTGCTCGGCGACGCGCGAGTGCGTCCACGTGAACGTGTCGTCGCCATCGCGGATCATCTCGAACGGCTCGTTCCAGCGGTCGTCGTCGCCGGCGATCATCGACCGGATGCCGAGCACGACGAGGAAGAAGCCCTTGTAGAACAACATCCCGTCGGCCGCGATCGGATCCCTCTGCACACCCCACGGCTCGATGCCGTTGGCGGTCCAGCCCGGCGCGTCGTAGTCACCCCACAGTTCGGCCGGGATGAGAGCGCGGTAGTCGTCGGGATAGCCGGCCCGCTCGGGATCGTGTCCGAACTGCGTCAGCCAGTCGGATGCGGACCACCAGGCGGTGTGGCGCTCGATCAACCGATCGAGGATGGCGACGTACGGTTCGGTCCAGGCGGGCGTGCGATGCGCCATCAGGCCCATCGCGTACGACGAGTCGACCAGGTCGAAACGATGCCAACTCGCCATCGGCGGGTCGGACCGATCGTCCCAGTGAGGGTGCGGGTGGCCGGCGCGGCTCCAGTCGTCGGGCGTGTGCGACTTGCGGTGCAGGTAGCGAAGCCAACCGAGCGACCGTTCCGAGAGCGCCATCGGTCTACCGTGTCACAGCGGACGTCAGCCGCCGGTGGTGTTGGCGATCAGGACGTCGCAGGGCGCGTACCGCGTCACATGGATCGCGACCGAGCCGAGAATCCGCGAGATGCCCTGGACGCGGCGGTTGCCGACGACGATCACCTGGGCGCCGATCCGCCGGGCCTCCGCGCAGATCTCGGCGGCGGGATCATCGAAGCTCACGTGGGTCGAGATCTCCGCCGGTGTCACTTCGAAGCGGAGCGATGCGAGGAACGCCTGGGCGCGCTCGGCCGGGTCGAGGTGCACATGCTCGCCGCCGACCGCGACGTCCTGCGCGGAGCCGGAGATGCACATCACCATGTGCAGCGACACGCCCATGTCGGCCGCCAGTCCGGCGGCGGTCTCGGCCGCCCTTCGCGCCGTCTGGCTCTCGTCGACGCCGACCACGATCTCGTTCACTGCAACTCCCCCGCACGTTCTCTGCCGGACGTTCTGTGCCGGTCGCTTTCTGCCGGTCGTGCGGTCACGACCCGAGCAGCAGGGTAGACGACACGATCCGGTCGGGTGGTCTGGTAGCAACGGCTGATGGCACTGGTTGACGACGGCAAGCCCTTCGGATACTCCCGCGAGGAGCGACTTCCCGTCGAGGTGCTCGTGTTCGAGGTCGACCCCGATCATCTCGAGGAGTTCCTGCGGGTCGATCACGACGTGTGGACGCTCGGCGAGGCCTTCGCCGAGGGCATCGATCGGATCCCGTTCATCTCCAAGGAGGTCTGGCTCGACGACTCGCGACCGGGCGAGGTGACGCTCGTGTTCGTCTGGGAGTCGATGGAGTCGTGGCGGAGGGTCGACGACGAACGGGTGCAACGCCGCCTCCGGGCCCGCTTCGACCGTGAGTTCCCCCACCCGATCCGCCTCCTGCGGGCACTCCACGAGGAGACGGACCACGGGCTCCACCGCTGGAGCCGCTTCGAGCGGACACATCGGGACGGCCCCTGAGTCGGTGCCGCTCCATCCCTGCGTGCCGATCCCCAGCGGGCATTCGGCAGGGGGCGGCGGGCAAACCTAAGACACCGAGCTGCTTTGGCCGCGAACAGAACTAGGCTCCGGCTCATGCAGATCGATGTGAAGCCTGGACGCAGCAAAGTCTCGGTCGGCCCGCCGGGTGGCCCGACGATGAGTATCCCGGCCTCGTGCACGATCGAGGTGACCGGCATCGAGCCCTCCGAGGTCGAGTTGAAGATGGAGTGGATCCCCGAGGAGGGGCGTCTCGGGACGAGGCAGGCCACCTATTCGGCGCTTCCCCAGGGCGAGTCGGTGCGCCTCGCCAGCATCAGCAAGATCGCCCTCGGCGACCTGTTGCACCGGGCGCTCGAAACAGCCTTCCTCGGCAGCGGCGGCTGGCCGGATGTGATCCTCCGCCACGACGACTGCGAACAGATTCGGGTCGACGCGCTCGTCTACCTCCTCGCCGTCGCGCTCGACAGCCCGAAGCCCTCGGCCACCGTCGCGCTCGCTCGAGGTATGTCGGCGGCCAGCGGCCCCAAGCGCGTCGCCAACGCCCGCAAGGCCGGACTCATCCCCGAGACCGAACCCGGCAAGGCCGCCGGAGCCTGACGCGCGGCCGCCCGGGGCCACTCGATCAAACACGAATGTCGCGCCTATGGTGGGCGGATGCGTGGAAACGACGAGATCATCGAGGTGCTCAACGAGGTCCTCACCGCCGAGTTGACGGCGATCAACCAGTACTTCCTCCACGCCAAGATGATGGAGAACTGGGGACTCACCCGGCTGGGCGAGCACACGCGCGCCGAATCGATCGACGAGATGAGGCACGCCGAGCAGATCACCGACCGGGTCCTGTTCTTCGAGGGCGTCCCGAACTTCACCCGCTACCTTCCGCTCCGCGTCGGTGAGACGGTTCCCGCGCAGTTCAAGACCGACCTCGAACTCGAGTACGCGGCCGTCGAGCGACTCAACCGCGGAGTCGCGCTCTGCCGTGAGGCCGGCGACAACGGCAGCCGTGAGCTGCTCGAGGGCATCCTCGTGAGCGAGGAAGAGCACATCGACTGGCTCGAGACCCAGCTCGAAGCGATCGAGCAGGTCGGCACCGAGAACTACCTGGCCCAACACCTCCACAGCTGACGCGTCGCCCCCGGACCTCGTGGCCCCGGCGTCGACCGAGCAGACTGGAGCTGTGGAGTTCGTGATCGCCCGCAACCCCGACGAGGCGTCGTCGCTGCCGTTCCTCGTCCGGCTGCCGCTCGGCCGCGATGGGCTCGCGCTCAAGGTCCGCGAGACCTGGCCGCGCACGAACAAGGTGTACTGCCATCGGGCCGACGATTGGCCCGATGAGCTCGATGTGATCGAACGCATCCCGGTCCGATCGTGCGTCCGGCGCGGCGCGGCGATCGACCTCGTGCTCGACCGGTCACGCGAACACCGCTCGCAGTTCGTCTTCACTCGCGCCCGCGGCCGCGAGGTGATCTTCTGGCAGAGCGCACGCACCGCTAAGCAGGCTCGCCCGGCCGTGTCGCTCCCGACCGCTCGCGCCGCGGGTCAGGTGTTGGAGATCATCGTCGACTCACACGAGCAGTACGCATGGAAGTTCGACCAGCAGCAGGCGACGACCACTCGGCAGGCGCTGCCCGCGGGCGACTACGCGATCGCCATCGACGGCGAGATAATGGCGGCTGTCGAGCGCAAGAGCCTCGCCGATCTCGTGTCGACCCTCACGACCGGCAAGCTCCGCTACCTGCTCGCGGATCTCGCCACCGTCCCCCGCGCCGCGCTCGTGGTCGAGGATCGCTGGTCATCGGTGTTCAAGCTCGACCGCGTGCGACCTGTGGTCGTCGCCGAAGGTCTCGCCGAGGCGCAGGTGCGGTTCATGACCGTACCGATCGTGTTCTGCGAGAACCGCAAGCTCGCCCAGGAGTGGACGTACCGCTTCCTCGGCGCCGCAGCCGCGCACCACCGGGCCGAACGACACGGCGAAGCGCGGGAGGCGGAACTGCCGCTCGCGGGTGCGGTGCCGCCCGCCGAGCCGACGACGGCCGAGATCCGGCGTTGGGCTCGCGCCAACGGACACGACGTCGCCGACAAGGGTCGCCTGCGACCCGAGATCCGCGCCGCCTACCGAGCGGCACACGAGATCTGACCGTCGGACGCCCTCCCGAAACCTGGCACTCCCGAAACCTGGGCCTCCCGAAATATGTGCCTGTCGTCGCGCTGAGCGGGAAGATCCGCACACAGAACGGGTGCGGCTGCCGAAAATCCACGAATCTTGTGACCGATCGCGGTCGGCGCGCGTCATACCGGTAACCCCCCGACAACCTTCCTCACGTACCGGAGAACTCGTGTCGCCCTCCCGCATCACCAGAATCACCACCGTCGTACTGACCGCCACCGTCATCTTCGCGGCCTGTGGCTCGTCCGACGACTCCTCCGACGACTCCTCCGCCACTGCGGCGAGCAGCGATGACGTCATCGACGGGCAGCTCTTCGACTTCGCCCTCGTGCAGGAGAACGAGTTCATGTTCGAGGCCGACCCGGCCGACCCGGATCGCGGGATCTTCCGGGTGCGCACCACCGAACCGATGATCTGCACGATCGTCTGGGGTGAGACCGACGAGTTCGGCAACTTCAACAACAGCCTGGCGATGAACGGCACCGGGATCATCGACCACGACGTCGTGCTCCCCGGCGCGCAACAAGGCGTCGAGTACACGTTCCGGGTCCAGGGCTCGACCGCCGACGGCACGCAGTACCGCTCCGAGACCGGCACGTTCACGATCCCGGTCACCGACGCCGGCGACGAGGGCGATGCGATGGACGACGAGATGGCCGTCCACGGCGCCAACGTCGCACTCGAGGCCACGATCGTCGATGCCAGCTCGGAGTTCGGTCCCGGCTGGGAACCCGAGAACGCCCTCGACGACGACACGCAGACCGAGTGGGCGACCGCCGATGACGGCGACGAGGGGTTCATCACGATCGACCTCGGTTCGCCACAGGACGTAGTCGGTGTCGAGTTCCCGACCCGTCGGATGCTCGACGGCCCGAACGTCTCACCGCCGTCGACGGTGGTCGCGGTGCCGTCGAGC
>PVMS01058721.1_pt1 | contig 12116 bp, 12 predicted proteins | sample 1853461 | NCBI WGS metagenome assembly PVMS01 (sample SAMN08582032, study PRJNA380276) | Marine sediment metagenome, whole genome shotgun sequencing project. | isolation source: ocean sediment barecode stripped | collected 2017
CGAGGCGGTTGTCGTTCGTTATCGGCAACATGACCGCAGCGCCTGAATGACGGACCACTTCCCTCTCGACTTCCATACCTCCCGGCTCTCTGATTCGATCCACCACCAAGGTGACCACCCGGCCGCTGTATACCAGCCGATGGTCCAGCTTTTCTATCTTGTCTAGTTCTTCCATAGTGTGATTTTAACCGCAAGCCGTTTCGAGACACCAGGCATCGTTCTATACTAGGGTACGGCTATGGGCGTACTCACTCTCGCTTTGTTCATCGCTCTCAACCCGCTCGAGCAAAAAGGAATCAAGCATCTCTACAACTTGGAGTTTCAAGCCGCCCTCGCTGTTTTCGAGAAACTGGCTCGGGAAGAGCCCACCTCACCTGCGGGCCCTCACTACACGGCGTCCGCCTTGTGGATGGAGGAGCTCACCCGGCGCGGGGCGATGTCCGGAGAGACTTTTCAGAGCTCTCGCTATTGGACAAGCACCCGTAAGGAGCCACCTTCCGCGAGCTTGGTGGAGCGATTCCAAGCGCAGGTGGCCGAAGCCAAGAATCGCTCTGAGACCCTGCTCGAGAGCGGAGACGATGACCGTGAGGCAATCTACTTCCTGGGAGCAACGGAAAGCGTGGTGAGCGCGTTCGAGGCGACCATCCGACGAAGTTATTATTCCGCTTATCGGGCCGGCCGCCGGGCGAACAAACACCATGAGCGCCTGTTGAAACTGGATCCCGACTACGCGGATGCCAATCTGGTTCCGGGGATCTACCAGTACACTCTAGCGACGCTCCCCCGATCGGTTAAGTATTTTGTCCTTTTGATAGGGATCCGTGGCTCAAAAGAAAAAGGTATTCGGCTCATAAGCCGGGCGGCGAGAGAGGGCAAGCGAGCTACCTGGGGGGCAACCCTTCTTCTGACCGTCATCGACACCAGAGAAAAACGATACCACCAGGCGCTGACGAATTTGAAAAAGCTCTCTACCACCTTCCCGAAGAACCCGCTCTTTCAATTAGAGCAGGGCTGGGTGCATCTGCTGAGAAAGGACTGGACATCGGCGCATTCCGTCTTCGAAAGCGTACAAACCAAGCGGCTGACAAGGATTCCGCACTACGACCAGGTCCCTCACTCCTTGGTATTGTTGAGGCTGGGAGAGAGTCGGCTCTTCGACGCGCGCTTCGGGGACGCCTTGGCACGCCTGGATGAAGCTCTGACCTTGTCAGATTCTCCGGATGGGATCCGGGCCATGTTGCATCTCCGGAAGGGGCAGGCTCTCGACGGACTTCAAAGACGGCGGGAGGCCCGGGCCGAGTATGAGACAACCGTCCGCCTCAACACCGACAAATCCTCACGAAAGCAGGCCAAGCGTTACTTGAAGAAACCGTTCAGCCTCGGCGGCAAACCCTAGAGCGCTAATCCGTTGAGGGAAGGGCATAGTAGCCCTTGCGGGTACGCACCTTCAGGTCATCTCTATCCTTGATACGTACCTCGATCTCGCGCCAGGTCCCGTCCAGGGCGCCGTTGGTAGGAATGTAGGCCATCCGGTACTGGCTGTGCAGCTCCTCTTGGATCTGGGTGAAGCTCTGGTTGAGCTCGCCGATGCCTTTGGGAAAAAACGCGGCGCCACCGGTCTCTTTGGCGATCTCCTTTAGAAAACCTTTGTTGACACCCGAGCCCCCCATGCCGCGACGCCCCTGGAAGCCTATGCTGTAAATACTCACTTCGTAGAACTTGGAGCCTTCTATGGCGTCATCCCGCGACAACTCGCTGCCGCCGTAGCCTCGCGAGTCGTCACCGTCGGTGAAGACGAGTAGGGCTTTACGACCCCTGATCTCCGACACTTTATCCAACGAGATGAGAATGGAATCATAAAGCGCGGTGCCACCGGACGGATAGAGCGACTGAATGCTGTTAATCAATCGGTCTTTATCCTCACTGAAGTGGGTGCTGAACCGAATATGCTGATTGAAGTCGGCAATAATTGCCTGATCTCCGTCCCATAGTTTGCTCACGAAGTTAGCGGCGGCTTCTTTGATCCCCTCAACGCTCGGACGGATACTCCCAGACGCATCCAGAAGAAGTAAAACGGTCAGAGGTGTGATCTCGGACGTAAAGAAGCTCATCTCCTGCGGAACATTGTTCTCGAAAATCTCGAAAATACTTTCTTCGAGACCTGGAACGAAGCGACCGTTGTGGTCGGTCACCACCACGCTCAAGTCCACGGCTCCTACCGCGACCTTGAACTGGAAATTCCCGCCCTTTTGATCTTTTCCACCGCTCTGCGCCCAAACCGTACCGACAACGAGCGCAAGCGCGACCATCACGATAAATGAACGAATAGAAATCACGACATTGCTCCTTCGGGTTCTAGTATGTACACCAAGTTGAGATATAAAACGCCAAACCAACGAGTCGCGAATGACGCAAGGGCAGGGGTCTCACGCCAACCGGGCTTCCTAGCAACGGATCCAGCGGAAGCCAAGCTGCCTCGCCATTATAGCACAAGGCCAAGGCGGCTCCGCCGCGACAATGCGTTTTCGCCGATTCATCAAACGGACAATCCCTCCGGGGGTTTTTCAACACACTCAGATGGTTTGTCCGTTGGTTCAGTTTTGTCTAAACTGCTGAAAGAGTGCAAAAACGTTTCTTCACCGTAAAAGAAGCCAACGAGCTCATTCCGTTTCTGACCAAACGGCTCGAACAAATATGTTCCACCTATGTTGAGCTCAAGACCACCTGGGCGGCGCGCGTCCCCGCACTCCAGGAGGTCATAAATTGCGGTGGAATGCCCGTCGACATGCGTCACTTCAATCTCCTTTTTCTACTTCAAGAGCTATCAAAGGAAATCTGCTCCACCGGATGTCACACCAAAGACCTGGAAGGTGGGCTAATCGACTTTCCCACCATATGGGAAGGACGCGAAGTGTATCTCTGCTGGAAATTGGGAGAATCGGAAGTGAGTTTCTGGCACGAGGTCGATGCCGGGTTCGCCGGTCGCCAGCCGCTGAAAAACACCCCTGACCCGGGCTGCTGATTCCCGCTCTCAACGCGACTATTCGGGCGCTGGTGAAGAACCGTCCACCGGGCCTTCTAGCTCTAAATCCACACGAACCGTCGCTCCGGCTGCAATCGTCACCCGCACTTGTTTGCCTCCCAATGACTCGTGCCACACTTGGAGCCGATAGGAGCCGGGGGGCACTTGGTCCAAGACGTATCTGCCACCCGCATCCGTCAAAGCGTAGTAAGGATGCTCTTGGACGACGACATAGCCTCTCATCCAGGGATGGCCGGCGGAGCAAGTCAATGTGACGATCCCCGATCTCGCAAGCCTCTGTTGCGCCCGGAAGTGCTGGATGGGCAAGACAACGTCGAACAGAGCCTCGGTTTCGTCGATCGTCGCCTGGAGGTGATGCAGGATCGGATCGCCGTTCTCCACCTCAAGAGCGGTGCCGGCCGGGACGATCTGCACGTGGGGCACCACGGTGCAACGGGCCAACCCAAGATTGGCTGGGCGGCCGAACGGCCGAAGCTCGACGCCTTGGGTTATCCCAGCGATCGAGATGACCGCTTGGGCCAGTTCGCCTCCCGGCCCGGCTTGGAGCGAAAGATCGGGGAGACTCGGACCACAGATCCTCCGATCTTTGTTTACTTGAAAGTCATCCCGGATAGGCACCGGTCCAGAAACCCGCACCACTCCTTCCACCGCTCCGGGATTGGAGACTTGAATGGATTGATACGAGGACCGTTCCATGGTGGACCGGCCGGCATCGGTCGCCTCCGACGCCGCCTCGGCCTCCTCAGGGAAAGCCGGAGAATCCTCCTGGTTCTTGCCATTCGCACAGGTGATGAAGACAATGAAGGCGATGATGGCCCAAGAGTACTTCGCCTGCATGCAATCTTTCACTGGGGTACCTGCCATGGATCGTTCTCAATGCTTGGATTTCATGCTATCCCCGAAATCGGCCCGAGCCAAACGGCCGCGAGGGAGCTCCATGCTAACTGTTTGAGACCATGCCTTTTGCCTATTACCGCAAGCTCAGCCCGCGGCAGAAGAAGATCTACCGCGAGAGCGACCAAACCGATAAGATCGTTCTGCACAAGCCGCTTTCCCTGATAGAGGCGGTAGGGCCTCTCGAGCAGGCGCTGGTGAGTGGAGACCGCCTCGCGACCCAGAGGGCTGCTCAGCAACTGATGGACCGCTTGACCACCGCCCAGGGGGTTGACCGCATCCGGGTGAGTGTCCTCCAGCGACGGCCATCCTGGGATACCGGCGAGCTGCACGGCCTCTACGATCCCAACGAGCGAGGACAACAGAAGATCTCGCTCTGGATGCGAACCGCGCAGCGCAATCAAGTGGTGAAATTCAAGACTTTCCTACGCACACTCCTCCACGAGTTATGCCATCACCTGGACTACGAGCGTTTTCAGCTCGAGGAGTCGTTCCACACCGAAGGTTTCTACAAGCGCGAATCGAGCCTCCTCCGCCAGCTCTACCCGGGGGCCGGGAACCCCAAGAACCAACCCAGGTGAGATCCGCCTAGCCCTGAGGAGCTCATTTCGCCGGTTTTGATTTGGTCTTTAATTTGGTTATACTACAGCACCTTGGCAGTGTGGGAGCGCCGTTTGGCTCCGGTTAAACATCCCCAGTATAGAGCGTCCAACCGAGTGGCACTAAAGCTCGAAGAGCGGCAAAAGCGCATCCTGCAATCGATAGCATAATCGGAGGAATTTTTGATGAGAAAGTATTTTTTATTTCTGTTAGCCCTGACAGTCGTTGGCTGTGGAGGAGGGGACCAGCCCGCCGACACCACACCTTCGCCGAGCGCGGCGCCGGCGCCGCCGCCGGTTGATCCGAACACCGCCGGAACCATCGCCGGAAAAGTAAGCTTCGATGGAGAGATTCCGGAGCAAAAAAGCGTCCAGATGGCCGCCGACCCCTCCTGTGCAAAGATGCACGGGAGCGCGGTGGAGACCGAGTTCGTGGTGGCTAATGACGACGGAACGCTACGTAACGTCTTCGTTTACGTCAAAGAAGGACTGGAAGGCCGCAAGTTCACGCCTCCGAGCGAGCCGATGTTGCTCAACCAGCAAGGCTGCCTTTACACGCCGCATGTATTCGGGATCATGACCGGCCAAACGCTGGAGATCTTGAACAGCGACGATACGCTCCACAACATCCACGCCATGCCGAAAAAGAATCCGCAGTTCAACATCGGTCAGCCTGTTAAGGGACTAAAGACCAAGAAGAGCTTCGATATGGTAGAGGTCATGATTCCTTTCAAATGCGATGTCCACAAATGGATGAACTGCTACGCCGGGGTTTTGGATCATCCCTATTTCTATGTGACCGGCGACGGAGGCACGTTCGAGATTCCCACTCTTCCACCCGGCGACTACGTGATCGAAGCTTGGCATGAGACGTTCGGTGCACAAACCGCAAGCGTCACCGTGGGAGAGAAAGAGACCAAGGAAGTCGATTTCACATTTACCGCCTCTGAATAATAGTTGACAATCCCCCGGCCAGCGCCGGGGGATTGCGACGGGCGCTTCGGATCGAACGCGACGACCGGGCGCCCGCACTAACAGCTCCACGATGTCTGAGACCGCCGAGTCAACTGCCGATCCCTGGCTTCACCGCTTTGCGGTTCTCACCGCGTTTTGCACCTGGGTTCTCATCTGGGTGGGTGGGCTGGTAACCAGCACTGAATCGGGCTTGGCGGTTCCTGACTGGCCGCTCTCCTACGGAATGCTCATGCCTCCCATGGTTGGAGGCATTCTCTACGAGCACGGCCACCGCATGGTGGCTACATTCGTCGGCTTGCTAACCACCATTCTGGCGGTTTGGATATGGCGCCGGGAGCCCAGGAGATGGTTGCGGAGACTAGGGATGGCCGCGCTTGCCATGGTCATTACCCAAGGTTTGCTGGGCGGCATCACGGTACTCTACCTGTTGCCCACTCCGGTTTCGGTCTCGCACGCCACTTTGGCTCAAACTTTCTTCTGCGTCACCGTCCTGCTGGCCTTTGCGACGTCGCGGGAATGGAAAGAAGCGGTGCTGGCACGGGACGGAGGGCGTCCCAGCCTACGCGTGGTAGCCATGATTACCACCGCAGCGGTTTACCTCCAGCTCATCCTGGGGGCCATCGTGCGGCACACGGGATCGGCACTGGCCATCCCTGACTTCCCGCTGGCCTTCGGAGGTCTCCTGCCGCCAATGGCCGAGGGAGCAGTCATCATACAATTTGTCCACCGAATGGGAGCGCTCCTGGTGACAGGCTGTGTTGGGTGGCTCGTGTTGCGTATCTGGGGACAGTACCGGCAGAATCCACGTTTCCTCCGGCCGGCGCTTGTCGTGAGCGGGCTCGTCCTTCTCCAAATCCTCTTGGGCGGCACGGTGATCTGGACATCTCGCGCCGTACTGCCGGCGACCGCCCATGTGGCCATAGGTGCTTTGATTCTTGCCACCGGCTGGCTCGTCACCCTCCGCGCCCACCTCCACTTCGAACCGGCGAATAAAGATATGTAATGTCCGTATCCGATCTCCCCGCGCTGAACGCACTTCTCAATACGATCTGCGCCTGCTTCCTCATCGCCGGGTATTTTTTCATTCGGCGAAAAGCGATCCGGCAGCATCAGATATCTATGATCCTGGCTCTGGTAACCTCCACTCTGTTTCTCGTGTCCTACGTCGTCTATCACTACAATGCCGGCTCCGTGGCTTTCACCGGCCAGGGATGGGTGCGCCCGGTTTACTTCGCACTCCTCATCTCCCACATCATCCTGGCCGCTCTTATCCTTCCCATGGCCCTCACGACCCTGTACCGGGCCTTGCGCGCCGATTTCACCCGTCACCGCAGAGTGGCTCGCTGGACTCTACCAGTGTGGCTTTATGTCTCGGCGACCGGCGTGGCCATCTACTGGATGCTGTACTGGGCCTACCCTTCGGGATGAAATAACGGTATCAGAACCGGAAGAGCTTGGTGAGCTTGACGACCAGCGTCCGGTTCTCCAGAAGAGGGAAGCCACCGAGCCGGGTACCCCGCCCATCGTTGTAGACCACGAAGAGGTCGCTCCCCGGTTCGTACTCCCAGCGGAATCGAATGTTGCTGCTGAGCGAATCATTGCTCGAGTTGTATTGAACCAGCGCCACCAGGAACATTCGAGCCGAGAACGTATAAATGAAGCGGGACCGGATGAGGTTCGTGGTGAATCGGCCCTCCGGCAGGTCGATCCAGTTGACTGATACCAACGGTTCGACGGAGAAACTCGAGCTCACTACTATCCGACCTCCGTAGCCGGCTTCGGTGCGACGACCGCTGAAGAAGCCGCCGCGCGCCAGCGTAATCTTGCCCGAGACCCGGCGCTGACGCCCGAGCTCGTAGGTGGTGCGCACCCCTCCGAAGTTGAAGCCACCAACCGGGAGGATCACGTTTCGGGCGATTTCGAACGGAGCAACGAGAAACTCATAGTTGCTCGTGTACTGGATGTTCCACTTATCGCCGCTTTGAAACTCGATACCGAAACTCCCGATGCCCGCCCGAGTCTCGAGGCTACCGGATCCGTTTTCGATGTAGTCCAAGTCGGCCTCGAAAGAAAACTTGCGAACTGCTGCAATGGAAGCCGGACGAGGAGAGAATCTCATTTTTCCCCGGTTTCTCTGGAAGTTCCGGCGCCGGACGAAGCCGATCTCGGGATTGAAATCGTCACCCACCATGAGGTGCTCGTACTCCAGGCCGTAGCGGTCGCCGTTGTTGACAACCTGGAAGCGGTAGCTCGCCTCGTTCCCCGTCCGACCTGGGGTGCGGCTACGGGAATAGTAAGTGTCGATCACCATGTTCTGAAAGAACGCAAAGCGACCGTCCACTCCGAACGCTTGGTTCGAACCGGCTCCTGCAATGGTCGGAGAGCGGTACGTCCCGATAACGCCGACGGCGCTGCGAGCAAGAACGTCCCGACGCAAACGGAACACGGAAAAGTTCGTCGCCTCGGCCCCAACAGACTCGGAACGAGCCGTTTGAATACTCAGCGCGCCCAGGGTGTAAGGGCCGGCCCGACCGGTCACCCTCCCTCCCACCCGAATCGGGACGGCTTCTCCCCCCCTCAAGCCGATGCGCCGAGAGAAAAACAAAATCGGTGTATCGGTGATGGGGGCCCAAACCGGGCCTCCTCCTCCCCCGAAGAAGAAAAGTCCTTGGTTTTCCAGAAAAAAGGATCGTTTTTCGGGGAAGAACAAGCTGAAACGGGTCAGGTTCACCTGCTCTTCGTCGGCCTCGACCTGTGCAAAGTCCGTGTTGTAGGTAAAATCGGCGGTGAGGCCCTTGGTGAGACCGTATTTCACGTCAAAACCCGCATCGGCAGTAGCCTCGTTGCCCCGAATCGGTGTGGTGGTCTTATCCGTCGTCGAGGCGGCGATCGCATAGGGCTTGAGCTCGAAATTTCTCGAGCCCGACGGCACCTCGAGCCCCACCAGGGTGGCGGCCGAGGAGAACTTGAAGATACCGCTAAGTCCCCAAGACGCCGGAATGCGGCTCAGGAACGACCGCTCATTCTTCCACTGGACCACACGGCGAATATTGATCCCCCAGACCTGGTCAGCGCCCTCCCGGTAGCGGAGTGATTTGAACGGGATCACGATTTCCACCGTCCAGCCCTTCTCGAAACGGCTGGCCTGGCTGTCCCACACCGTGTCCCAATCGACGTTCTCGTTGCTCTCGTCGGTCACCAAAGCGTCGTAAATGCCGCCCAGTGGGTTCGTTTGGAAGAAAAAACCATTCCGCCGATCGTAGAAAGTATCCAGAACCACCGTGAGATTGGCGCCGCGTGAAATGTGCCAGTGACCCCGCCGCCTCTCGTTGGCTACGATCCGCTGTGGTTGGCTGTCCCAGCATCGCGCCCCAACGTAGATGTTCTCGTCATCGAAAAAAAACCAAACATCGGTCGGCTCGGTTGCCGGTTCTCCTTCGAGCGGTTCTTGCTGAACGAAGCCACTCGCCGCCGGAACTTCGCTATAAACGGGATCCTCGAGCCGGCCGTCAACAACCAGAGGTTCAGCCAAACGCACGGCGCGCAGCGTTACCCGACCGTTTGCGTCCCGGGAAATCACCTCGGGCGGGCTTGGGGGAGGCGGACCGTCATAGGATGCGGGGGGCTCCCATTCGAGCGGAGTCGTGGCGTCATCGCTAATTCCATTCTTCGTGGCTCTGGTGCTGGTTGTGAGTTGCTCTCCCGGGCGGGGCTCGTCGCGAGCGATAGAATCTACGCCGGAGAAACCTTCTCTCGAGCGGTCGCGGTTGATCTCCTCCGTAGCCTTCCAGTCGACCATAGCGCGGCTCACCGACAAGAGCTCCCCGTCGCTGCCGGTTAAAACAACCAAGCCGCCTTTTTCTTCGTAGTGCCGCACCGTGAGGCGGCGGCCGTCTTTGAATACGAGTACTTTGTCAGGAGGTGAGGAGCTAACGAGAACCGTCTGCAGAAGTAGACAAAAAAAGACCGGCAGAAGCAACGCAAGCCGACCGTGCTCGCTCATGGCGTCCAGGAAGGAAGGAATAGTCCTCTAGTTCACCCCTCCTCATGTAAACTCGAAAGACAGACTTGTCAAGTCAGAGAGCCGAGCTGCCGAGCTGGTTTTGTCAGACTTTCCGTGTCCTTTCATCCGCCAGGTTAAACTTCTGATGCCAGGTAGATTCGGCGCCTCCATCATATCGATCGATCACGACGTCGATGAGGTGCGGCGTGCCGGCACGGGTAGCCTCTTTGCCTCGACGAATGGCGGCCTCTAGGTCGGCGGCCCGTTCGACTTTTTCCGCCGAGAGGCCCTGGCTTCGCGCCAACCCGGCGAAGTCGATGTCCGGATCGCCCAGGTACATCCCGGCATACTGGCCCGTCTTGGCCATGGTTCCCTGGTAGCGGTGGAAAGCCCGGCGCACGGTCTGGTAATTGTGGTTGTTCCAGACCACGGTGAGGACCGGTATTCCGTAGCGGGCCTGGGTCCAGAAACCCGCCGAGCTGTACATGACGGACCCGTCTCCGATGGTGCAGACAACCGGCCGATCCGGCGCTCCGAGCTTGGCTCCGGTGGACGCACCGATTCCCCATCCGAGGCCGTGACCGGTGTTGTGCAAATACATCATCTCCCCGTCTCGGTGGCCGAACCGGAAGGCGTCATAACGGCCCGTCAGGTTCTCCTCGAGAACGATGGAGTCAGGATCCAGGGTCCTTGCCATCACCGCGCCTAGTTCATCGGGATGCATGGGGCTCTTCCCCATATTCGCGCGTTCCTCCGCCTCCAGTTCGGCCCGCCTGGTCGCGGCAGCAGCATGGGCCTCTTCCGAATGGGCTTTCGCCATAGCCGCAATCCGCTCTTTGGTGGCCAGGCTCGAAACGGCGTCTCCAAGATCCGCGAGGGCTTCCTTGACATCAGCGATCAAGGCAACATCTGTTCCATGGGTTCGACCCATGGCGTTCGTGTCCATTCCCATGCGGACGACGGCGGGCTCGAAGCTTTCCGGCGCCGGCGCCCCCCAGCCTCCAAAGTCGCGAGAGCCGATACAGCAGATCAAGTCCGCGCCTTGGGCCAGCTTGGCTCGCATGTCGAACCGTCCCTGGTGAAGCGGGTGATGCGAAGGGAAATTGGCAAAGGCCTGTTCCGTGCTGAACACCGGCAGTCCAAGGGTTTCTGCAAACTTCAACAACTCGTCCTGTGCACCCGACTTCCAGACCTCGTCTCCCACAACCAGCACCGGCCGCTTCGCCTCGACCAGCATGCGTGCCGCGGCCTCCGTTGCCTCCGCGTCAGCTCTGACCCGTCCGCGCAGCATGAACCTTTCCGCGGGAAGAATTTGCCCTTTGACTCCCTTCTTCTCGAGGGCAGAGTCGGTGATGGCAAGGTAGACCGGTCCCCCAGGCTCCGTAGCGGCCACTTTGAAAGCCCGGCGTATCATGACGGCGAGCGTCTCGGCGGTGCGGGCCTCCCATGAGAATTTTGTGAACTGGCGATTCACATCTTTTTGATCGAACCCCGGCCTGGGCGCCAGGATCCGGTCGTCGCTCCACAGCTCGTTGTCGATCATTCCGGCGGTGATGACCAGCGCGGAACCGTCCCGGCTGGCGTTGTAGAGCTGTCCCGCCATCTGGGCTGTTCCGGCGATGACGTGCACGTTAACGAAGGCGAATTGGCCTGTTTGTCGGGATTGACTCGAGCCTAGTGCCAAAGACGTCTCTCCGGAGATCTTATTCCATTCCTCCGGGACATCAAAAGTCTACGGGGATCCTCAGGGATCCTCATCAGACATCCGACCAAACCGCATACTCGTTCCCATTAGGGTCGCTAAAGTGAAAACGACGGCCTCCCGGAAATGAGAATATAGGCTTTAGGATCGAACCTCCAGCATCCTCAACTTTAGATTGGGTTTGCTCTAGATCTTTACTGTAGAAAATGACAAGAGCACTGCCATTATCCGTGGAGACGACTAAATCGGATTTGAAAAAACCTCCGTCAACGCCTTCATTGGAGAAAGAGGTATATTCAGGCCCGTAGTCTACAAAGGACCAACCGAATGCTGCCGCAAAAAAGTCTTTAGTGGCTTCGATATTCTTGGAAGGAAACTCGACGTAGTTTATTTTCTCGTGTTCATTCATTTTCTTGCTCCTCATTATTTCGGCATAACACCGAGCTGAACCGTCCGTGGCTGCCGTGCGCTCCGCGCCCCGGTACGTGCGTTTCGGCGTTCACCCCAAGGTGACGATGATCTTGCCCTTATGATCGCCTGTCCCAAAGAGCCGAAACGCTTCAGGCACATCGGCGAGCTTGTACGGCCCGTCAATCACCGGTACCAGTTTGCCGGCTTCGAATAGCTCATTCATGTAGGCGAGGTCCTTGTTGGGTTTCAAGATAACGATACGCACGTGCACTGAATCCCAACGGCACCTATGTCCCCGTCGGCGGCAAAACACCGCGCCTGCTTCGGCCCTGGTCCTGGGTCCGTTGATGTCGCGGATTTACAGGAAGCACGTGCGTATCGTTATCTTGAAACCCAACAAGGACCTCGCCTACATGAATGAGCTATTCGAAGCCGGCAAACTGGTACCGGTGATTGACGGGCCGTACAAGCTCGCCGATGGGCCTGAAG
>PVMS01070299.1_pt1 | contig 12116 bp, 10 predicted proteins | sample 1853461 | NCBI WGS metagenome assembly PVMS01 (sample SAMN08582032, study PRJNA380276) | Marine sediment metagenome, whole genome shotgun sequencing project. | isolation source: ocean sediment barecode stripped | collected 2017
ATATTTTAGAAACTTTTAGAAATAAAATGAAAAATTTAATTTATTTCTATTAAATTAATTTTTCATTTAACATTTAATTTAATTTATTTCTATTAAATTAATTTTTCATTTTATTTCTAAAAGTTTCTAAAATATTTCAAAAGTTTCTAAAATATTTCAAAAGTTTCTAAAATATTTCAAAAGTTTCTAAAATATTTCAAAAGTTTCTAAAATATTTTTTTTCAAACGAACGATTTTTTTTGAAATATTTCTAGATTTCATTTCATTTTTTAGATACAGTCTGAAGTGTTGTGAATTATGTGAGAATGTATAAGAAATGCGCAATTGTGTGAGTCGAAAAATTTATAGAGAAATTTTTGAGATCTCAAAATTTTCTTAATGCTTCATTAAGAAAATTTAACAAAAACTGTTTTTTAACAAAATTAAAGAGATTGTTGGTTAAAATATTAAAAATCATAAAAATATTAAATGTTATTAAACGTTGCAAAACATTTTTAATAACATTTAATATTTTTTACAAAAATTCAAATATTTATAAAAAATCAAATATTTATAAAAAATCAAATATTTATAAAAAATTCTAAAAATATTTTGAAAAATTATGTAAAAAAATGTTAAAAATTATGTAAAAAAGTTACAAAAAGTTACTTTTTACACCAAAAATGTTACAATTTCTATTAAAAAATAAGCATATTTCCAAGGCTATTATAAGAAAAAAATAACAGGTATTTTTTAACCGTTTAACACTTATATTTTTTTAAAGTAAAAAGTGCTTTTTGTAAAAAACGTAATTATGTAAAAAAGTGATTTTTTTTGATATTTTGCGATTTTTTTTCAAAAAAATATTATTTATAAACTTGTTTTATTGGTTAATATTTTTTTTCACATATCAAATACTTAAAAAAAAAATCAAAGAGTTATTGTGACTAATATGTATCACAAAAAATCGCAAATATACGCAAATATACACAAATATACATAATTATTTAAAATTATAATTTTATTATAAAAATGACACAATGTGAAATATGTGGAAAAAGTGTAAAAGAAATAAAACGTCATCAAAAAACAAAAAAATGTATGGCAATTAGATTGGAAAAAGAAAACGAAAAGAAAAAAGAAAAATTAACATGTACTGTATGTAATACAATATTTTGTAGTAAACAAGCTTTAAAAAATCACCAAAAGATTTGTCTACAATATCAATTATTATGTAAAGATAAACAACATGAAGAAGAATTAAGTGCTAAAGATAAAGAAATTAATCGTTTAAATACTTGGATTGAAATCGATCGAAAAAATTTTAATGAAACAATCCAAAAACAAAAAAATATAAACAAGGAAGATAAACAAAATTTCGAAGAAGCAAAACAAAAAATAACAACATATTATCAAAAACAACGAGAAGAAATGAAAAATCATTACGAAGATCTATTACAAAAACGCGAAAAAGATTATCAAAGTCATCGAAAAATTATCAATAATATGGCGAAACAACCAAAAACAAAGACCATCAATAATACAATCAACAATATTCAATTAGTCCATACAGATTTTGCTAAATTAATTAAAGATAATATGCTAAGTTCAGACATTAGAAATGGTATTTGGGGTGTTGCGGCTTGTCTTATGCGACATAACTACATAACCGATGAAAATGGTAATAAAGCAGCGAGAATTAATTTGAAAGATAGATCACGTAAAATATTATCATATATTGATTCAAATGGCGAAGAAATCATAGATCAAGATGCAGTAAAAATAGCTAAATACATCCAACCCGAAATAACTCCGAAAGCAAATGAAGAAATCAATAAAATTTACAAGAAGGGCAAATCGTTGAACGAGCAGGATATGCGTCATATCGAATCTATCGAGAAGACAAAAAATTTAGAAAAAGAACCACAGTTTTCGAAGATTATCGTGCGAAATTTGTAAAAATAAATTCAATGGATTTATTTTATAATTTAAAAAAGTCAATTTCATACAATTTTCCTAAAACTTTTTTGGTTTGGTGAGTGAGTTTCATTTTTTTGTTTTCAATATTTTCCAATAGACAATTAAAACTTATCAAAACGACACTATTGGCATCATTATCAACGATGTGTTTTTGAACTTTTGGATAAATTTCATCATCTAATTTTACATAATAGTAGCAGGCTTGGTTTAGTTGTATTTTGTATTTTAGTTGAGAAGCATCTATATCGATGCCGGTTTCCTCTTTCAACTCTCTAATTGCGCCGTTTTCAAAAGATTCATAATTTTCAAGCGTTCCCTTAGCAATTCCAAATAGATGACCGCGAGATTGTACTAATAGTAGTCGATCATATTTATCTACAATTAAAATACCACCTTTTCTTTTATTAAATTTGTGGTAGTCATTTTTATTTATATATTTATAATCAGTGAATTCAAAAAAACAATTTTTACATGAGCAACTAAGCATTTTATAATTTTTAAAAATAATTACTTAAATTTCATTTTATAATTATAAAATGAAATTAAAATATAATTTTATAAAATCAAATATTATGACTCAAGAAAAAAAAACTATTGAATACACAGAAATTACAACAAATATTATATCAATTAATATTGAAACTTGGGATAAAATTTGGAATGATTCTCAAAACCCGACATGGGGAAAATCACTTGATAAACTGGAAGAAATGATAAATCTAAGAATTATTTCTGGTAGATATGATGCTAATGAAAATGAAGTGTTGTTTGAAATTTTTTGAAATTTTTATTTCAAAAAATTTCATCTTTTACGCATTGTATAGTTTGTCCGTTGATTTTGGTTACATATCCTTGTGAAAATTGAGCCGGTGTGCATTGTTTGCCAGTTTCAGGGTAAACTTTAGCATTAATTAGTTCGCTTTTGACAGAAGTATTTGTTGATGGTATACCCATAGGTTTTGAGTTAGAGAAATATAATAGAGAAGAACTAAAAGAAGGGGTATTTACATATTGTTTTGTATTGTGTTGTATAGTAGTAGAAACAAAAGGATTTCCATTTTGATAACAACCATACGAATTTACATAAACATTATTAGTTTGAACTATTGAATTTTGTTTGTAACGATTCATTTTATTAATAAAAAATTATTTAAAACAAACTATTTTTTTGTTTTTGTCCAGAATTATTTTAGAATTATCTTGTATTTTTTCAGTTAAAATATCTTCTAATTTTTCTTTATTTAATTTGTTTAGGATTGTTAATATATTTTTCAGGCGCCATCCTGAATTACTATAACCTTCTATATCTTTTTCTAATTCTTCATAAACCTTAATAGCCTGTTTAATCAATTCGTTATTTTTCTTTACAAGTATAATGTTTGGGTTATATATTTTATTTTGGTTGGGAATGATAGTTCGTTTGGCATCCCGTAGTGGAAACATATCAAATGGTTCGTACTCGATATCTGCGAAAATCCCTCCTTCTAATAATTTATGTGCTTTGAAATAATCCCCTTTTACAGGTCCATCTTTTAATTTTTTAAATATTTCTTTGTGTTTTTTCGAGAATTTTTCTTCTAGATATTTTTCGCAATCGTTGTCTGTGTAGAAATTGATTACAAATGTAGGATTTAATTCTTGCCATTTTTTGATTGTTTCTTCCGATAATTTTTTGTCTTTGGTGTGTGTAAACGAGAGTTTTCGAGGTACATATACAAAATAGTGATCAGGTTCGCATAAATCTTCGTTTTCATCACATATTTTTTTGCAGTGTTTGTAAGAATTTTCTTTAAGGTAAAAATATTCTTCCTGTTCTTTTATAATTTCGTAAATAAAAATAGAGAATAGAACGATAAAAGTAATTATAACTATAGCGTTTATTGCCATAAAATTATAGTATCCATATTTTTCTACTATTTTATTTTTAATTGATATTAAATATACAAATAGTAATAAAGCAACTACGGAAAATATCAAATAATAGTAATAAGTTTCCATTTATTAAAATTAATATATTAATATTAAAAAATCTATTTTTTAATATTAATTTTAATAAATAATGATACAGTATCCGAAACAAGAGCATGTTACATTGCCATCAGTTGAAGGAGCTTTTGGAAGTATGAATATAATCAAGGATCCACCCAAATCTTTTTTCACTAAAAGAAGAAATAAGGTGTCTGACACACAAGAAATTACTAATATGATCGGAGAATTCTCTGGTGATAGAATTTGTGAGATGATTAAAGTTTATCCTCGGGGTATTAACCCTATGGTTTCCGTTTCTTATTCTAACTATGGTACAAACGGTGGTCAGTACCGTGGTGTAACTAATGCAGGTAAATGGGGACACAATAAAAGTTGTAATGATGGTAGATCTGCTTATATTGGTCAAGCAAAACTACCTATCCCACTTATAGATAATGGGGCATTTCGACCACCTGTGCTTACACAATATGATTTATTACCATTATCAAGATTACCACGTTCCAATACCAAGGCATGGACACAACCAGGTTTTGTCAGTTATGCCGAAAAAGCAGAGTGTCCTACAGCGGATAAGATTCGTCAGATTGAGAAAGACAATATTCATTACAAGGTAAATCCTACAGCTACCTTGACTATTGGTCAATTGTTAGAAGAACCTACCGATGTTCGTCAGGTGTTCGAGCCAATTCACTATTCTGCGGATAGTCGATTGAGATCTCGTGATATTACATTACATACAAACTCAGATGTCAATGGCAGAATTATTGATGAGATTCTCAAGGGCGAGATTAAATTGAATAAAAGCGCGCAGCGTTCTGTAGAATATTCTGTACAAGATGTCAATCCCGATTATTACACTAGTGATGTAATAGTATACGATGTATCTTCTGGTAAATCATTTCCCAAAGCGGCATTGGCTGAAGGAGATCTCCATAATACATATACCCAAAATGTATTGAATAAGGATGTTATTACTAATAAATCTTCTAATAAAGTTCATCGTTTAGAAGAGAATTATCAGGGTAGAACTAGTATTCAAGATACAATTAATGTGGCTGCTACATCTGGAGTTAAATTACGGAATGGTCAACCATTGAAAGAGAATTATGATTACAAATTACAGAAAGTTATCCCTGAATATTCTTTGGAAGCACCTAAATCTAAAAATATTCAAGTTATTAATTTCGAATCTCCTCAATTGAATAATGAAATGAATGATATCCAGAGTAAATCAATGACAGTCAATAGTAATTTGGGAGGTAAAGATTTGTATGATGTGAATGGGCGTAGTAAACATATAAAACCTACATTAAATTTGAGTAAGCATAGAATTGAAGGTAAAGGAACCAAACCAGTTTTATATCGCGAGAATGACAATATTAAATTAAGAAAACCCGAGAAATTGTCTAATAAAAAGCAAGTGCGCTTCAATCTTTAAAAATTTAAATTTATACTAAAATTTAAATTTGATTTAGAGTTATAGATTGTATAATAAAATGGATTTCCCTATTGTTACGATTCCGCCGAATTATGATCGAAATTTTTTTAAACATCAATTGACATCTATCTATAATATGGAAAAAATGGAAAAAAATCAAAATATTAAGATAAATGATACATATACTGTAGATACCAATATTGGTATTCAAGCAGATATGACGGGTTATGGTAAAACAGCTAGTATGATAGGTTTGATAATGCGTGACGAAATGGAGTGGGATTTAGAAAATAAGTATATGACTGAAAGTTTTATGTATATGAATATGCATTATAAAATTACTAAAACTAATAGTTTTGATAAATTGAATTGTAATTTAATCATTGTCAATAACTCTATTATTAAGCAATGGGAAAATGAAATTAAACTTACAAATTTGCGCTATGAGATTATTAATTCCAAAAAGAAATGCAATGTATTTGGAATAGAAAATGTAGATGTGATTTTGTGTATTCCTACTATGTTTAATAAATTTATAATTGAAAATAATAATTATGCTTGGAAGCGAGTTATTTACGATGAGCCCGATACTATTCATATCCCGTCAATGAAACAAATTTATTTTGGATTTATGTGGCTAGTTTCCGCGACACCATATGGTATTAAGAAAAAGTATGTTACACGAAGTGGTAGTTTTTTGCCCTCGTTGGATTTTAGTTCATTACCTGATGTATTTTTCAAATCATTGATTATTAAGAATAATGACGAGTATGTAAAGAATTCTTGGAAATTACCAGAAACTACTCATTTATACTATGATTGCTATCAACCGTTATCTCAAACTATCAAGGGCATGGTTTCAGAAAGGATTCAAAAAATGATTGACGCTGATAATATAAAAGGCGCGATTATTAATTTGGGGGGTAAAGAAAGTGATAGTATTATAGATTTAATTAATTTTAAGTTTCAAGAAGATTTAACTGAAACAAAACAAAAGATTGAGCGATATCAAAATCGTCAAGATCAGGAGATGGTTGAGGAGTGGACTAATAAGAAAAATACTATTTTGAAAAAGATTGATGATTTTAAGAATCGCTATGATTCATTTATAAATTCTAGTTGTATTATTTGTTATAATGAGTTGAAGGATCCTGTATTATTTCCTTGTTGTCATAATATATTTTGCGGTAAGTGTATTATGAAATGGCATAAAACCAATAGCTCCTGTCCTTTGTGTCGAACTAAGATTGAATTTTCTAAATTAGTATATATCAATAGTGGTAAAAATGAAAATAAAAATAAGAAGAAAGATAAACCTTTACCAAAAATCGAACAAATTGTTAAAATTATCAATGATAAAAAGAAAGGAAAGTTTATAATTTTTTCAGAGGATGATTTGACATTTAGTTTTATTCGAAGTTCGTTGTCTGCTAACAATATCAATTGTTTAGAATTGAAAGGGAGTATTAGTACACGTGAAAAGACACTCGTTAAGTTTAAGAAATCCAAAGATACGATATCGTTGTTTTTGAATTCTAAAAATAATGGCGCTGGTATAAATTTACAGGAATGTACCGATATTATCTTGTATCATACTATGTCTAAAACAGTTACTACGCAAATCATAGGCAGAGCAAATCGTATAGGACGAAAAGATAAATTATATATCCATCACCTGTGTATAGATAACCGAGTATAAATAAAAAAAATATTACCAATTTGGTAATATTTTTTTATGATTATAAGATTTTTTTTGAAAAATTAGAAGATTTCACATTTGACACTTTCCAGTTTTTTGTAAAAAATCTTAAATGTATTTTTAATAATATCTTCTAGTTTGTTTGATCCAATACTTTCTACAGAAAATTTGAAATCCTTTTCATTTTCTGTTTGAAATACCGATTTGGATACACAGGACCATTTGGCATGTTTAATCCCATTACCTTTACGAACATTACATTTCAATTTTATTGTTTGATCTTTGACGAGTTTGGTAATTAGGATTCCTTTACTATGACCCAAATATTTTTCCGACATCTCTTTGTCAATTTCGTTGGCATAATGAACGATTTCTATATCGTCTGTAGTAGTTTGAATATCGGTACTATAGATATTTAGAGTTTCTCCTGTTTCATTTGAAACATCTAGCGTTAGGATTCTATTACAGTTTTCGCAATTATTATTGAAACATGGGCATTCATCTTCTAGATTAAATTCACTTATTTTTTCTTTATATCTTAAAGGAATCAGACCCATTCGATGCGCTAATGAATTGCTGTCAATAGAACCAGTATTGAGTTCTACTTCTACGGTATCTATAGCAAGTGAGTGAACTTGTGTTAGAATAATTCGACGAATTGCGTTAGCAAAAGCGTAATTTATATTTGAAATTTCGAAGGATAGTTTGTTATTTGTTTTTTGAATATTAGAAATATCGGGATTCATAGGTTATACAATTTGGTTGACAAAATAAAATCATTTTCAATTTATATTATCCTATCTCTTTGGACCGGGCGCAATTACATGTTAGTTTGATTATATCAGTTATTGTTGTCGGGCTAAAATAAAATCCATATACAGCATCTGAAGAATTATAAGTAAAATAGGGGTTAACCCCTAATACAGTTTCGTAATATTCGTTACCTAAATTTACCGGGACACCGTTTTCTTTAAATGTTAATACACCGTTCGTTCTGTCCACATTGGTTATTACAACAACACCTGCGCAATCACCCTCCAATTTGCCTAAATTAAATGTACCGGCATAATTATCAGAGGTGGTATCTTCTATAAACACTATAGGATCACTGACTCCTACAAATACAAATGGTGGAAGAGTCGAATTAAGTTCCAACATATTATCACCAATTATTTCTAAGGTCCCCTCAACACCTACACCCTCAACTCTATATTTACAACTTCCAATTTTGGTGAGTTCTAAGATAGGAAGTTCTTGTGTTAATATAATACCACAAACTACGTCACACTCATCTGTAAACACGGAGAGGGGTGTGTCCAGTTCAAGAGTGTACAGCCCGGCGTATATTGTATAAGGACAATCGCATGGTGGATCTTGAATAATATTATTCTTTTCGGTCACTCTGTATTGTTGATATAACTGGTTGTTAGATGTAGTAATTCTTGGATACAGCGAGTTTCCTAATTGACCTATCGCATTTGATGTATTAGAATACTCCGTGACAGAATATTTACCCAAAGAGCATGGGTAGACAGTTTTATCGGTGACCGATGGAACAGATAGTATACGACAATTTTGACAATTTTCAGAAATTAATGGACTGGGTCGATCAAATCGTTTGAATGTCGATATATATGGGGTAGAAATGGTTCTACCACCGAAAGAGTCTATTTTAAGTGTCGCGCCTTTTTCTGTGAATTTCCGCGCTATTTTTCTGTTTTTGCAATCCTTAGAAGGAATAAGAACGCGTCCCATTTGAGAATAGGTACTTGGAAATAAGCCGTCTGGTTTTATAATAAAGTTGTGCATTTATTATAAAATATTTAAATTTAAAGAAAAAAATATTTTTTTCTTTAAGGGGCGTAAAAACAATCGCAATCAAATCTGAATAATATATTAATATTATTATTAAATGGAGGAGGAGAAATAACAATAACAATATAATAAAATATATTATTATTGTATAAAAACCCCCGTATATTTGATGACATGAGTATATATTCAGAATTGATACCTAAATTAATTTCAGTTGTAGTTCCTAATATAGTTTCTTCAAATATTAATTCACCATTAGTTGTAATTTTAGCATTATCTATAGTAATATCAGGACAATTATCTGACTGCGACGTTAACGTAACAACATTATTAAAAGTAGCAGGACTGCCAGAAGGAATGGATTGATCAATTTGCTCTAGTTGAAATGGCGATTCTGTTATTAACGGTGGTGATTCAAATGAAAAATCAATTGTATTATTATTCGTAACTTGAATATTCTTATTATCATCGTTAATATATTTACATGAATCATCTAAACTTTGAGTATATTGTATAGAATTAGAATTAGAAAATGAACATATAGTACCACAACCCTTTATTATTATTGGAACAAATAAATCAGTTGAAACAGCACCTTTATAAAATCCGGTTTGTAAAGTAAATTCACAACAAAATACATTATAATCACATTCACATGTAAATTTTCTTGCTATAGGAGCATTAGGATCTAGGTTAGGGTCATTTATATAATAAAATTGAGTGTTATTATAAAAATATCCCCATTGATTATTACCAATATCATAATATTGATTACCTAGATTAATACTATTTCCGTTTTCTTCAAATGTTAATGTACCATTATTATCAAATTCAACATTTTTTATAGTAATATCGGAACAGTTACTTGAATTTTCTGGTACTAATAAAAATTCTTCATCATCAAAATCCTTAGTTAAACTAGCTGTTTGAATATTAGTATTTAATAAATAATTAACACTTGCAATACTAAATTCATTATCAGTTATTATTTCAAGGGTTGATGAATCTGATATATTATCATATATACATGGATTTGTTAAACTAGGTTTGTAATTTAATTCAGAACATATACTGTCACAATCTTTTGATATTATAGGTAATGATTGACTACCACCCGTATAGAAACCATCTTGTAAAGTAAACTTACAGCATAATTCATAATTACATCCACACGTAATTTTATCAATTATATAGTTATTATCGGTAACCTGTTCTTTGAATACATATATTGCTGATTTATTCTGATAAAATCTAAAAACTTCTGAAGTTGAAGGATCGGTATATTCTTGATATTTATTTCCTATACTAATTGTAACTCCGTTTTCTTTGATACTTAGATTATTATTCGTAATTTGAATATCTGTAATTATTAAGTCTTCCGAATTACAATCAATACCAGCGGGAATTAATTTACCATTATTAGTTTCTGGACCAAAATCGGAAGAAGTATTCTCAAATGGTAAGAGCATATATATTACAGAATCGATACTAATTTCATTATCGCTTATTATTTCAACAATAATATCAGTACCTTCTATAATATATTCACATGGATCTTCTACATTTGGTTGTGTAACAGGATCATTATCTATACATATCATAGTACAACCATCCATGAAAACAGCAATATTTATAATTCCATTATTATATATACCAGTTTTTAATATAAATTCACAACATTTAAGTTTAATATTATTTTTATTAGTAACTCTATATTGTTGATATAACTGAGTATTAGTAGTTGTAATTCTATGATACAAAGAGTTTCCTAAATTATTTATCTTATTTATACCATTAGAATACCCAGTAACCCCGTATTTTCCCAACGAGCATGGATAAATAGTCTTATCAGTAACTGACGGTACTGATACCATTTTACAGTTTTGACAATTTGTAGAAATTAATGGACTAGGTCTATCAAATCGTTTGAAAGTAGAAATAAATGGTTTATCAATTGTATTTGATCCATAAATATATTTTTTAATACGCGGGCCTCGCTGTGTAAATTTTCTTGCTATCTTTCTATTATTACAATCTTTAGACGGAATCAACGTATTTCCAATTTGTGAATAGGTACTTGGTGTCAAAGTCGCTGGTTTTATAATAAGATTTTGCATTTATTATAAAACAAATTTAAAAGATTTATTTAATTTTAAATAGTTTTTTATATTCTTGTTCGAACTTTGTAAGTTCTGTCTTCCACATTCGTTTAGATGATGTTTTGGTAATACTTTCCAAGATATTAGTCAACTTATCAATCTCTTCTTGAAGTTTGTCAATCTTTTCTTTTGTGAAGCTACGCATATCCATACTTAGGATATATTCATAATTGTTATTCTTACCTTTCTTGTCAAATCCATGTTTCTCAAGTTGCTTAATAATTTCTTGCTCGGGTTTCATATAAATTACCAATTTCTTATTAATCACATATTCCAAAAAGCGTTTCTTATTCTCCGCTACGGATTTTTGATACTCATTATTTTTCAACAAATATGCCTTCCTATCATCATACAATTTAAGTCGTCGAATAGAAAACTCGTGAATAATCTCTTTTACACTACCAAACTTTTTCAACTTTTTATTTTCTAAAAACAAAACCATATTCGAATTTGTAATAGGTGATGTCAATTTCATATTATCTAAATTACATTTAATACCATTTTTATGCTCCATAATCACAAAACGCACTTCCTGAGGTGTCGAATAATTTTTCATAGACTTGATAAGCTTATTCTCCAACAATCCTTCCAAAAAAAGTTTGTATTTATCAGTCCAAACACCTATCGGCAATTCAGTGATTTCTACCTTGTTACCACTTCTGATAAGAACACCTTTTGAAATAAACTTATTCGTGCTAATCTTTTCAATAATTCCTTTGAAATTTCTGTACCATGGCATCGGTTCTTCTACGTCGTCAAATTTAGATTCCATCCACTGTCTACAAGCTTTAGAAAGTTCCAAAGGATTATACAATGGTACCGAACTAGACCATCCTGTCCCAATACCAGTACTACCATTTACTAGGATATTAGGCAAAATAGGTACATAAAATCTGGGGTAAATTTTCTCGCCATCTTCATATTTATATTCCAAAAGAGTATCATCAACTGATGGGAAAATCAATCGCGTCAGTTTATCAAGTTTTGTAAAAAATATAACGACCAGCTGCAGCGTCTTTTCCAGAAAGACGTGTCGCAAACTGACCATCTCGGAAAA
>PVMS01084312.1_pt1 | contig 12115 bp, 11 predicted proteins | sample 1853461 | NCBI WGS metagenome assembly PVMS01 (sample SAMN08582032, study PRJNA380276) | Marine sediment metagenome, whole genome shotgun sequencing project. | isolation source: ocean sediment barecode stripped | collected 2017
GACCGGCGGTGCCGGGTTCATCGGCAGCAACTTCATCCACCACTTGGCACGTACTCGACCGGAATGGCGCATTACCAATCTGGACAAGCTCACCTACGCCGGGAATCTAGCGAACCTGGACGGCATGGAAGATCATCAGGGCTATCGCTTCGTGAAGGGAGACATTTGTGATCCCGCGACGGTGGAGCCTCTCGTCGCCGATGCGAACATCGTCATCAACTTCGCCGCGGAGACCCATGTCGACCGATCCATCCACGATGCCGGTCAATTCATTCTGACCGATGTCTATGGCACGTTCGTTCTTCTCGAGGCAGTTCGCCTCAAGTCGAAGGCGAAGCTCTTCGTGCAAATCTCGACCGACGAGGTGTACGGGACCATCGCCAGTGGCTCGGCGAGGGAAGAGGATCCCTTGGCTCCCCGCAACCCTTACTCGGCGAGCAAGGCCGGGGCGGACCGCCTAGCCTATTCTTACTTCGCCACCTATCAGCTACCGGTGATCGTCACCCGCGCTTCGAACAACTACGGACCTCGCCAGTATCCGGAGAAGGTGATCCCTTTGTTCATTACCAACTCGCTCCAAGATGAGCCGCTGCCGATCTACGGTGATGGGCTACAGGTTCGAGACTGGTTGCACGTGGAAGACCACTGCCGGGGGCTTACTCTCTTGATGGATAAGGGGCAGCCAGGGGAGACCTACAACATCGGAGGCGGAACGGAGCTCACCAATATGGAGCTCACGGAGCGAATTCTGGCATTGGTGGGAAAGCCCGCGAGTCTCATCAAGAAGGTGTCCGATCGCCCCGGTCACGACCGCCGCTACAGCTTGGATACGACGCGGCTACGCTCTCTGGGGTGGAAGTCAAGCTTCGACTTCGACACCGGGTTGGCGGCCACCGTGGAGTGGTACCGGTCGAACGAAGAGTGGTGGAAAGCCATCAAGTGCGGAAGCCGTGAGTACCGGCAGTTCTACCAGAAAAACTACGGTGAGGAGCCGGCTTCCCGCTGACGGTAGTGCCGGGAGTGCCACTGGGTTATCGGATGGCTCCGTCGTTGGCCGGAGATGGATTAGCAGGCCGGTGAAATACGCGACCGGCCTGCGCGAGCGGAGCGAGCCCGGCGCGAATGCGCCGACGAAGGTGCAAGCCGTGGGGGTGGGGTCCCCACGGCACTGATGCATCGAGGGGGGGAGTTTGCGAGCACTGATAACGGGAATAACCGGATTTGCCGGCAGCCATCTTGCCGAGCTCATTCTAGCCAACCACCCGGACGTCGAGGTTTACGGGATTATGCGCTGGAGGAGCCGCACCGAGAACATCGAGGACATCCAGCAGCGCGTTCATCTGATCGAATGTGACCTCCGCGACGCGACTTCAGTAAAGATGCTCCTCGGCCAAGTCCGTCCCGACAAGATCTTTCACTTGGCGGCGCAGAGCTACGTCCCCTCTTCCTGGAATGCACCTGCCGAGTCACTCACCACGAACGTTCTCGGTCAGCTCAATATCTTCGAGGCGGTGCGAGAGCTCGCCATCGAGCCCTGGATTCAGATCGCTTGTTCCAGTGAGGAGTACGGACTGGTTCATGAGGACGAGCTCCCTATCAAGGAAACTAATCCTCTGCGGCCGCTATCGCCCTATGCGGTCAGTAAGATCGGTCAGGACTACCTCGGCTACCAATACCACATGAGTTTCGGGATGAACGTCGTCCGCACCCGGGGCTTCAACCATGATGGCCCTCGAAGAGGCGACGTCTTCGTTTCCTCTAACTTCGCGAAGCAGCTCATCGAAGTAGAGAAGGGAAAGAGACCGGCGGTCATCCATGTCGGGAATCTCGAGGCGCGCCGGGACTTCACTGACGTGAGGGATATCGTACGCGGCTACTGGCTCAGCTTGGAGCGGTGCAAAGCAGGAGAAGTCTACAATCTTTGTAGCGGCAAAGCGTACTCCATCCAAGAAGTTCTCGACCGGCTCATCGAAATCTCTGGTGTCAAGGTCAAAATCGAGGAAGACCCTGCGCGACTGCGACCCTCCGACGTGCCGGTGCTCCTCGGGGACTACTCGAAGTTCAACAAGGCAACTGGCTGGGCACCGGAAATACCGTACGACAAGACCCTCGCCGACATGCTGGACTACTGGCGAGAGAAAATCAGCTAGTCACTCGAACCGGCCGGACCGGGGTAATGACCAGACCATGAGAAACTTGATCACGGGTGTGGCCGGATTTGTTGGAGGTCACCTCGCCAGGCACTTGCTCGATCAGGGGCACGCCGTAGCGGGTATCCGTTACACCAAGGATCGGGCCAAGCCCCCAGAGCACCTGCCTCCCGAAGTCGAGATTCACGAGGCGGATATTCTCGACCAGCCGGGTCTAGCTCGAGTCGTCTCGGGTTTCGAGCCTGAGGCGATTTTCCATTTGGCGGCCTTTTCCAATCCTCAGAGCTCGTGGGAGAACGCGCGGCGGACGCTTACGACCAATATCATCGGTACCCAGAACTTGCTCCAGTCCGCGACGGATAGCGGCGCCATGCCGCGCGTGCTACTCGTCGGCTCCGGTCAGCAGTATGGCAACGTCCCGGAGAAGGATCAGCCCATTTCCGAGGATCGCCCCCAGCGTCCGCTGACGCCTTATGCGGTAAGCAAGAGCGCCCAGGAGATTCTGGGACTTCGCTTCTTCCTGGCCGAGAAACTGCCGGTGTTCCTGGTGCGTGCGTTCAACCACACCGGTCCTGGGCAGGAGCCTTTCTACGTTTGCTCCAGCTTTGCGCGTCAGGTCGCGGAGATTGAGGCCGGGAAACGGGAGCCCCCGATACGTGTCGGGAACCTAGAGGCGCGCCGGGACTTCACCGACGTGCGTGACGTCGTACGCGGCTATGCTCGGATCCTGGAACGCGGTAAGCCCGCCGAACCGTACAATCTTTGCCGTGGCGAGGCGTTCTCCATTCAGGAGATCCTCGACAAGTTGGTCGACCTCACCGGGAGCCAGATTCCGATCGAGGTGGACGCGTCTCGTTACCATGCCGCCGACGCCCCGCTTGTGCTTGGAAACAACACCAAACTGCGAAGCGAGCTGGGATGGGAGCCGGAAATAGATCTAGCGGAAACGCTCCAGCATTTGCTGGATTATTGGCGGAAGAAGATACGGTAGCGGCCCCCGTTGGAGATGGGCCTATTCGTTTGGGTCGTCGCTTTCGTCTGGCGCTCCCGGCGAGCCGGCGGGTGAGCCCGCGTCGCCTCCTCCATCGGTCGTATTCTCTCCCGCCGCATGGGAGTAGCGTCCGACGATAACCCGCGCCGGCCTGAGCAGGGCGCCCTTCAACATATAGCCGCGTTGTAGCTCCTTCAGCACGATGTTGTCCTGCGAGGCATCATCAACGGGTTCGATGCCAGCCGCCTCGCTGTGAGTTGGATCAAAGGACTGTCCACCTACGAAGATCTTCTCGAGACCCTCTTCTCGCAATAACTGAACCAGGCGCGACCTGACGAGAATAATGCCTTCCAAGACAGCATCGGGGTCGAAGTTGTTCTCGATGGAGTCGATGGCCCGATCCAGGTTATCCAGGACTTCCACGAAGTAACCGATGAAGTCGTTCTTCGATTGCTCGAAACGACGTTTCTGGTGGGTTTCGATTCTCTTGCGCAACCGCTCGGTCTCCTTCTTGAGGCCTCGATAAGCGGTCATGACCTGGACGAGCTGGGCGTCTTTCGCTTCCACTTGCTTGCGGAGTTCCTCAGCGTCTTCGGTCGCGGAGGATTGGCCAGGCGGCTTTGGTGGATCGGCGGTGGGCTCGGTCGGCTCCAGAGGTTCGGGGACTAGAACCGGCTCAATCGCGTCGGGCTCGTCAGGACCATCAGGCACGAGCTCTTCCAACTCGTTGAACTCGTTGGAATTCACAGAGGAGTCCCTCGGTTGAGCAGGGACTGGGCCTCCGGACTCTGGTCGTCGGCCCGTGCCGTCGTTTTCGCGGTCCTCGGTCAAGCAAGAAGCTCCTGGAGATGATATGGAGAAACAAGAACATTGTAACCTACAATTTGCGCAAGATCACACACTTCAGATAGTGCGTCTCGGGCATCGCCAGCAGGATAGGGTGATCGCGGGACTGAGCTCGCTTGTCCAGCAGAACCATGCGGGAACGCGCATCGGCCGCCGCTGCGCTCAGAATGTCTAGGAAAGTAAGCTCCGAGATGTGGTAGGAGCAGGTCGACGTCACTAGAATGCCTCCCGGACGTAACAGCTTCATAGCACGCAGGTTGATGTCTTTGTAGCCTCGGCGAGCCGGGGCCACCGCGGCGCGATTCTTGGCGAAAGCCGGCGGGTCGAGCACGATGGTATCGAAACGCTCCCCGCGCGTTTCGAGCTCCCGCAAGATGTCGAATCCATTCGCCTGGACGGGCTCGATGTTCTCGAACCCGTTTACCTCGGCGTTGACTCGCAGCCGCGCCAGCGCTTCGGTCGACGTATCCACCGCCAACACGCTCTGGCACGCCCCCGCGAGGTGGAGAGAAAACCCGCCGTCGTAGCAGAAGACGTCGAGTGCTTTGCCCGCGGCGTGACTTCCTGCCGCCACCCGGTTCTCTCTTTGGTCCAAGAACAGGCCGGTCTTCTGGCCTTCTCGCAGGTCCACGCGTAGCTCGATGCCTGCCTCGTGAACCGAGACCGAGGAAGGTATTTCTCCGAAGACCACGTCCTTGATGAGGGGCAGTCCCTCGAGGACGCGTGCTTTTTGGTCGCTTCGCTCCATGATGCCAACGGGTTCGGCTAGCTCTACGCAGAGTCGAATGAAACACTCTTTCAGCCGGTCGGTTCCCGCGGTCAGTGTTTGAATGGACAGGTAGTCTCCGTAGCGATCGACGACCAACGATGGGATGCCGTCGGCCTCGCCATGCACCCAACGATAAGCGGTGGTCGCCGGCAGCAGGTTGCCCCGGCGCGCCAGCGCCTCGACGAGCTTTCTTCTCCAGAAGTCCTCGTCCACGACCTCGTCCTTGGTCGTGATCACCCGGAGAGCAATCTGAGAAGAATCGCTGTAGAAGGCGCGACCCAAGAACCCACCCTGCGGATTCTGGACGTCGACGACCTCTCCGGAAGAAACGGCCGAAACCGCTCGCACGTCGGAGCGGTAGACCCAGAGGTGGCCCTTCAGAATACGCTCTCGTCCACGCTTGCTGACTTTGACTACGGGCACGGCATTGCTCTCCGAGGTCCTGAGGAAGAACGGACGCCCTGAACGACCATCATCCGCGTTGCCGGGAGGAGGCGCGTATTATAAGATGACGCGGGTCGAAGTCCAAAGCAGTCATGTTTTTCCGGTGGAGGTCAGGTTAGTCGGGGGAGAAACGATGAGCCTTGAAATGGAGCGCACGCTAGCCGAGGTGGATTCTGATGTGGCCCGCGCCATCGAACAGGAGGCTCGTCGCCAGGCGGAAGGATTGGAGCTCATCGCTTCGGAGAACTTCACGAGCGAGGCGGTTTTGGAAGCGACCGGCTCGGTTTTCACCAACAAGTACGCCGAGGGGTATCCGGGGCGCCGTTACTATGGTGGTTGCGAGTTCGTGGATGTCGTCGAGCGTCTGGCCATCGAGCGAGCCAAGGAGCTTTTCGGTGCGGAGCACGCCAACGTGCAGCCACATAGTGGCACGCAAGCAAACATGGCGGTCTACCTTGCGGTCTTGGAGATTGGCGATACGTTCATGGGCATGAATCTCGCGCATGGGGGACACCTCTCGCATGGTCACCCCCTCAACTTCTCTGGCCGGTTCTACCAAGTCGTCCCGTACGGAGTGCGAGAGGACGATGAGCGGATCGACTACGACGAGATGGCTCGGTTGGCCAAGGAGAAGCGACCCAAGATGATCATGGTCGGCGCGAGCGCTTATCCCCGCTTCATCGATTTCGCTCGTATTCGTGCGATCGCCGATGAGGTGAATGCGGTCGTCGTGACCGACATGGCCCACATTAGTGGGCTCGTCGCCGGGGGGGCGCACCCCAGCCCGGTCGAGCACTCGGACTTCGTCACCTCCACGACGCACAAGACGCTGCGGGGACCGCGGGCCGGTTTCGTTCTTTGTAAGGAGAAATTTCGCAAGGACTTGAATCGCATTACCTTCCCCGGGATACAAGGTGGTCCACTCGTTCACGTCATCGCCGCGAAGGCCGTTTGCTTCAAGGAAGCAATGAGCCCGCAGTTTCGGAGCTACGCGCAGCAAGTCGTGACCAACGCGCGGGTGCTCGCCGAGACCTTGGTGTCGGAGGGCTTCCGTCTGGTCTCGGGCGGCACGGACAATCATCTGATGCTGGTGGATGTTGGTGCGATGGGCGTCACCGGCAAAGAGGCGGAAGAAGCTCTTGGTAAGGCGGGTATTACCGTGAACAGGAACGGAATTCCTTTCGATACGCGGCCTCCCATGGTCGCGAGCGGCGTGCGGATTGGGACGCCGGCAGTGACCACTCGTGGAATGAAAGAGCCAGAGATGAAGCTCATTGGGGCGTGGATAGCCCGTGCGATCCGCGAGCGGGGGAGTGAGGCGACGCTCAAGGGGATCGCGGGCGAAGTCAAAGAGCTATGCGCGCGCTTCGCTCTGTACCCGCGCCGCCTGAGCCAGAGCTCTCTCCGAGCCTCCTAGCAGGCCCCCCCACGGCACTGAGCCACTAGATGTCCGATTCCGAAATCGAAATCAACACCGGCACATCCACTGCGCGACGCGGGTTGCACCGGCTCATCGGCACCGAAATCGAAGAGCTCCTTGGCCCGCTCGGACCCTTGGCGTCGGAGCTGCCTGGCTTCGAGCATCGAGCGCCACAGGTCGAGATGGCGGTGGCGGTGGCCGACGCCTTCCGGGAGGGAGGTCAGTTGTTGGTCGAGGCCGGGACGGGTACCGGCAAGACGCTCGCCTACCTCATTCCCGCGGTCCTGTCGGGACAAAAGGTCGTCATCTCGACCGGGACCAAGAACCTTCAGGAACAACTCTTCTACAAAGACCTTCCTCTACTGAGACGGACGCTAGGCGTGCCGTTCACCGCTTGCCTGATGAAAGGACGGTCGAACTACCTCTGCCTAAGCCGATTCGACGAGTTCGCCATTCAGCCCAGTTTTCGCGAGCTGGACCAGGCGGAGCACTTCGATACGCTGGCGCGGTGGGCTCCCATCACGAAGACCGGCGACCGAGCGGAGATACCGGGTTTTCCAGAGAACGTCGAGTTTTGGAGTCGACTGTCTGCCAAGAGCGAGACCTGTGTCGGCAAGGAGTGCCGGGACTTCGAGCGGTGTTGGGTCACTCGGCTCAGGCAACAGGCGACGGAAAGCGACATCATCATCGTCAACCATCATCTCTTGTTCGCGGATTTGCTCGTCCGAGAGGGTGCTTATGGCGAGGTGCTGCCAGACTACGATTTCCTGGTCCTCGACGAAGCGCATCAGGTCGAGGACGTTGCCACCCAGTACTTCGGGTTGACGGTGAGCAGCTTCCGCGTCGAGGAGCTCGCCCGCGATGTCGCGTCTCAGTGGGAGGCCCGGTCGCCGCGGCGACACCGTTCGCTGGAGCAGGTGCGGATCTTGCGGCGCGCCGCGCAGGAGTTTTTCGAAGCCTACCGTGTCGGCAAGGACCGATTCCGCATTACCAAGGGAGCGGAGCCTTCGGGTGCGGCGAGGCTTTACGAAACGCTCCGTCACGAGATGGAGCGTTTGGCGGCCGATCTGAAAGGTATTCCGGAACCGGACGAGTCCACCGTCGCTCTCGCTCGCAGATCGGCGGAAATCGTTTTCGATCTGGAGCGTATCCTCACGAACTCCGATGAGGAATCCGTTTCATGGTGCGAGTCACGTGAACGCTCTGTGGTACTTCACTCATCGCCCATCAACGTGAGTGAGATGGTGAGCAAGAGCCTCCTAGAGCGGAAGCGAAGCGTGATTCTTACGTCGGCGACCTTGTCGATCGATGGTTCGCTGGACTACACTCGAAAGCGTCTGGGCAGCACCCCCCGGGATCAAAAAGTGCTTCCTTCCCCCTTCGATTTTTCCCGGCAAACCGTTCTGTACGTCCCGCGAGATATGCCAGCACCACGGGATCCCAAGTTTATCCAAAGGGTGGCCGAAGAGGTGCTGGCCCTGACGAAGGCGAGCCGCGGGAGGGCGTTCGTGCTCTTCACCAGCTTCGCCAATCTCCACGCCACGCGGGAGCTCGTCGGTGACCGCATTCAGTTTCCGTTGCTTGTGCAGGGCGAAGCGCCGCGCAGTGAGCTCCTCGACCGCTTCCGAGACACCCCGGGAGCGGTCTTGCTCGCGACATCGAGCTTCTGGGAAGGGGTGGATGTTGTCGGCGAGCAGCTTTCCTGCGTGATCATCGACAAGCTTCCTTTTGCCGTGCCGGGCGATCCTCTCGTGTCTTCCCGCATCGACTGGGTGGAAAGTCGGGGAGGGAGCGGTTTTCATGACTATCAGGTCCCGATGGCCATTCTCGGCCTCAAACAGGGGCTCGGTCGTCTCATCCGCTCCCGCAGCGATCGCGGCGTGCTGACCCTACTCGACAGCCGTGTGCTGCGCATGGGCTACGGCGAGCGTTTCCTGGCAAGCCTGCCGCCTTTTCCGCTGGTTCACCGGCGGGAGGAGGCGGTCGCGTTCTTGAGTTAGCGGAGCAGAGCCTTGCGAAACCCTCTCTACGAGATCACGGTGGAGACGACCTTCTCGGCTTCTCACCAACTCCGGGGGTACCGAGGGGACATCGAGCCTCTCCACGGGCACAATTTTCGTGTCGAGGCCGCGGTCGTGGCTCGGAAGCTCGACAAGTTAGGGCTGGGCCTGGATTTTCTGGAGCTCGAGAAGGACTTGAAGGACATCCTTGCGCCTTACGATCACCGTCATTTGAACGAGCTCGCACCTTTCGATGATCTGAACCCCACGACGGAGAATATGGCGCGATGGTTCTTCGAGAAGCTGGAAGAGAAAATGAATCCCCGTGGCCTAGAGGTTAGGCGAGTGCGCGTCTGGGAAGCGCCCACCTACAGCGCGTCCTACGAGCCCTGTCCAGATCGTCCGGATCGTCTCCCCGGCTGACGATCGTCGGCGAACGGGTGCTGGATGGTCGACGTGTAGCCCACGTGTAGCTCGTTCCTGGCCCGCGTTAGCCTATGTTGGCCTATGTTGGATTGACGCGTGAATTTCTGCCGAGACGGAAGTATAATAGGGCCGTGATATTTGGGGTTTAGGTCTATAGGAGGAAAGGAAATGGTGGCGAGGATACTGAGGACGGGACTCTTGGTCGCTTGCGTGCTCGGGGTCCTAATGACAGTCGATGCGTACGCGCAGACGGGAGCCATTCGCGGCACCGTGGTCGATGAGCAAGGGCAAGGAGTGGCGGGGGTCCAGGTCGTTATCGCGTTCCGCGGCGGCGTGAACCGTGAGTTCAAGTCGGAGACCGCCGACGACGGCGACTTCATTCGCGTCGGCCTCCAGTCCGGCAACTACGACGTCAGCTTCTCTAAAGAGAACCATCAGCCATTTGAAATAACTGGGATACGTGTGAGGGTAGGAGATCCGCTCGATCTGGGCGATGTCCTGTTGCCCTCTATATCCGAAGAGATGCAAGCCGCAGCGAAAATGCAGGAGTTGAACGCGGAGATTATGGTGGAATTCGAGGCCGGGATCGCCGCTGCTCAGGTGGAGGACTACCGGGGCGCCATCGCGGCCTTCGACAAGTCCTCGCGATCCACCCCGAGTCTGCCGAGGCGTATTTCAACAAGGGTTTTGCTTACAGCAAGCTGGGAGAGGCCGCGGAGGCCGAGGCGTCCTACCGGAAGGCGCTCGAGCTAGACGCCACCTACGCCGAGCCTTATATCGAGCTTTCCAACATTCACGCCGAGAGGCAGGAGTGGGTCGAGGCGCAGGAGATGCTCGAGAAAGCCGTGGGGATTCGTCCCGATGACGTCCGTTACCAGTACAACCTGGGCGCGACAGCCATGAGCGCCGGGGATCTGGTCACGGCCGAGGCGGCGTTTCGAAAGATCCTCGAGTTGGACCCCAGTTTCGCGGTAGCCTACTACCAGCTAGGGATGGTTAGCGTGAACAAGGGTGCGAACGAAGAGGCCATCGCCGATTTCGAAAAGTACCTCGAGCTGGAACCGGAAGGGGCTAACGCCGCGACCGCAACGAACATGGTCAATCATCTCAAGTCACAACCATAGAATTGAGCCAATCTAAGATTGTCCCAGGCGGTGCGAAGGATGGCGCTGGCCGAGCGAATCGCCAGCGTCCGCCAGCGGATCGACGCTGCGGCGCGCCGTTCGGGACGAGAGCCGGGCTCGGTTCGTTTGGTGGCAGTTTCCAAATTTCGAACCGTAGAAGAGATTGAAGAAGCGATAGGGGCGGGAGTCACCGACATCGGTGAGAGCCGCGTCCAAGAAGCGGAGAACAAGCGACGGCGGCTCGCCGGATCTGGTCTGACCTGGCACTTGGTGGGTCGTCTCCAGAGCAACAAGGTGAAGAAGGCCGTCCAGATTTTCGATATCATCCATTCCATAAGCACGCTAGACATGGCTCGGCGAGTGGACCGACTGGCACGAGATCAGAATACGACGCAGCCAGTGCTTATCCAGGTGCAGGTCGCCGAGGAGGAGAGCAAGCAGGGGCTCCCGATGTCCAAGCTCTATGCGGATTTGGAACGAATGACCGAGCTGACGAATCTCCGTGTGCAAGGGCTCATGGTCCTTCCGCCTTACATGCCGGATCCGGAGGAAGCGCGGCCCTCTTTTGCGCGTTTGCGGGAGCTACGGGACACCGCGCGCGCTCGCGATCTGGTGGGCCCCGCGTTCACGGAGCTTTCCATGGGCATGAGCCACGATTTTGAGGTGGCCGTGGAGGAGGGAGCCACTCTGGTGCGCGTGGGAACCGCTCTCTTCGGTGAGCGTCCGGCAAGTGGGCCTCGAGTTGCCTTGAGTTCCTAGACGACAGGACCGGCGCGGTCCGGGAGGATGAAAAATGAAGCTGACCCCATTGGACATTCAGCGGCACAGCTTTCAAACGCGATTTCGCGGTGCCGACCGGGATGAGGTCACGACCTTTCTGAACTTGGTAGCCGAGGAGATGGAACAACTCCGTGCCGAGAACGAGAAGGTGTCGGAAGAAGCCAGGAGGCTGTCCACTCTGCTGACCGAGCACAGCGAACGGGAACAGATTCTCAAGAACACGCTCGTGGCTGCCCAGCGAACGTCTGAGGAGATAAAGGAGAACGCGAAGAAGCAGTCCCAAATGACTCTCCGAGAGGCGGAATTGGCCGCCGACCGCCTCGTCGAGGCGGCTCAGACGAAAGCGCACGACATCGAGAAAGACATCCTCGAGCTGCGCGTGCAAAAGCGACAGGTTCAAAACTCCATCCTCGCCACGATCGCCAACCTGCGGAATCTCATCAAGCTCATGGAGGAAAGTGAGATCGAACAGGACAAGATTTCCTTCCTGAGACGACGGGGCGCCGCCAGCGGCAAAGAGGCGGCCGAGTCCTCCTGACTATCGTGACTGGCGCCGTCGCTGACGGGCGTCACGGGACGATCCTACGCGTTCACGTCACGCCCCGAAGTCGGCGTGAAGAAATCCTCCGCCACGGGGCGGAGCTTCGGGTGAGGCTCACGGCGCTACCTGTAGGGGGCCAAGCGAACCAGGCGCTCATTAAGTTGTTGGCAAGGGTATTGGGCGTACCTCGCCGAGACGTGGAAATCGCTTCTGGCGCGACGTCTCGGCGGAAGGCCGTTTGCGTCAGGAGCCTGACATCGCCGGAGGTCGAGGGGCGTCTGGCTAAGTGGATAGCGGCAACGCCCGCCGATTGACGCCAGAAATCGCATTGAACGGGCGCGTCTGGCTAGGTGGATTACTAGCTAGAACAAGACGCTTTCCGAGACCTCGTCCACGTCCCACCAGTACTCTTTGCCGGGCAGCCACTCCACGCTCAGCTCGTATTGAACTCGTATGCGAGTGAACCTCGGCCGACGTTCCACGGTGATCATCTGTCGTTCGATCGGCAGGTCAAGCTCGGCGGCTTTGTCCATCAAGTTGTTTCGGCCCGTATCCGCAGACTTGGCTCGCGAGCACTTTGCTTCCTCGACCACAGCATCCGAGCACGAGTACTGCGCGAAGAGC
>PVMS01035034.1_pt1 | contig 12111 bp, 12 predicted proteins | sample 1853461 | NCBI WGS metagenome assembly PVMS01 (sample SAMN08582032, study PRJNA380276) | Marine sediment metagenome, whole genome shotgun sequencing project. | isolation source: ocean sediment barecode stripped | collected 2017
CGGCCGAGCAGAATCAAAACAGCCAGAATATATAATACTGCTACAATCTTGATTCTATAATCGAGTTTCACGTTTCGCATCCTTTTATTGGTTTAGTTTACAATAACAAAGCGGACTGCCATAAACCGTTTCAGGTAAAATAAAAAAGATTATTGCGTTACACAAATGCCATGTCAAGAATTTTAAGAACACGCATCAGCCCATACCACATATGAGCATTGCCGCTGAAGATAGCCCCATCAAATAATAAAAAGTATCAATTTTTTGGTTCTACTGTTATTTCTCCATCAACAATTAACAGATCATATCGGTAGCCTGACCCAAAATCTTTGTTAAGCAGGACTCTACCGCGCACTAAAACGGTGTCCCCCACACCGGCGGTCTCCTCAACATTTGCTGTAATTGTAAGATCGTCTTTTCCCTTTTCACCCGTACCGTCCTGCAGGTGAAGCCAGTTCCTTCCCAATACCTTTTGAACAAACCTAACCACTTTGCCACGAACCAAAACCTCTTTATCAACAAGCGTTTCTTTTGACGCATAAATCTCTGCAACAGTCTTACCCCCTTTTGGTTTTTGTATTCCCGAAAAATCCATTTCAAGCGGTTTTGATGTCTCAGATTTTTCAACGGAAATAGGCATATGTCCCTCTGGAAGCCCTGAGTCCGAAGGCGTTTCACCTTCTTTCGTTATCCACGCGGCAAACATGACAATTTCAAATTTACGGTTAAGCGTTTTGCTGTAAAAGTCATGCATCTCTGAACTGGGCGGGACAATAACTCTATCACCGACCTTGACCTCAAATTTGGGTGCAGCAGCCCATCGTTTTTCTACACCGTCATCAACCCGCACATAGGTGTAACCCTTGGCATCCATAGTCTCCTCAACAATACCGGAAAAACCTGTGGAGGCCGCGTTCTGTCCTTTATTTATTTCAGATGCGCTGCAGATACCGGGCACAGTCATCAATAAAATAGCTGTAAATAAAACAAATGATTTTAATTTCATAATAGATCTCCTTTATTAAGTTTATTTTGGTCTATAGGGTGTCCGAGTATATTGTTCCAGTTTATGGTAAAGTTTCAGCAAATGCTCATAAGGCGCCGAATGAGCATCATGGCACTTAGAACATTTTTTTGAAACAAACTCCTGATGAATATTCACAGGTCCTGAAACTGCTTCTGACATGATTTCCTCAACAAACATATGACAACTGGAACAGGCTGAAAGAGGAATATTTTTCACCTGTTCCTGGTGATCGGGATTATGGCAAAAACCGCAGGCGTTTTCTCTTGGAATATCTGTTGTCTTTAAAAAATCAATATATAAAGAATGCTGAATCTCTATTTTTCTAAATACCTCTACCATATCGAATTTTTCTTTTTCTGCCTCGGGCTTCTGATCAGCTGTTTTGGCTGGCTTTTTCCCTGTCTCTTCCGCGGCAGGATTTGTTACAAGCGGTTTATAGGGCTCTCTCGCAGAACCTTTCAAATGAGGATGACAGGAACGGCACAGTTCTTTTTGATCCTGCCTGAGAAGTCCCCCATATGATGAGGCATGCGAATCATGACACAGATAGCAGTAAATGCACTTTCCAGCATTTCACGGTTATGGCAGCCTTCCTGAAAGCAGATCGATACGGCGTCCGGTTTTTTCCGATTCTCAACTGTGGCCACATGGCACATCCTGCATTTTTTTTCCTTCCAGGGTTTATGAGTTAAAAGGCCCATCCTGCGGCTGCTTGTAAGGCGAGGTTCCGATTCTTTATTTTTACCGGGCAATTTCTCAAAATGTTTATCAGCATGACAGCTTACACATAGGTCATAACCTTTGTCCAGCCTCAAAAAATATTCCTCTCCTGATCCGTGTCTTGCCGCCCCTTGTTTAATAACACCTTTTTCATGAGGGTTATGGCAGGTGGCACAATTGATCGTATCATTTTGCACGGGCAAGACAACGCCCCTCTCTTTAAACAGTGCGGCAAGGCTGTCCTTCATGGAGTCCTTAAGTCCAACCATATGATCAGCCCGTGCAGGATGAGATTCCTTAAAACGGGCATGACAGCTTACACAATAACGGGAGAGATCGCCTTTAAAAGTAACATCTTCGATTGTATCCGTACTTGCCGGATCCGGAAGGGTCTGATGACAGAAAAGACAGCGCACTTCAATGATTTCTCCCTTATCATCAAGCTGGTTATGCGGACTCTGCTGCCGGTATTCATCACCAATGTGGCAGGAAAAACAGAACTCCGTCATCTTCTTATAAGGTGCGCCCCGAATAAAACGCGGGTTTTTCATTTTTTGCGCCAGATCAGCATACATTTGCGGGATAACATCATGACAGGTCAGGCATGTCAGACCATCGTTTCTCAGCGGCCATCTTTCCGGGAACTTTGCCAGCATCGCTTCTCCCGGGGCCAGCTCCACAGGATGGGAGTCAGTACAGGCCAGCCCGGCCTGGTGACAGCGGTTGCACAAGCGCACTGAATCTCCATTATACTTGAGGGCCGGTTTTTTACCTTGAGGTTCAGCGTCCAGATGACGTTCCTCACAGTGTGTTCCGGTCCAGTGCGGATCGACCATATCTTTAAGAGCCTTCTCCTTTGCATACAGATCGCCTTGCGTTCCCCAGAGAACACAGAGCATCATCACGGCGAGAAAGAACCGGGAGCACGATCTGCCCATCAAAAAAGCTATGCCGGAAGCCTTAAGATACGTCATATATTTTAAAAATATCTTACCTGAGCAGTATTGTTTCAGCATATGGATCTTTTCGTTTAGTTATCAGCAGCGAAAAACCTGTATCGTCTTTTCAGCATCGAATCATTTCTTTGACCGGCCGATCTGACTGTGGAATAATATAACTGAGCCCCCTGTATTTATGACAGAAAAGCCAGTTTTCTTCGTCCACTGCTCCTACATTGGCCGGCATCATGCACAGTATGATCCACAACATAAATCCGACCCATACTGTTCTTACCTTACGCTCTTTAACCGCATACTTTTTACTATACATATTTTCTTCTCCAACGGTTATTCCGTTATTTCTTTTTCACTGACTTAACACACCGGAAGCCAACAAAATAGCTCTTGACAACGGGCAGCAGCTTGTGCCGTTTGGTCACTGTTGCATGTCCTTTCCTGTTATTCCACGCCCATCCCCGAAGGACCTTATGCTTTCCCTCTTCAGGCCCCTTGGGATTATCCTTTGAACTTGTACTGTAGAACCCACTGTCATACCAGTCCGAACACCATTCCCATACATTGCCGATCATATCATATAGCCCGTAACCATTTGGTTTTAGGCTTGCGACAGGTAATATTCCAAATGAATCCAGATTCGCGTAATCAAGATCAGGTTCATTGCCCCAGGGAAATTTCAACCCTATTGTTCCGCCGCGTGCAGCATATTCCCACTCAGCCTCGGTAGGAAGACGCTTACCCGCCCATGCAGCATATGCAGCTGCTTCTTCCCAGCAAAGTCCTACAACCGGCTCATCAAGACTTCCAACACCAGGAAGCCAGAAAGAAGGCGGTTTCAAGCCGGTTTCCTTGAGGTATCTCTGGTACTGGCCCACCGTTACCTCGTGAATATCAATATAAAAAGCATCTAACTTTACCTCATGCTGAGGCTGTTCATCAGGAAAACCTTTTTCTGCTCCCAGAACATATGTGCCTCCCGGCAAATAAACCATTGGGACGGGATCTTTTAGGCTTCTACTCTTTCCCTGAAATGCTTCTGCGCTACCAGAAACAGGTATTGAAAAAACAAAAAGCAGTATAATAATTCGCTTAAAAAACACCTGTTCTCCCTTTCGGCTTATTATCTTAACGTGCTTTGATGCGGTCACCACAGTACCAAAATAGAGCTAACGTTTTCTTTCATCACTTCGTGCAGTTTCTTGGCCTGATCGGTTCGAAGTCCGCCATATTCTTTGCGCCAGCGATAGTAGGTTTGCTCGGATATGCCCAGTTTCTTACACGCTTGGGCGATAGGGGTTCCTTGGGAGAGGATAACTCCGGCGGCCCTGATTTTGTTGATGATCTGTCCGGTGGTAAAGTGTTTCCTGACCATAAAGCCCTCCTTTCATAAAACCAGAACCTGTGCTAACCATACTACAAATTCTGGATTCGTTTAAGGGGGGGCAGGTCAGTTCCATAATCAGGGCCGATCAGTTTGTCCATGAAAAAATATAAAAGAACATAAGACAGCAAAAGAAGCGCCTGAAATGATTGATAACAGTTTTACAAGAAATAAAGTTCCTGTGCGCGATATTTCATCTAAACCTCCTGGAACGATTGATCTGTCTTCCTCGAAAAGATCCTGAATCCATACTGCCGGGATATGCCCGCCGGTCATGGTCCTCATTATGGCATTCCAGTGAACATGTGCCGGTAAACATACCCGTATCCTCAAACCCCAGTTCACCCTTTTGGTTTGCAGAAACAATTGTACTGTCAAAATTGATAAGATGAGCCGTGTCCTTGACCCCGTGAGGATCATGACAGGCTGTACAGGGTGTCCTCTCTTCGACAACATGCCTGCGGTGTTCAGGAAAACTCTGATCAGCAAGAATTGAGTTCCGGTCATGACACTTGTAGCACAAGGCGTATGAACTGGCGCTTTCAGGAGACCCGTCAATAAATATCATCTGACGTTCCAGAATCGGACGCCACAGAGATCCATGGGGACCGTTCGGTCCATAACCGCCTGAATTTGAACCGGAATCACTGTTATGACAGTCAGTACAGTAAATGCGGCTTGATGGCGTCAGGGGACGCAGAAGGCTCGGTACAGCCCTGTTTTTCCCGATATTTTCAACCGGATGAAAGGATGCGTTTGACGTCCTGAACTTCAGCCTGAGATTCGTTTCAAATACATGACGCGTCACCACCGGAGCTTTTCTTCCGGGATTGTCAGAATGACAGCGGTAGCACAGCTCATACTCAAAGCTGATGGTTTTAATGGGCTGACCCGAAGAGGAGACACCGGAAACCTTCGACAGGCTGCCCGGTGCTGCCGGTGCCCGGGCCGATGCGGTGTTTGCAGCATGGGGGTTGTGACAGTCAGAGCATGCCACATGACGGCTTGCCCAAAGCGGGTCCTCATCCGGATCATGAACATCGGAACGGTTCATTACTGGATGTCTTGAAGGCTTATTAAATTCCTGTTCAATATTTTTATTGGCAACATTTCCGTTATGACAGTTAAAACAGGTTTCTTCTTCAACTTCATTTTGCAAAAGGCGTTCCCTTCCTCCCGCTGCATGCACCTCATGACAGTTCTGGCAGGCATTGGAAGCAACTGTCGTATATTCAGTATTAGGCCATGGATCAGGCAAAATGCCGTTCCAGGTTGCATTTGATTGACGATGGGCAGTAAGCGCCCAGTTTTCTACCCGGTGACAGGTGGTGCAAAGGCCTGAAAAAGCATTATTCTTTGTCAGAAAGTGCCCAAACTGGTTATTATGGGGAGAATGACAGCTCGTGCACTGCAGACGTCCTTCCGCATCAAGCGCAACCGGGCCCACCAGTGAGGCAGGATGTTCAAGCTGTCCGTTGCGAACGGCAAGTGCACCGTCAAAAACAAAGGACACCGGATGATCATCCGAAAGATCATATCCAAGGTTGGATCTGCGGTTCAACATTCTCCTGCTTAAACGCGAATAAGACGGCTTCGAACTTTTTCCGCTAGCCATGCCCTGGGCAATGGTTCCGTCATGACAGGAAAGGCAGAGCCGCGAAGTTCCATTGGGCTGTCCTATCGCAGCCTTTAGTGTGGAGCTCTTATAAGTAATATAGTTCGGTTTTCTCTGCATTTCCCAGGAGGGTACCTGCGCCTGCCCGGTCATGTGAGGCGTATGGCAGTACCTGCATATCTCCTGCTGCCCTGAATCTTTTATAGTACCGGGTCCTGAAACTGACAGATTATGTATGGTATTAACAATCTTGTTACCCCGCTTCGCAACTGCGCTCGAGCTGCAAAGAACAAGGATCAGAAAGAGTATTATACACCAGCCGGATCTCTTCATACTCCTTCACCTCCCAAATATTGAAAAACCTGGACCCGCTTGTTGTACGAATCTGCGACAAAAATACGGTCCCTTTTGTCAATATAAATAGCTGTCGGTATCCAGAGCTGCCCGGGTGCCTGCCCTGACTCACCAAAGGTAAGCAGAAGCTCACCCCTTGTATTAAACATCTGTACCCTGTCAAAAATAGCATCTGTTACATAGATATTTCCTTTACTGTCAATAGCCACTCCCTTGGGTTTTGACAATTCACCGGTTCCGTCACCATGTTTACCGAACAAGCTGATGAACGTACCGTCCGGTTTAAAGATCTGCACCTTGAAATTCAGTGAATCATTTATATAAAGTTTTCCTGCTCTGTCAAATGCGAGCGCTGTAGGGAAGTTAAAGTTCCCCTCTCCCTCCCCGCGTTTGCCGATACTGAAAAGAAAGCTTCCGTTAAGAGAAAAAACCTTGATTGAATGATCCAGAGTGTCAACCACATACAGCCTCTCTGACAGCGAATCAATGGCTATGCCCGTAGGCCGCTGCATGGTGGCATCGTTTCCGATTTCCAGTTGGGCTTTTCCCTCCCGGTCATACACGAACACCCTGCGCAAAGCGGAATCGGAAACATAAAGATTTCCCTGAACATCAAGGGCTACACCGATCGGAGAAACAAGCTCCTGTTCCCGGAATTCGGTTATCTCATCATACTTCTGCTGCGCAAGATAAAACTTATGAATTCTTCGCGCTCCCGGATCGGCCACACACAGAACCTCCTCCGCACCGATTACGATCCCGTAGGGGCGGACCATGTTTCGGTTTTTGCGGCGTCCGGCAAAAAACGTCACTGTTTTTTCAATAAAAGAAGGTGACCAGCCAATATCATCCGGCCGGCTGATCGAGTACTCATATACAATACGCGGAGGTTTGGGAGGTGAAGGCCAGACATTGGGTACTGTTGTATCCTGCACTATGGTTTCCCTGATCTGCATGTCCTTCTGACAGCCGGAAAACACTGAAAAGAACAGGGAGAGTAATAGACACCCGGTAAGAGTTCTGGAAATGTTCGGCATCTTGACCCATTTTTTTTGAACGGTTTTATACATGTTACCCTCCTGTTATGGCTCTTCTGCCCTGCCTGTTTTACCCGCTTATGGCAGCAGCGGTGTCAGACTAAAAACGGAACTCTACAGAACAGAAAAGTACCGTATAATCCTGAATTCCAGGCGCAGTTCTTCACGGCCCGATTCAGTTTCCTGCCTGTCAAAATATTCTCCCGTAAACTCTAGATCAAGCTGCCTGAACCGGGCGAATAGATCAAAATTGAACTTCCACATTTCCTCGTCACGAGAGTACCCGTCATCCCGCATAAACTCCAGTTGGAACTGCACGTTAATGTTGTATGTAAGAACAGTATTCAAAGCTGCAAATGCACTGATAAATTCTTCGGTTCCGCGTTCATCCTTATAGCGTACTTCTGAACGGTTGGTGCCGATAGTCAGGGTAGAAAAATCATTCAAGCTGGTGCTGAAATTTCCGTTGGCTCGCCAGGCTTTATATGGGTTTGTATCGGATGAATCATCTTCGATCTGGGTTGAAAAATCGAACCACTTCCATCGAAGTTCCACCCCATAGGTCTCTCTATTTCTGTCAGTAAGCGTCCCTGAAATAAGGTCCGAAGAATCCTCTGTGATATTTTTATTCTCCGAGCTGTAATTATTATAAAATAGCGAGACAAAAGCTGTCAAGTCATACCTCAGATCTAACATTTTCCCAACCGTATCATAATCTAAATCAGAAGAGGTGAGGTACCTGTAATCAACCAGCACCCGGGTACCATCGGGAAGATTTAGACGCCGTATTTCAGTAAGAATGCCGCTTTGTATCAGCTCGTAATCCACATCCTCCACCAGAAGTATGTTGTTTTCATCCCGCACCACAACCGATTCAAGGATAACATTCGTGTTGTCCAGATATGTTGTTACCCCGGTAATAAGAACATGGGGCTCAGAAACAACCTGACGTTCACTTTCCTCGCTCCCGCTGTTTTTTGACTCGGACGTTGTTCTTCGCCAGTACGTATTATACACAGCGAAAAACTGTCCGAACGGAACCTTTTTGTTGTATGCCAGGTTCATTTGGGGCTCATAGTAATCTTCCAAATAGTCATCGTCATCAGTCCGGTTCAGTTCAAAAGAAAGTTCTGTGCGGAGACTTTCGTATAACTGATGATGAACCCTCATTCTTCCATTGTTTGTTATGGTGGTAAAACCACTTTCTCCGGATTCATACTTGCTGAAATTGTAATTTAAAAATGTCTGCAGAGTATCAGAGTGATTTATATCAAGATTTTCCGAGACAATAAGCGTGTCACTCTCAAAGTCTCCTGATATCTTGTAATAGGAAATATTTGAATCGCCTCTTATTTTTCCATAGTTCAGTGTATTGGTCAAAATAATATCATCATAGTCATTCTTCGAAGGAATCTCATTTGACCTGTCAGTTACTGCCCTGTGGTCAAACTTGAAATCGGTTTCAAGAACACCTCCGGTAAAGGTCGAAAAACCAAAATTAGCAGAATCTTCAGACCGTTCCCGCCTATAATCAGAAGCGTCCTCTTCTGATTCAAAAGTCTGCATTTTGAAGTATAAAGCGTAGGACCCGCCAAAATAATTTACATGCGCCCCGGAAGTTTCCTGCTGAACATTAAGAGAGTCCAAAAACTTGCGGTCAATATCATACTCCTGCTGGTTGGCAAAGAATCTGGCGTTCAAGGGCTTTTCTTTAAACAGGTTGATGCCGAAGTCATATTCATTGAGAGACCCCTGTTCGCTTTCACTGTTGTCCCCGGTATAGCTTGACTGGTAAACTCCCAGTTTAGTATCAAATTCAATCTCCAGAAAGTTCGGATGATACACAGAAGCCCTGCCAAAAAGGTTTAAGCTCTCTTCAAAACGGACATGTTTTTGTTTCCTGCTCCCTGCGTCTTCGCCCTTATAAGTCTCCTTATCTTCATTAAACAAAAAGCTAAAGTCAAGAGCACCATTTAGTTCCTCCAGCCTAAAAGGCCGGGTCTGAAATGTCGTGTAATCAGGATCAAAATACAGGCCCTGCGCATAAGTCTTTCCTGTTGGCAAAAAAAACAGGTTGCATGTCAGCACTGTTATCAATGCGTATAGTATTGCTGCAGATAGTGAAAAGACCTTGTGCATATCGTTTTTAAAAAATAATTAACTGCCCTTTATAGTGGGAAAAGCTTCAATGATACAAAATTAATTTTCAAGGTGTTCTGTCCTGACACCGGGATCCTTTACAACGGCTGCTTCAGTAAGAGACGCGTCAGCCTTTATAAAGAATCTGTCTCTGCCGCCGTGAGGATCATGACAGGGCAGACAAACCATTGATCCTTCCCGCAGCGTTTGGTGTCCGTCCGGCTCGTACATGTTCTGACTGTTTTTAGTGTAATGGCAGTCAAAACAGAGCTCGGGATCAGTCTTTCTGACCAGGGTCTTCTTGTCGCTTTTATGTACATCATGACAGGCAACACAGTCTATGGCTGCCGGTCCGTGAATAAAGAAATTGGCTTTTACTACTTCCGAATGACAGATCAGGCAGATATCAGCAGGCGGCATCTCCATTTTACTGATGCTCCCATGGCAAATTGCGCACTTATCTTTTTTATCAAGACCTGCGGGGTGCTCATAAACCTTAACAGGAACTCTTTTCTGGGGTGTCATCTCGTCACTAATAAGCGGCTGATCAGGATGCGGAACACCGTCAAAAACAAAGCTGAGCGCCTGGTAGCGCGCGTACCGGTCGCATGACACGCATAGTACCAGCGTTACTGCAAGGAGAATCAGGACTGCCGAACACCGCTTGCCAATTAACATCATTTTAAAGTTCCCTGTACTGTGCTTACAAAAAATGCCGCGCATCTAATTCTGCGCGGCATATTAGTTTCCATTACATAAGCTGTTAGTTTGACTCCTTGTTCGGATCGCCGATTCCGTTTTCTTCTCTTTTTAAGAAGCCATATACATTGACCAGCCGGGGTCCGACCTGGCTGGTAACGATGACAAGGTACTCGACCTCATACCCGGGGGCTACATACTTTTCAAAAAGCGAAACATTGTCATAATCAATGATGACCTGTGCGGGAACCAGAGTATCACCGGGTGATGTGCCCGCCGTTCCGAAAAAGAGCAGCAGACGGTTCTCTTTGTTGAAGATCTGAACCACATTGTTCATGGCATCAACAATGTAAACCCTCTCTTCACGGTCAACTGCCACGCCCCGCGGCCGCCCGAACTCTCCGGGTCTGTCACCCAGGCCCTGTCCATAGGTTTGAAGGGGGGTTCCATCCGCTGTTAATTTCTGGGCCCGGTAACCGCCGTTTTCCGAAACATAAATATTTCCCTTCTCATCAACAGTGATGTTAGCCGGCAGAATGAACTCTCCCGGCTTTTTGCCCTTGCTTCCGAACGTGTAAAGCTGCTTCCAGGTTCCCTTCTCAAAAACCACAACCTGGTTCCCCTTAACATCAGGTACAAATATTTTGTCTTTGTATACCGCGACTCCGGCAGGTCTTTCTAAATCCTCGCTCTCAAGCATTGTAACCAGTCTGTCATCGCTGTCCAGCACAATAACCGCACCGATTATCGTATCGTTAAAATATTTAGTGCCGTCTTCCGTGACCACAATATTTATGGGTTTCTTTAATGTAGGTCCGCCGCCTTTTATCGTTTTGATGATCCGGTAGGTGCCATTGGCAATATCAAGGACATTGATATCATTTTTTCGTGTATCGCACACATAAATGACCCCGTCTCTCATCGCAAGCCCGTAAGGCTTTAGTAGCCTGAAGTGTTTCTGCTGCTGTTTACCTGTAATAAAAGTCTTAAAATTAAATTTTTTAGAAAACGCATAATCGTCTAAACCGTTAATGCCCACCAAAAACTGCAAACGGGGTTCCTCGGGCAAAGGTGGGAAAAAAACATGTTCCGGACCCGTTGCTTCGGGTCCCTTCTTAGGTGATATCGCTGCACAGCCCCAGAATGTAAAGGTCAAAAGTGCTGCACCAAGCAAATATAAATATCTCCGGTAATCTTTCAAAAAAAACTTTTCCATATCCTCTCCTTTAATTAGGACCTGTTTAAAATCTAGCCCCCACTTTATAACACCTCAGTCGAAAACAATAGATTATAAACTACAGAATTAGTATATTAAGAAAGGTTCTCTTTGAAAATTTTATCATACCAGATCATCTATGTCCAGATTGAATAAACCATTCCGGCTCATGTACCTGCCAATTACAGGCTCAAAAAAACCCCCAGCCGGAAACTTCGGCTGGGGGTTTTAAGTTGCTTAAGCTTTAAGCAGTCTTACTTAATATGACATCCAAGACAGATTGCACTTCCACTGTTTGAAACAACGAGGAAGGGTGCATTGGTTGTATCATGAGGATCATGACATGAAGCACATTCAACCGTATCACCAGTAATATCAGGCACACCATTCAGAGGAGGATTATTGAACCCTGCACCAGCATATGACTGGCCAACTGGATGGTTACCAGCTGCTGTATCAAGCAGTCCGGTACCGGTAATTGCAGTTGATCCTGGAGCTACGCCGCCATAAGCGTCCATGTTGGTATTACCATCATGACAGCTCAGACATGCGTTGGAAGCATCTCCTGCATCTGTGAACACGGTGCTTGTATTAGCTGCACGGTTCCAGAGCGGGCCCTGTGTTGACTCCGCATTATGCGGTACATGACATGGTACACAGATTTCAGTAATTGAAAGCGGTGTCCGTAAATCATGTGATGACCCAGAGATTGCGGCCATTGCCTGTCCTGCAACAAGAACTACTGCAGACAGAGCGACTAACATTAATAATACTTTTTTCATTTTTTTCCTCCCTTTCTTTGGTTAATATTACTTGTTATTGTTACCGATTTTTATGTTACATGTATCAAAAGAATATCATAGAAAAAAAACATGTCAAGCAATATTTCATACATATCAAGCAATATTTCATAGAAAAAAAACATGTCAAGCAATATTTTTTGATTGTTGGGAGTTTATAATCTGTC
>PVMS01097122.1_pt1 | contig 12109 bp, 11 predicted proteins | sample 1853461 | NCBI WGS metagenome assembly PVMS01 (sample SAMN08582032, study PRJNA380276) | Marine sediment metagenome, whole genome shotgun sequencing project. | isolation source: ocean sediment barecode stripped | collected 2017
GACACGCATCGAGACGACCGACGGATCGATGGGAACTTTCATCGTCCACCCCGACGACGGCGAGGCACACCCGGTCGTGTTGTTCCTCATGGACGCGCCGGGCAAGCGACCGCTGTTGCACGACATGGCCCGCCGGCTCGCGTCCAACGGCTACTACGTGATGTTGCCGAACCTCTACTACCGCGCGACACCTTCGTTCGAACTCGACTTCGCGAACAGGGAGTCATACGAGACGATGGGCGAGCTGATGTCGGCCGTCGGCAACCGGATGATCGGCCGGGATGCGAGCGAGCTGATCGCCCACGCCGATGCCGACGAACACGCGGATGCTGCGCGCGTCGGCGTCGTCGGATACTGCATGAGCGGCCCCTTCGCCGTCTGGATCGCCGCCGAACTGTCCGACGTGGTGAAGGCGGCGGCCTCTTTCTACGGCGTTCGCCTTCACGTCGACACGCCGGACTCTCCCCATCTACGACTCCCCGAGATCGTCGGCGAGCTGTACATCGGCGCCGCCGAGCACGACGACTACATACCGCTCGAGATGGTCGATCGCTTCGAGGCGGCGATGCAGGCCGCGGGTGCGCGTGGCCGTGTCGAGCGCTATTGGGGAACCGACCACGGCTTCGCCTTCGACGATCGTCCCGCCTACGACGCGACCGCCGATGAACGCCACTGGGAGGCGCTGCTCGACCTGTTCGCCCGCAACCTCCGCCGGCAGGACCATGTCTGACGAGCCGGGTGCAGATCAGGTCCGAGTGCCGGCTGATGTGCCGGTCGAGGTCACGGTCGGAGGCGATCACGTTGCCGAGGTGCGACTGAATCGGCCGCCGAACAACTTCTTCTCGCTGCGGATGATCGACGGTGTGGCAGACGCCCTGGAGGTACTCGACGGCGACCCCGCGTGTCGGGCGATCGTTTTGTCGGCCGCGGGCAAGCACTTCTGCGCTGGGGCCGACTTCTCGTCGACGGAGACCTACACCACCGGTGATCTCTATTCAGCGGCGGCGCGCCTGTTCCGCACTGCCAAGCCGATCGTCGCCGCGGTGCAGGGAGCGACGATCGGCGGTGGGCTCGGGCTGGCCCTCGCCGCCGACTTCCGCGTCGCCGCGCCAGAGGCCCGCTTCAGCGCCAACTTCGCTCGGCTCGGCTTCTACCAGGGCTTCGGACTGAGCGTCACGCTCCCAGACCTCGTCGGGCAGCAGCGGGCCGCGGAGTTGCTCTACACCGGCCGGCGCATCACCGGCACCGAGGCGCACGAGATCGGCCTGACCGACCGTCTCGTGCCGCTCGACGAACTGGACCGCGCGGCGCGTGACCTCGCCGCCGAGATCGCCGGATCGGCGCCCCTCGCCGTGCAGTCGATCCGCGCCACGCTGCGCGGTGATCTGGCGGAGCGGATCGTCGCCGCCACCGATCATGAACTCGCCGAACAGGAGCGACTCCGGTTGACGGACGACTTCGCCGAGGGCACACGGGCGATGGCCGAACGCCGCCCTCCCGACTTCACGGGTCGATAATCAGCGGTTCGGTCGCCAACGACCCGCTCTGTGGAGGAATTGTCGCGCTCAGCGCGATGACAGCGGCATTTTTCGGGTGGAGAGATCGGGTGGAGGGTTCTGGGTGAAGGGGTGGTGGCGGGCAGAATCGCGGGATGCAGGAACTACACGACTGGTCGACCCTGGCGGTGAATCTGCCCGAGCACTCCGGCAACGCGATCCACACCGACGAGGGCGCGCGGGAGATGGGGTTCGACGCGGCGCTGGTCGCCGGGGTCACCGTGTACGCCTACCTCACGCACCTGCCGGTCACAGCGTGGGGAATCGACTGGGTCCGCAGCGGTGGGGCGCATGTGCGGTTCCATGCGCCTGTGCTCGACGGCGATGCGGTCGACTGCGTGGTCGCGGGTCCCTCGGACGGGCAGGTCGAGCGGGAAGGCGCGGCGTCGGAAACGCTCGTCGAGGCGCAGGTCGACGGTGCGATGCGGGCGCGATGTGAGATGTTCCCGGCTGCCGCCGAACTCCCGACGCGAAGCGGTGAGCGGCTCGCGCCGCTCGAGTTCGAGCTCGGCCACGGATGGATCGACTACGGCGTCAGGGCAGGAGACGACGAGCGCGTCTACACCGATCTGAACATCGCACATCCGGCGGCCTGGATGGCGATCGCCAATCGGTTGTTCCACGAACAGGTGGTGACCGGTCCCTGGATCCACGTCCGCAGCCTCGTGGCGCACCACGGTGTCGCCCGGCTCGGCTCGACGATCGATGCGGAGGCCGTCGTCGTCGAGCGGTTCGACACCCGCGCAGGCCGTCGGGCGATCGCCGACGTCCGGATCCGAGCCGACGGTGAACTCGTCGCGTCGCTCGAACACGAAGCGATCATCGAAGTGCGCTGACCCGACTGCGCTCTCCGTGCCATCCGGGTCACTCGGGCCACTCGGGTCACTCGGGCCACTCGGGTCACTCCGGTCACGGCGGGCCGGCGGTCAGGCGTTCGGCGAGAGCACCTCGAGTGCGTTCCAGTCGAGTGTGAGGGCTCCCTCGGTCGAGAGCGGTTGCACGCAGACGTGGTCTGCGCCCGCGTCGTAGTGGGCCTGCACGCCGGCCCGCACGCTGTCCTCGTCACCCCACACCACGACCGCGTCGACGAATCGATCGTCCCGCCGCTCGATCTCGTCCTCGGTGAATCCGAGCCGCTTCCAATTGTTGCGGTAGTTCGGCAGGGAGGCGTACATGCCGAGCGCCTCGATCCCCGCGGCGCGGGCCGCGTCTGCATCGGTTGAGAGCACGACCTTCTGCTCGACGCAGAGCAGCGCGTCCGGCCCGATGATCTCGCGCGCCATCGCGGTGTGCTGCGGCGTCGTCCAGTAGGGATGCGCGCCGTCGGCGGCGAAAGCGGACAGTTCGAGCATCTTCGGACCGAGCGCGGCGAGCAGTCGCAGGGGAGCCTCGTCGGGCCGCGTCGCGCGGAACGGGGAGGCGTCCATCGCCGCCAGGTAGTCGCGCATCTTGGACAACGGCTTGGAGTAGTCGAGCCCGCGGAGTCCGGCGACCAGCGGGCCGTGGCTCACGCCGAGGCCGAGGACGAAGCGTCCGCCCGACTGTTCGGCGAGCGTGTTCGCGGCCTGCTTCATCGGGCCCGGGTGGCGGTGGAAGATGTTGGCGATGCCGGTGGCGAACTGCAGCGACCCGGTTTGCGATGCGAGCCAGGCGATGTGGGCGAACGGATCGCGGCCGACCGTGTCGGGCAGCCACAGCGTCGAATAGCCGAGCGACTCGATCCGTCCGGCGGCCTCGGCGGCCTCGCCGGAACTCATCGCATCGGTGAAGTACCAGACGCCCGTCGTCGAGAGACGATCGCGAGCATTCATCTTCTCACCGTACGCCGATCCCGTCGAACTCGCGCTCGCGTTTCACTCCGACACCGAGGTCGGAGGTGCATCGTCGGAATCGTCCGACTCTTGCGGGTAGGACTGCGAGTCGTCGAGCAACACCTGGAACTCCGGCGATGCCAATCCGACCACGCTGCCCTCCGTCGGGACCGGGTCGTCGTGACAGAGGAAGGCCATTCGCTGATCGACGACCCGGACGACGGGGATGTATGTCCCGGCGTCGCACGCCTCCTCGATCAGCGGACCGCAGGGTGCGCCGCGCATTCGCCAACCGCGTCGCGATCTCTCGTCGAGGAGTGGATAGGTGATGCCCTCGATCCCGATCACCCGCCCGAGGTACTCCTCGGGGACGGTCGCCACCGCGCTGTGTGGCTTGCTCGGTGCGAGTTGGAACACCTCCCGCCGACCGAACACGCGGGCGAATCGAGCCGTCGCCAGGGCGTTGACCTCGTCGTTGGACGTCATCGCCAGCAGGCGGCCGATGCCGCGCAGGTCGAGATCGCGGTCGGCCTCCTCGGCCAGCACGCTCATCATCCGGGCATCGAGTCCCGCCGCGATCGCCCGTGTCACGTTGTACCGGTCGGTGTCGATGAGCAACGTCTTCACACCCAGCGCCTTCAGTTCGATCGCCAGACCTCGCCCGACGCCGTTCGCACCCGCGATCAGCACGCCGTCCGCCTGCGCGTCGGCGAGACCCAGAGCCCTCGCCGCGGGACCGGCTCCGAAGCCGTACACGACGATCGTCCCGATGACGACGAGGATCACGATCGGCACGATCTTGGAGGCGTCCGGCACGTCTTCCTGTTCCAGCCGGATAGCGAAGATCGCGGAGACCGCGGCGGCGACGATCCCGCGCGGTGCCATCGTCATCAGGAACAGGCGCTCCTTCCAGGTCAACGACGTCCGCAGCGACGAGAGAACCACGCCGATCGGCCGTGCGACGAACACGAGCACGGCGATGAAGGCGAGAGCGGGGAGTGTCACGTCGCGGAGTTGGTCGGCCTCGATGCGGGCCGCGAGCAGGATGAACAGCGCCGAGATGAGCAGCGTGCGCAGGCTCTCGTTGAACTCTGACACCTCCCGGATCGTCGAGCTCTCGCGGCGGGCGAGGTAGATGCCGAGCACGGTCACCGCCAGGAGGCCCGACTCCTCCTGGATCGCATTGCTGAGGACGAACGACGCGATCACGACGGCGAGCGTCACCGGAACCGCGAGCGGGTCCGGAATGAGAAATCGCCGGAGCGCCCGATCGAGGGCGAAGGCCGCGGCGAGCCCGATGCCGGCCCCGGCCACGACGGTCAGGAGCGCGATCCACGCGATCCGGGGTACCGCCTCGTCGAGGGTCTCCGACAGCACGATCTCGAATGCCAGCAGCGCGGCCAATACGCCGATCGGATCGATCAACACTCCCTCGGCGCGAAGGATCGGCCCGGTCGTTCCCTTCGGGCGCACGAATCTGAGCAGCGGGCCGACGACGGTGGGGCCGGTGACGACGAGCACCGCGCCGAGCATGATCGCGGCCTCGTTGGAGATGTCGAAGATCTCCCGCGACGAGTACCACCCGACGGCGAACGTGACGGCGAGCCCGACCGTGATCAGCCGACGGACGACCGTGCCGGTCGAGCGCAACTCGCGCGGCGTGAGCCCGAGCCCGCCCTCGAACAGGATCACCGCAACCGAGAGGGAGACGAGCGGGAAGAGAGAGTCGCCGAGGAGTTCGTCCGGGTCGATCACACCGAGCACGGGACCGAGCAGGATGCCGGCGACGAGCAGTGCGAGGATCGAGGGGATCTGCAACCGCCAGGCCAGCCACTGAGCGGCCATGCCCGCGCCGACGATGACGGCTAGGGCGGGTCCGACCGCCGAGTCGCCCGCGCCGACGAGCGCACCCTCCATCAGCCCCGCGATCGGCCCCGAGTCGAGTACGACCGATCCGACGACGGCGGCGACCTCTGCAACCTCCACCATCCGGCGGGACACTACATCGGTCGACATGGCGGTCGGTCTCGACGAGCACGTGGGGGTCGGTGGGCCGGTCGATCGTGGCGGGAGCCTCGACCTCGGTGGCTCGTCAATCGCCGGGCGTTACGGTCGGCGTCGTGTCTGCACGCATCGAACGAATCACGTTTCCCGGGGGCTCGGGAGAGGAACTCGCGGCCCGACTCGATCTGCCGGCGCGCCCCCCGGTCGCCTATGCCCTGTTCGCCCACTGCTTCACGTGTGGGAAGGACATCGCCGCCGCATCCCGAATCGCGACCGCTCTCACGTCTGCGGGCCTCGGCGTGCTGCGGTTCGACTTCACCGGCCTCGGGATGAGCGGAGGCGAGTTCGCCAACACGAACTTCACCTCGAACACGGCCGACATCGTCGCCGCGGCGAACTGGCTGCGGCAACAGCACGAGGCACCACAGCTGCTGATCGGCCACTCGCTCGGCGGCGCCGCTGTGTTGTCGGTCGCCGGTTCGATTCCCGAGGTACGCGCCGTCGCTACGATCGGCGCGCCGTCCTCGCCCGAACACGTCGCGAGGCTCGTCGATGTGCCGATGGAGGAGTTCGACGCGCGCGGTGAAGCCGAGGTCGACATCGGGGGCCGACCGTTCCTCATCCGTCGGCAGTTCATCGACGACCTGTCCCGCCACCGGATCCTCGACGAGGTGGCGTCGTTCCGACGTGCGCTGCTCGTGCTCCACTCACCCGTCGACAACACCGTCGGCGTCGAGAACGCCGCGGTGATCTTCGAGGCGGCGAAGCACCCGAAGAGTTTCGTGTCGCTCGACACCGCCGATCACCTGCTCACATCACGAATCGACTCCGAGTACGCAGCTTCGATGATCGAAGCCTTCGCGAGCCGGTACATCGACGACCAGAGCGGAGCACTCCCGCCGCCGGCGGCGACCGCACAGACCGTCGTCGCCGAGACCACCCAGGGTCCGTTCCTCAACCACGTCGTCGTCGGCCGGCACTCGCTGCTCGCCGACGAGCCCCGGTCGGTCGGCGGATTCGACGCCGGTCCGTCGCCCTACGACTTCCTCGGCGCCTCACTCGGCACGTGCACGTCGATGACGTTGCGGATGTACGCCGATCGGAAGGGCCTCCCGCTCGACCGGGTGAAGGTGGAGGTCTCCCACGGCAAGCTGCACGCCGACGACTGCCTCGAATGCACCGAGGGCGACGCCGATCAACTCGCCGATTCGAAGGGGATGATCGACCGGTTCGAACGGGTGATCACGCTCGAGGGCGACCTCGATGACCCACAGCGCGGCCGACTGCTGTCGATCGCCGATCGTTGCCCCGTACACCGGACACTCGAATCGGCCAGCGTGATCGTGACGCGACTCTCGGAGGGGTGACGCGTGGATCAGTCGTCGGTGTCGGTGGCGCCGCCGTCGAGGTAGTCGATCGTCTGGATCGGCTCGGCGGCCGTGTTGGCGATGCCGAGCAGGTTGGCGACGATCCGCTTCAGGTAGCGGTAGTAGATCGCTCTCGGGACCACCTCGTAGCCCGGTCGATCGGAATGCAGGTACCCGTCGATCTTGCTTTGGTGCTCCTCGAGGAGTGCGCCACCGCGCCGACCCAGATCGACGAGGGCGACCTCGTCGGGCTCGGACAGGATCTCGGCGGTCTCGTTGAAGAGTGACGAGATGACGGAACGTTCCGCGAGCATGTCGGCCGTGTCGGGTTCGTTGGCCAGGGAGATGTTCCCCTCGGCGAGGTCGAGCACGTTCTTCGCCTGATCGCCGATCCGCTCGATCTTCTTCAGCAGGAGGATCATCCCGAGGACCGATCCGATGTCGGCCGGGCCTTGCACGGACACGTGGACGACCAGCTCGGACCGGAGCTCCTGCTCGGTAGCGTTGATGCGGGCGTCGGTCTCGCGAATGTCGGCGTCGACGGCGGCGGCGTCGGTCTCGGTGAGCAACGCAAGCGTCGCCAGGTCGAACGAGTGTCGGGCATCGCCGAGCATCCCGACCGACCTCGCGACGATGTGCTCGAGACCCGTTGGACCCTTGCGGAAGAACGACATGACCATGATGAACCTCTCTCAGTCTCTCAGATACTCATCCGAAAACGATGATGCCGACCAGTGGCAGGACGATGAACGCGCCGATCACGTAGGCAAGGGCCAACAGCCGCCGCCGCACGGCAAGGTTGGCGAGCCCTTCGGCGAGGTGGACCGGAACGTCGCGGACGAACGGCGGGACGTACAAGATGAGGATGCCCATCACGTTGAACGTCGTGTGCGCGAGCGCGACCGTCAGCGCGTCGGGACTGCCCGTCGCGAGCGCGGCGAGTAGGGCGGTCACCGTGGTGCCGACGTTGGCCCCGAGCGTGACCGGATACGCATTGCGCAGCGCGATCACCCCGGCGGCCGAGAGCGGTATCAGGATCGATGTCGTGATGCTCGACGACTGCACCAACATCGTGATCACGAGGCCGAGCAGCATCGCGACGACGCCGCTGCCCTTGCCGAGCACACGGTTGACCGACCGTTCGACGCGGTCCGCTATCAGCTGGCGCATGTTCTTGGTGATCAGCGTCAACGAGAGGAGCACGATCGCGAGACCGGACGCGACCATGGCGCCGGCAAGCGCGTTGCCGGAAAGCCCGATCGCCTCCCAGAAGTCGAGCAACCAGCCAACCGGGTTCTTCACCCACTGCTTGACCGGGCTCTTCCAATCGGATCCCGAGGCGCCGACGAGCTGTTCGCTGATCCACGACGCGATCGAGGAGATGAGCCCGGTGGTGAGCTCGAGCGGCAGCAGGATCGCGACCGCGAGGACGTTGAAGAAGTCGTGCACCGTCGCCGCGGCGTACGCCCGCCTGAACTCGTTCGGCTGACGGACGTGACCCAGCGCGACCAGCGTGTTGGTCACCGTGGTGCCGATGTTTGCACCCATGATCATCGGCACGGCGGCGTCGACGCTGATCACCCCGGACGCGACGAGCCCGACGATCACCGATGTCGAGGCGGACGACGACTGCACGAGGACCGTTCCGAGGATCCCGACCGAGAGCCCGGCGATGGGGTTGGAGACGCTCGCGAAGAGGTCTTCCTGGATGTCCTCGCCCATCAGCTTGATGCCCTGCTCGAGGGCGGACACGCCGACGAGGAACAGGTAGATCAAGCCGACGACGAGGAACGCGCGAGCAGGAGTCGGAAGCTCGCGTGGCGCGGTGGGGGATCCGTCGAGCGAGGTCACAGCCGCCCGGGAACATATCCCGCCGGGGACCCGATCTCCCAGAATCTTCGGGACGGCGCCTCAGGGCGCGGTCCGTGCAGATCAGCGGTTGGCGAGTCGCACCCGGGCAGCATTGAACTCGGCAGCCATCAGCGCGCTGATCGCGAGCAGACCGAGCCAGGTGACGAGCCCGAGGACGAGAGCGAACTGCCCGTAGGTGTCGCTCGCGTTCTCGGTGATCGAGGCCACGATCAGCGTGCCGAAGTGCTGGATGGCCGTGAGCACGATCCCGCCGGCGACCGCCCCGGGCAGCAGTTGCCTCCAGGTCGGCGTCGCGTCGGTGAGGTAGCGGTAGATGAGCAGCAGCGCGCCGATGTTGATGCACGCCCCGGCGAAGACCAGGGCCCAGTCGGCGACGACGGGGACGTTCGCACTGTTGACGATCACCGTGATCGCCATCGTGGCGAGTTGGGCGCCGCCGAGGATCAGGATCCCGAGCAGGGCTCTCACGCGCTGCCCGTGCATGCCGGCACGGTCGTCGACATCGATCTCCCAGATGTCGTCCAGCGCACCCTTGAGGGCGACGAACGCCTTCGTGGCCGACCAGAGGGCGAGCAGGAGGCCGAAAATGAGCACGAAGACGTTCCCGTCGAGCGAGGTCGGGTCGGCCTCGAGCTGCGACCCGAGCACCGGGAGGTCGTCGAGCGCGCCGTCGATGATCTCCTGCTGGAGTTCGGCGTTTTCCCGGAGGAGCAGCCCGAGGGCCGTCGTGGCCGCGAGCAGCAGCGGGAAGATGGTGAGGAAGAAGAAGAACGAGAGGAGCGATGCGTTGCGTCCGGACAGATGACGTCGCCATCCGTCGAGTGTCTCGACGAGGACGTCGACCGTCCGGCTCTTGGCGCGCAGTACGACGACGTGTTCAGAGGTCGTCCAGGGCACTACACATCCTCCGGCATGAGGGCCCAGTCAACCGGGTCCCGACCGGCGGCGACAAGTGCGTCGTTCGCCCGGCTGAAGGGACGGCTCCCGAAGAACCCGTTGTTCGCCGAGAACGGTGAGGGGTGCGGAGATTCGATGATCGTGTGCCGGCCGCCGTCGATCAGCGCCTTCTTCCGTCTCGCGTAGTTGCCCCAGAGGATGAACACGACGCGCTCGTCCTTCGCCGCGACGATGCGGATCACCTGGTCGGTGAAGTCCTCCCATCCCTTGTTCTGGTGGGACGCGGCCGCACCGGCTCGGACGGTGAGCGTGGCGTTGAGCAACAGGACGCCCTGCTCGGCCCAGCGCCCGAGATTCCCGTGTTCGGGGACCGGGAGGCCGAGGTCGTCGTGCAACTCCTTGTGGATGTTGACGAGCGACGGTGGCACGCGCACGCCGCGCGGGACCGAGAAGCTGAGCCCGTGCGCCTGGTTCGCACCGTGGTAGGGATCCTGGCCGAGGATCAGCACCCTGGTGTCGGCGTACGGCGTTCGGTGAAGCGCCGCGAACACCTCGTCGTGCATTGGGTAGACGGTCGCTCGCGAACGCTCGGCCGCGACGAAGTCCCGGAGTTCGATCCAGTACGGCTTGTCGAACTCGGCGCGGAGCAGTGGGTTCCAGTCGGTGGTCGGCATGCGGGTACCTCTCTTACCACCCGTCGTCACGGTCCCGTATCATGCAGGTGTGTTCGATCACCTTCCACGGTGCGAATTGGCGACGCTGCCCACACCGCTCGAGCGAGGTCCGGTGCTCGCCGGAGGTGGGCGCCTGTGGGTCAAGCGTGACGATCTGACCGGTCTCGGCGGAGGCGGCAACAAGGCGCGCAAACTCGAGTTCCTGTGCGGTGCCGCACTCTCCGACGGTGCTCGTTCGCTCGTCACCGTCGGCGCCGGCCAGTCGAATCACTGCCGCATGACGGCAGCGGCCGGCGCCCGCCTGGGGCTCGACGTGCACCTCGTGCTGTCGGGGGACGCGGGCGACGGGCCGGCGACGGGCAACCAGCTGCTGTCGAAGATGTTCGGCGCACAGCTGCACTTCACCGGCACCGACCATGCGCACTGGGGCGAACTCGAGATCGCCCGCGAGGCGCTCACCGCCGAGTTGGCCGCGGAGGGACTCGCGCCCGCCTCGATCCCGATCGGTGGGAGCACGTCGGTCGGCGCCCTCGGCTACGCGGTTGCCCTCGTCGAACTCGTCGACCAGTGCGATGCGGCGGGCATCGAGCCGTCTGCGATCGTCTTCACATCGTCGACCGGCGGGACCCATGCCGGCCTGCTGGCCGGACGCGCCGTGCTCTCCGCCGGCGGGCGTTCGGTGCCATCCATCGTTTCGATCGGAGTCGCCAAGGGGGTCAATCTCGGGTATCCGGACGTCACATCGCTCGCCAACGAAGCACTCGTTTCGATCGGTTCCGAGGGCGCCGGCGGTGGCGTCGAGGTCACCGCCGATGACGTCGAGATCGATACCCGGTGGATGGGCGACGACTACGCCGTACCGACCCTCGCCGGAGACGAAGCGATCCGTTGGGCGGCAGAGACCGGAGGCTGGCTGATGGACCGCACATACAGCGGAAAGGGGCTCTCGGGCCTGCTCGGTCTCGACCGCGAGGGTCGCTTCGAGGGGAGCGATGTCGTGTTCGTGCACACCGGGGGGTGGCCGGCGCTGTTCGCCGAGGGTGGCGTACCGACCGGGCTGTAGCGTCCGCTCCATGACGGGCCAACTCCTCGAGGTCGCCGAGCAGGGTCCCGCCGAGCAGGGTCCCGCCGAGCAGGGTCCCGACGTCGCCTTCCCGTCCCCCGGTCCTGACGCCGCTGACGTCGCCGAGCGGTCGCCCGGATCGTCGCGCCGGTCGACGGACGCGATCCTGGCGGTCGACATCGGGGCGACGCAGTTCCGCGCGGCCCTGGTCGACGCGAGGGGCGCGCTGATCGACCGGACATCCACGCTGGTCCCGATCGGGGACGGTCCGGAGTCGCTCTACACCTCGTTGGCCGGTGTGGTCGACGAGATGCTCGGTGTAGCCGCCCGGCGGCAGGATGTACGCGTGCGAGGGGTCGGCGTCGCGTGTGCGGGTCCGGTCGAGCGCGACCTCGAAGCGGTGTCGCCGCTCGGCATGTCGTGGCATCGGTTTCCGATCCGATCGCGGCTTCGCGACCTCACCGGGCTGCCGGTGTTCGGCGACCTCGATGCGCGCGGGCTCGCGCTCGCGGAGGGCTGGCTCGGAGCTGCTCAGGGGCACGGCAACTTCTGCTCGATCACGATCTCGACCACGATCGGAGGTGGGGTAGTACTCGACAACGAATTGCTCGATGGTGAGTCGGGCGCAGGTGGCCAGATCGGCCACATCATCGTCGAGCCGGGTGGTCGCCGCTGCATCTGTGGTGCGCAGGGGTGTCTCGAGGCCGAGGCATCGGGTCTGGCGGTCGAGGCGATCACGGGGCGCCCGCACAGCGAGCCGACCTACGCGATCATGCAGCGAACCGGGCGCCTGGTCGGGCGCGCCGCGGCTTCGGTCTGCAACGTGCTCGCCATCTAACAGTTCGTTGTCGAGTACGACCCCACC
>PVMS01096854.1_pt1 | contig 12107 bp, 12 predicted proteins | sample 1853461 | NCBI WGS metagenome assembly PVMS01 (sample SAMN08582032, study PRJNA380276) | Marine sediment metagenome, whole genome shotgun sequencing project. | isolation source: ocean sediment barecode stripped | collected 2017
CATAGGGAGATTTTTTACTACCCGCAATCGTAAATCGCCACGGTGATGCAGGCGCTGTAATGCATCAAAGCAAGCCCGACGGTCAAAATCGTGGACGCCGGTTAAGCCCGTTTGCAACAGCACAGTTTGAGCATCGCTGATGATATTGGCAAGTTCATCTCCCTCAGGTTCCGGAATTATATTGGCGACAAGTTTCATGGCGCCCTCTAGGAGAATGCCAGTTGGTTCTCCATGTCCGTCACGCTGAATTTCGCCATCACTGGGATTCGGACTGTTGGAATCAATACCCGCAGCTAGCAGCGCAGCACTATTGGCCCAGCCAGCATGCAGCGATTTAGCAGTTAAATACACCGGATGATCTGGCGCTACCTTGTTTAGGTCAGCTGCTGATCCGAAGCCCTCTACCCAGTTATTCTGATTCCAGCCGTGGCCCAGTATCCATTTATTCGAAGAAGTATCTTTGGCTTGATTTGCCACAAGTCGCAAGCACTCATTGCGTGTAGCAACATCGCAATTGATTTTCATTAAGCTGAGCGCGTAATGTTTGAGATGAATATGGGAGTCGGTAAGGCCTGGAATTAGTGCACGCTGTCCAAGATTTAGAGAACTAGTGCCAGTTCCAAACTGAGATAGTATTTCGTCATCACTCCCAAGAGCGATTATCTGCCCGTGGTTGACGACAATCGCTGAAGCAGTAGGATTGTATTCGTCGAGTGTATAGATTTTTGCATTGTATAGAATTAAGAAATTAGTTTTATTCGGCATTGTTGAGAAAGATTTTTGCTAGGACATCGAGTTCTTCATTTGAATAATAATGGACCGTAATCGTGCCGCCTTTCACCCCGTGTTTTAGCCGCACTTTGGTGCCAAGCGCGGTCTGAAGACGCTCTTCAAGGGCTTTAATTTCTGGAGGATCTTCAGCCACAGGTGTTAATAAAGGTTTATCTCCATTGAGTTTTCTTACCAGAATTTCCGTTTGCCGTACGTTGAGATCTTTAGCCAGTACGGTACTAAGTGCGGCTGATTGGCTTTGAGATGTAGGTAGTCCGAGTATAGCACGAGCATGTCCCTCACTGATTTTTCCATCAATAATAGCCTGCTGAACAATTGTAGGCAGTTTTAGTAAGCGTAATGTGTTGGAGATGGTCGTGCGGCTTTTGCCAACTCGCTTGGCAATATCATCATGTGAGAGAATGAAAATTTGATTTAGCTGCTGATAGGCTTTGGCAGTTTCTATCGGGCTTAGATCGGTGCGTTGCACATTTTCGATCAGTGCTAATTCCAATCTATCTTGATCGCTGGCCTCGCGCACAATTATGGGAACTGTTTCCAAACCAGCTTGCTTAGCAGCCAGCAATCGCCGCTCACCAGCGATGAGTATATACTCGTTTTTTTGTTTATCGTGTGTGACAATTAATGGCTGGATGATGCCGTGTGCTTGTATGGATGCCGCTAACTCGCCCAGGCTTTCCGAATCGAAGGCACCACGGGGTTGTTGTGGGTTTGGGAAGATTTTTTCTACCCTTATTTCTTTTGCCCCCGAGGGCGCGCCAGCAAAAGAATTCCCAACCATGGGGATTAGAGCGTCTAATCCTTTACCAAGACCAGGGCGTTTTCGAGTCATGAGATCACCTATATGTGGATAAAATTTTGTTTTACCGGTACATTATCTACGGATAGCAATTCCGCAGCGAAAGCCCGATATGCATGGGCCCCATGGGAGCTAGGATCGTAGATTGAAATTGGTACGCCATAAGAGGGCGCTTCAGCTAGTCGCACGCTGCGAGGAATTAGCGCTTTAAAGACTTTGTTGGGGAAGAACCGTCGTACTTCATTAACGACATCGCTCGACAGATTGGTGCGTGGATCAAACATAGTCAAAATCACACCGCGGATGGTTAAATTTGGTGAAACGGCGCTGCGCACGCGATTAAGCGTTTGCGTGAGTTGCCCCAATCCTTCAAGGGCTAAATACTCACATTGAACGGGAATAATCACCCCATGGCTGGCAGCAACCAATCCATTTAGGGTCAACAGTCCTAATGATGGCGGATTATCAATCAAAATATAATCATATAGCATATTGAGCGGGTCTAATGCATTTTTTAGACAGGATTCGCGGCCAATCACATTGACTAATTCAATTTCTGCTCCGGCCAGCGCAGGGGAGGATGGTAGCAGATCCATTTTAAGGCGCGAGTTGTGCAGTACATTTCCAGCCGCAGGCGAGATATCCAAAAGTGCCTCATATGAGCCCATGTTGACGGTGTGCTTATCAACGCCAAGTGAAGATGTTGCATTGGACTGGGGGTCGATATCGACGATCAAAACGCGTTGATCATTTTTGGCCAGGTATGCACCCAGATTAATTGCTGTTGTTGTTTTTCCAACACCGCCTTTTTGGTTGGCGATAGCATAGATGATAGCCATGATCAAATTATACCTTCGAGGTTGTGTTTTGAATATTATTAAGGTTTTGGATAATCCCGTGGTAAAGGGTATCGACGACTGCTGTACTTGTTAAGCCAATTTGACTAACAGAAGAAGATGCAAGTTGATTGGCAAAAAGTGCCGCTTTCCATGGATCGCCGGAATTATTATAATGAATGAAAAATCCTGAAGCGAAAATATCGCCTGCGCCAACTGAATCAATTTCTTGTGCTGATGGTGAAGCTATCTTGCGTTTATCTTCACGCCAATATACATTTGCCCCCTCTGCTCCCAGTGTAACGGCGAGCGGATGACAGTAGGTTGACATGGCCTTGGCGCGGTCTTGGTCGTTGTCTATATCTTCAATGCTGATAACAACTGCTGTAACTTGTTCTTGAATATTGGGAGCTGCAGTAAATTCACTGGCAAAAACGCGCCCATCATCATCCCAATCTCGCAGCCAGCCTTGCGCTGATACCCCAATAAATGATCGTGGAAAATGCCGAATAATTGATGGGGGAATTTCTTGGGCTACAGGCGCAAGATGGACGATGGGAGCGGTACGCCATGCTTCGGGTATCAGCTGATAGTCAATGGATGGCGCTAAATGGTGTAGGGTTTGCACGCGTCCATGTGTTGTTTCCAAATTGGAAAAAGTTGTACTGCGATTGCTTACAATTCCTGCGATAGGAATGCCATGCAGCGGGCCTGAAGATACGTCCTCTCCCCAAGCAGTAACGATACCGACCTTGAGACCTAACGATTTCGCTGTCAGCGCCGCATATGAAACGCTGCCGCCGATGCGTGCGCCTGCTGGAGTAAGATCACACGATATGTGGCCAATGGCTAAATAATCAACTGGTTCAAAGAAAGCGGGTGAGTTCATAAACGGATTATACTTGATAGCAGAATCCCTAAGGACTATAGTCCTTAGGGATAAATGATTGATAGGGAAAACACAATTGATTATTGCGGGTAAATAACAACTTTTCGGTAGCGACCAGCTCCAGTGCTTTCCGTATAGACTGCTTTATCATCTTGCAATTCGATATGTGCCAGCCTGCGCTCGTTCGCTGGCATGGGTTCTAGTGAAAGACTGCGTTGAGTTTCATTTACTTGGTCTGCGATACGGCGCGCTAATTGTCGAATTTGTTCTTCGCGCCGCTTACGATAGCCATCGACATCGACATTCAATGGTATGGCATGTTCAAGTTCTTTGCCGAGAATCAAACGGGCAATATATTGAAGAGCATTGAGTGTTTCTCCGCGATGACCGATCAGAATGCTCAGATCATCACCGTTGATATCGACATGGACAGGGGTGCGATTATCCGCGCCATAAGTATCACCAATATAAACATCTAGATTGGCCTCAATATTCATTTTTTCGAGCAAATCGCTGATGGTGCTGCGAGCAGTTTCTATTATTTGCTCGTGGTTCCTGACAGGTGCAGTGGCATTATCAGGAGTATCGGCAGCGAGTGTGGATTCGGGCGTCAAATTGCGGTTTCCTTGGCTATCACTGACCACTATAATCTGGATACGAACTTGCCGGGACCGTAATCCAAAAAGTCCTGTACTGCCTTTATCCAGTACATTGATCTCAACATGCTCACGGGATAATCCTAATTGGGCAAGACCTTCCTCGATGGCTTCATCAATGGATGGTGCGATGATCTCTAATGTTGGACGGTTATCTGTCATGCTATAGCTCCCATTAAGATTTAGCTTTTCCGGGAAGTAAGTTGCTCCAATCTAAACGACCCATGATGGCGTATTGTAATATTGTGGCAACGTTGCTAACAACAAAATAGAGCGCTAAACCTGATGCAAAGCTGTAAGCTAAGTAGCCCATGAATAGCGGCATGTAGAGTCCCATGGCTTTACTCATTTGAGCGCCTTGATCATTGCTGCCCGTAGAGGGCGGCGTCATCAATTTGGTTTGCATGAAGCTAGTTACCATTACGATGATGGCTAAAATGGGTAGGCCATAACCGGCAATACTTAATCCAAAGTCTTTTTCGGGCATGCTTAAATCCATCCAGAGGAAAATACTGTTGATAGGGATAAGTTTTGCACCGTCACTGATATGTTGGGCAAGATTAAGCAAAGGCAAGGGACTTACGGCCAATGTTTGGATAATAGCCTGGTAGAGTCCAATAATAATAGGGAATTGCGCCAGCGTGGGTAGGCAAGACCCAAATGGGTTGACGCCCATCTCTTTGTAGAGTGCCATCTGTTCTTGCGAAAGTTTTTCTTTGTCTTTCTTATACTTCTTTTGAATATCTGCCCATTTCTTGGATTTTTGCATTTCTTGCATGGATTGGGTAGACTTGACCTGTTGTGCATTGAGTGGATAGAGAACAATGCGTATAAGAATTGTGAACAGGATTATTGCTATACCAAAGTTTTGCCCGACAAAGGTGTAGGTGTAGAGCAAAATGTTAATCATAAGGCTGATAAAGGAATCCCACATAAGTTTTTTCCCGTGAGTCTAAAAGTTGATAGGGTAGATTATTATTGTGCTTCGCCGAAGAGCCACTTTTGGGTGCCATTGGCATTAAAGGCAATTAGTAAAGCTTCAGGCTGCGATGTTGCCACCAAAACTAGTTCACCAGCCGCGACAGGACCAGCGTGGGTGTTGCCTTCAAAGGTTTTTGTCCAGCGCGCACTGCCTTTTGAATCGATCGCCGTGATGCTGCCTGCTTCGTTGGTGAAATAGATGGTACTGTCGGTGATCAAGGGTTTACCAACAATAGAGCTTTCAGTTTGAATTTGCCATAATTGATTGCCAGTTTGCCGGTCAACCGCATAGAGGGTGCCGCTTAAATCACCAACATAGAGTGTGGTCTCATCTAGTGCTGGGCTTGACCATACCCAATCTAGCGTTGAGAAGCGCCAAAGCTCATTCCCATTTTTAGCATCAAGAGCGATGATTTCCTTGGCAAAAGTGCCAGTGTACAATATGCGATCAGGGCTTAAACTGGGTGTGCCAACAATCGCGCCACCCAAGTCGACTGTTTGCCAGGATTCGGCGCCTGATTGCGCGTCAATGGCGTAGATTCTGTGGTCCATAGATGCAACATAAATGCAGGCGCATTCAAAGTCTGTGGCCGGAGCTGTCCAAATCTGTTCGCCAGTTTCAAATGCGGGCCACATTGTTTTCCCGTCAAATTCCAATGCGTAAAGATTATGATCAGTCGAGGGGGCAAAGATCCCGTTTTCGGTGGCAAGTGGACCACCAATAAAGCGCCCATCCGATTGTTCAAAAGTCCAATTTAGTTGGCCATTAATTGGATTCAAACTATAGAGAATGTTATTATAGCCACCGATAATCAGCTGTCCGTCGATGGTCAGCGCCGGTGCAGCATAAAAAGAGATTTTAGGATCTGCCTCAGCTGGGAAGCGCCATCGTTCGTTTCCATTTTCAAGGGAAATGGCGTAAACATGACTGTTATAAGCTAGATAAGCAGTCTCTTCGTCAGCTGCAACACCAGCCCAGCCTGCGGCTGCCATACGGCTAGTGCTGCCACCGGCACATCCGTTCAGAGCAACAGCGAGCAGAAGGAAGATCGAAATGAATAATGCGGAACGTTTGTTTTTCATGGTATTCTCAATGTTGTGATGCAAAAAATCAAGGTTGAGGGATTAGGCATGCCGTTACGGAACCGGGTCATACCCTCCTGAATTGAAAGGGTTACAGCGCAGGACGCGCCAAATTGCCATCAATGAGCCTTTGAAAAAGCCGTATTTGTAGATGGATCGATATCCATAATGCGAGCATGAAGGATAGAAACGGCAAGTATTAGCAGGCAAGACACGTGATATAGTCATCTGATAAGCACGAATCAAGAACAACAATGGTATACGAGCAATTGTTGTTAGGCTGAGAGGGATATCTCGCAAACGTGGCTCTTTGTAGGTCGAGTCTTCCTTGTGTTGGTGCGTTTCAGTTTGATCTAGAAATAATCCAGTAGACATTAAGTTTTGTTTATGAGCAATCTAGCCTTATGAAGTAATTGCTGAACTGCTGTGTCGATCTCGTGGTATTTGGCTGTGGATAATGGTCGTCTAGCCAAGATTACGATATCCCATCCACTAGTTACCGAAGCGACTATGGGGCGGAGGATCTCTCGTAATCGTCGTTTGGCTTTATTGCGATAGATTGCGTTGCCAATAGAGCGCCCGGCGGAAATCCCAAATCGAGAAGTATCTAAATTATTAGGCGAGCAAATCAATACAATAAGCGGGTGGGCATAAGATTTTCCGGAACGCCGCACCCGCTTGAAGTCAATTGCACTGGTTAGACGAAATTTTCGCTTCACCCCTTTACCTTTGCAAGGGTAATATGCCAATCCATAGATGGTTTAGCTCTTCCAGTTGATTTTCTTAACGTGGTTGTTGATTTTTGTTGCCAGGCTATGGCGTCCTTTTTGACGTCGTCGCTTGAGTACATCGCGCCCACCGCTGGTTTTCATGCGAGCACGGAACCCGTGGGTTCGGATGCGGTGACGTTTCTTGGGTTGATATGTTCTTTTGGGCATATCTAATTTACCTTCTTTGTAACTACGTTATTATTAAAGCCGTGCGATTATACCGTATGAGTAAATTTTGGTCAAACTTGAATGTTGGAAAGGCGATCAACGGATTACAATACAATTGCGTCCATACCTTGTCAAGCACTATTATGCGCAGTATAATCGCTCCGCTTTCGTGAAGTTAGTAAAGATGTAAAACAATTATGCCAATTTATACCTATCGATGTAAAAATTGCGGAATCCAATTTGACCGCCGCCAGAAATTTGAAGACGCGCCCCTAACAGTCTGTCCAGACTGCGAAGAAGAGACACTTCGCAAAGTATACCAGCCGGTAGGGATATTATTTAAAGGTTCTGGCTTTTACTCCACTGATAACCGTTCTCCGTCTGGGGCTAGTCGAACTAATTCAAAATCTGATAATGAGTCTGGAGAAGCCGAAAAAAACAGCAAGAAAAGTGATTCTAAAACTAAATCTTCGACTTCAACGGATTCAAAGAATTAGTCATATGCAGGTAGTGAAAAGCGCTCCCTAGACGGGTGCGCTTTTTTGATTCTGAAGGATATTTGAGCTAATGTATAAAGGAGTGTCGTCTGGTGTATGAAATCTGAGATTAATTTAGATTTTCTTATTTAGAAAAGAGATGGCCAACTTTTACACCAATGTGCGCATACAATTCCGGGGGAAAACTAATATCTGCCAAAAATAGCTTCCCAACTTGCATCTGCGTGTGATCGGTTACAAGCTCAAGTTTTTGGAAGTGCAAGGCTTAAAGTTGCGGCGGCTTGGATATGAGATTTTAAGCTTCTCCGCTCCAAGTATCTATGCCTGAAGGTACGTCAAGGCTCAGGATAGGGGTAGGGAATGTATTAGCCAAACTGATAAGTTTACCGGCGTATCCGCGCGGGTTCCCTGCAAGGCTGGAATCAATCAGCGTATCTAGCTAAAAAACGGCCTTGGAGAGTTGATCCGCGTGATCTTTCGGATTATTGATCAACACGCCATTATGGATTAAAACATCAAGTTTGTGTCGTGGTAAGCCTCAAAAATCTTCAGCAGTGCGTGTGAGAAAAATTTGTATATTGGCTCCCCAAATGTGAACCGACGGTCAGCTAAGATACCCCCACCGCCATTGCCACCATTGCCGGCTAAATATGAGAATAGTCTTTTCGATTGGGTTAGTGTCTAAAAATCACGATCTTGCCAAAAAAGCCAAATACTGCCCGGCATTTTCCATCATTTGCGATGCTCGTAATGATAAACATCGATTATTAAGCGATCTACTTCGATCATTTGCGCATCGATTATGATTGGAATATCCAAAGAAATAGCCATGTAAGTCAAACCTATTGTGCATCTATAGCAGTTAGTGCGTCTAGGAAAGCTTCGAATTCTTCACGGCAATTGAAACAATTATCAAGATGATCTTTGATGAGTGGTAAGGCGGAAACAGCGTCCTTGCCTTGCAAAACCATTTCTGCGAAAATATCTACCTCTGCATAGCAATCATCGCAGCCAATTTCATCTTCGTGCGTTGACACTATGGAGCGAACCATTTTTGTTAGTACTTTTAGATCAAGTTTCATAATTGTTCTCTAATAGTATTGATGTAGTTTCACTGTGAAATCTTACGAAATATTAAAAGCCGATAAGATTTCATCCATCGATAAACCCTCTTCTAAAAGTTGTTGTTTAAGATGTTTTCGAGCGTCGTGAATTAATTTATATAGCGCATTACGGTTGGTGCCCATGCGGCGAGCCACCTCTTCTAGGGGCATACCCCCGGCCATGACCGCAAGCATGGCGTCTCGTTGTCGATCAGTAAGATCATCGTGAATGACCTGTAAAATGCGCTCAAGAATTAAATTTTGGGTTACTTTTTGTTCTGGCGTAGCGTTGCTGTCTGTGAGAATTGCAGGCGTAAAATCTGTCCCGCTGTCCTCAGGAAGCAAATCTTCAATCGAGATATCTTTCCAGCGTTTGCGACGCAGTTCAGTGAATGCCACGCGCACCGTAATTTTTTGAGCCCAGGTGGTAAATTGACTCTCTCCACGGAAAGTATATAATTTGTCAATAATTTTGATCAGGGCATCTTGCACAAAGTCTTCGATGAGAGCATCGATATCATCGCGTAAGCGATTTGATAAAGCAAAGTGCAGTCCGCGTATTAAAATGGTTCTCAGTTCTTCAATGGCCTGGTCTTGGTCAGGGCCTTGGAGATCTTCCAGCCATGCAGCATTGGTGCGTTTCAAGAATTTTGCTCCTCTTTTACTTGTTATGCAACAAGGAGCATTATAGCATGAAGCATAGTTCAGGGTTGAATCCCTCGAAAATGTTAATTGCCTCAAAGGTATTCAACCCTGTTTTCAAGAGTGTGCAATTATTTTATTGCTCAATCAGCGTATCGGGAGAGACAAAGGCAGCCCAGGCGAACCAAAATGTTTCATGATGGGTGATCGCTGTCAGCGATTTACCGTTTAATGGGCCATCTATCGCTTGCCCAAAAATATCCCAAATACTGCCGGTGTTTTCATCAGAAAAAGTGCCGTCAGTATTCGCTGCAAAAATAAGCACCTCATTATCCAATGTGGTCTCATACACGCCAACAGATCCGATGTCATTGCCACTAGCGATATTGCTGCTATCCAACGCTGAGGCTGTGCCAGCTTTCCAAAAGATTACAAACGGAGTTTCTCCCAGCAAATCCTGAAGAACTTGTTTTTCGCTTAGATTTTCCAATGTATAAGCTTGTCCTGGGCCAGTATCTAATAAAATGCCGATCACGCGTTCCATTGGCCGCAGCCGATCATCCGCTATGCCGTCAAAAAGAAATGGGCTTGAATCGACATTATCATAGCCGGCGTACGGGTTGCGGCCATAATCTCTGGAATAGCCGGTATCTGTTGACAAAACTTGCCCATTTGGGTATTTGTCTTTGAAATCACTCCAAGCGATGATCGAACTAGACAAAAAGGTCAGTTTCGTACCTGTCAGATCTCCGACAATAGCCTCACCACTAAACTGCTGCCACCATGACTCGGTTTGGCGATCCCACATGACCAGATCACTTTTACGTAAATTGCCACTGGTACCGAAAGTCAGAGTTTCGCCATCGATGGTAGGACGCTCAAAAACTAAACCTGTGGTACAAAGTGGGCAAAAAGTTACTACAACGGGTAGATTGTTGACCGTATCATTGACGATTTCGTGCCAGGTCAGTATTTGGATCGGGTAAGCTCGCACATCGTCGCCGAGGACTAGAGCGATCACAGGTTCACGATCATCGAGCCAGAAGCTGGCTGTAGAAACGCTTTCAAAAATTGGATTATCAATGGGTGGAATACCATCTCGGGGCGGACCACCCGAGAGAATTTCATCGTAGTCGATGCTGTGTAAACAGAAATTTGTTTCCCAGGATCTAGTGTTGAAACGAGGAGAACTTCCCTTAAATGGATCTTCACACTCACCGATTGCATCATCTGGCGTTGTTGTATGACCTGCTAAAGGTGGTGTCTCTGCAAGCGGTGTTTCCGGTGTTTCTGCAGAGTCCTCAAGATCGGTTTGTTGACTTGGGTTTACTTGTCCGTCGGATGTAGAATCAAGTGCAGTGCTACAGGCTGTAGCAATTACTGCTAACCCGATCAAACTAAGTATCCAGCGTATTGCTTTCATATAAATCTCCTTTGAAATAATTACAAGGATAGGTGGTTTTAAGACGCAATATGCTAATATCTCCTTACATGAGTAGATGATAAAAAAAAACGCCCTATTTTTGGGCGATTTTTTTTATCATCTAACTAACTCAGCTTACATCCAGGATTCTATGAAATCCTGTTTAATTTGTTTAATTTCCTTGTTTTGGTCTACAGCAAAATAGTGTCGTATTGGATCAATTTCCAACGTCATGTCCGCATCCTCGGCCCATTGAGCCAGGGCTTGTAGTTCGATTAAGCTGAGCTTGATTGTTTCAGCCAATTTTGCTCCGACTCGATAGGAGAGTAGATAGGGAAAGTCACCATTTAGCACGTCGATAATAGCCTGTATAGCCTTGGCGATTTCAAAGGCAGCGGGGCGGGTGTCAAGCTTTTCTAGAATCAGCGTAGGGATCTCAAGATTGCGGCTAAAAATATATAATATCATCGGTCGGTGGAAGAAATTTGCTAAGATATCCGGATGGCTGATTTTATATTGCTGAGGAATAGTCTGCTGTTCATCTCGCGAGTTGAAAATCTTGATTTCTAACTCAAATCGCTCATCGCGAATATTAGTTTTCAGTGAAGGGTCGTCTGCGGGAACCAGGGCTTTGATCGTGCGCATGACTTGTTTTGAGTGTTCGCTGAAAAATACTTTGCGCGTTTGCCCTGGAATCAATTTTGCGGCAGGGATTAATTTGCCGATATTCATCGTTAGGTGAGGGCGCTTAAATCGTAATGCTTGGGTCAGTGCTCCAGTTGTGCCTCCGTAACCTATTGGTAAAATTGGCGCCTTGGCATGGTAACTTAGCCAGGCAACCCCACTATGTGCCCGTTCTTCCCCAGCATCCCAAACGCCGCCTTCAGGGAAGACGCCCACAACGCCATTCTGTTTGAGCACATCGATAGCTTGTTGTAATGAAGCTCGATTAACATGTCCGCGACGAATAGGAATTTGACCATAAAGTCCCTCAAGGATTTGAGTGATTTTTTCTTGGGGAATATCTCCAGCTCCTAATGGTTCAACCAGCCAAGGAGTGTAGGCCGCCATGAGCACAACCTCTACCGCCGCGGGATGATTGCCAACAACAAGCAGAGGACCAGTTTTGGGGAAGTTTTCGCTGCCTGTGATCGTGATTTTAAAAAGTACCGGAGATAAGGCGCGAAAACTTCCCCAAAACTGGCCCTCTGCTTGTTGTTGGCAATCATCCCGCGGCGGTAGAGGTTGTGCTCATGGCAGCCTACACTCCTTGGCTGGTTGAACCATTAGGGGCTGGAGATATTCCCCAAGAAAAAATCACTCAATTCATTGAGGGACTTTATGGTCAGATTAAGTAAAATGCCTCAACAAAATTACACTATCGCATATCCACGCAAACGCTTTGTTCGTGCCACATTACGAAGCATAGTGCGCGCCCTTTTTCCGATACTTTTTAAAATCACGATTA
>PVMS01114006.1_pt1 | contig 12102 bp, 13 predicted proteins | sample 1853461 | NCBI WGS metagenome assembly PVMS01 (sample SAMN08582032, study PRJNA380276) | Marine sediment metagenome, whole genome shotgun sequencing project. | isolation source: ocean sediment barecode stripped | collected 2017
CACCGAGCCGCCGTTCAACGGCAGAGTGGACATCTTCATCGCCGTCGGACCACTCGAAGGAGCCAGCCTCGGCTTCGGTAAGCACAGTCTCAAGACCAGTGCGGATTCCCATCGCCTCGTCAGTCGACAAGATTCCGACATCCTCGAGCATTGCGGCATGAGCCAGCGAGCCACGAACATCATCCGCCAGCAACCGCCGGTCCGAATGATCGACGGTGAAGGCCCACAGCACTTCCGCGGGCCCTTCCTCGAACCGCCCACCCCACAGCGTCATGCCAACCCCAACCTTGTTGCAACGTTGGGGATCACTCGCCCTCTCCAAGCCGCTTCTCGGCGAATGTGCGGAGGCGGAGGGATTGGAGGCGGATGAAACCTGTGGCGTCGCCCTGGTCGTAAACGTCGTCCGCTTCGAATGTGGCGATGGCCTCGTCATAGAGAGCGTGGCTATCGGAGCGACGTCCTTCGACGATCGCCTGGCCCTTGTAGAGCTTGAGGCGAGCTTCGCCGTTGACCCGCGTCTGCACATCGTCCATGAACGCCTGCAAGGCCTCACGCTCTGGTGAGTACCAAAAGCCGTTGTAGACCATCTCGGCATAGCGCGAGGTCAACTCATCACGCAGGTGAGCAACTTCACGGTCGAGCGTGATCGACTCCACCGCACGATGGGCGTGGAACAAGATGGTCGCACCAGGGGTCTCGTAAACGCCCCGGCTCTTGATACCGACGAACCGGTTCTCGACTATGTCGACCCGGCCGATTCCGTGCCTGCCACCCAACTCATTGGCTTTGGTCAACAACTCGACCGGTCCCAACTCGACGCCGTTGATGGTGACCGGTGTCCCCTGACGGAAACCGACCGTCACGTATTCGGGCTCATCGGGAGCGTCCTCTGGATTCACAGTCATGGTGAACATGTTGCTGGGAGGGGCCGCCCACGGATCCTCGAGGATCCCTCCCTCGTAAGAGATGTGCATCAGGTTGGCGTCCATCGAATACGGCTTCTCGGCCGTCACCGGTGTCGGGATCCCGTGCTTCTCCGCATACGCGAGCAACGCGGCACGGCCGTTGAGGTCCCACTCTCGCCAGGGAGCGATGACCTTGATGTCCGGCTTAAGGGCGAAGGCGGCAAGCTCGAACCGGACCTGGTCGTTGCCCTTGCCGGTGGCCCCGTGGGCAATGGCGTCGGCCCCGGTCTCCTCGGCGACCCGCACCATGCCGCGGCTGATAATCGGGCGCGCCAGCGAGGTGCCGAGAAGGTAGTAGCCCTCGTAGAGGGCGTTGGCCCGGATCGCAGGGAACACAAAGTCGCGGACAAACTCCTCACGAACGTCTTCAGTGATAGCTTCCACAGCTCCGGTGGCGAGCGCCTTGACCCGCGCCTCTTCGACCTCTTCACCCTGGCCGACATCAGCGGTGTAGGCGACGACTTCGGCGTCGTACTTCTCCTGGATCCATTTCAGGATCACCGACGTGTCGAGGCCTCCGCTGTAGGCGAGAACGACCTTCTTGATATCACTCATCTATCCGGCTCCTATTTCTTCGATCTTGGCAGCAACTTCTGCGCCCCCCGCTTCGGGAGATGCCACAACTATCAGGGTGTCGTCTCCGGCGATGGTTCCCAATACCCCGGGCATCCGCGAATGGTCGATGGCGCCGGCGACCAGATGGGCAGCACCTGGTGGTGTGTGCACCACAATCAGGTCGCCGGAGACGGCTATCTCCTGGACAAAGTCACTGACGGCTTTTCGCAACCGGGCCTCCGCTTCGGTCAAGGCCACGGCGTTTGCCGTTGTCGTGTAGTGAACCACGCCACCGACACCAAGTGTCTTAGTGGCACCGAGCGCACCGAGATCCCTTGACACGGTGGCCTGGGTCACGGGGTGGCCATCCGCATCAAGCAAATCGACAAGCTGCGCCTGGCTGGTGATCTCCCCGCCGGCGATGAACTTCCGGATAAGACGGCGCCGGGTCGCGGTCGCCGGGCTCATGGGACCGGCTTCATCGTGACCATGGTCCCGATGCCCTCAGGGGTGAAAATTTCCAGAAGTAGGGCGTGTTGCATTCTCCCGTCGAGGATGTGAGCTTGTTCCACCCCGCTCTTCACAGCGGCAATACATGATTGCAACTTGGGCAGCATCCCGGCCGACGCCGATCCGGAGGCAATGAGCTGCTCGAGATCCTCAACGACGATCCTTGCTATGAGTGAGTCTTGATCTCCGAGGTCGCGGTATAGCCCCTCGACATCGGTCAGAAATACCACCTTGAGCGCACCGAGGGCCTCTGCAACGGCACCTGCCGCCGTGTCGGCGTTCAAGTTGTAGGTCTTGCCATCCTCGCCCCTGGCCAGCGGGGCAATCACGGGTACGTAACCCTGGTGCTGCAGGCTCTGGATCAGGCCCGGATTGACCTCAGTGATCTCGCCGACGAACCCGAGCCGTTCATCCTTGGCGCGGGCAACAAACAGATTGCCGTCGAGCCCGTTGATACCGGCTGCCACCGAACCATGAGCGTTGATGAGCCGCACGATGTCGGGATTGATCTCACCAGCAAGCGTGGACTGCACGACCCGGATCGTCTCGTCGTCGGTCACCCGGAGACCCTCGAACCACTGTGGTTCGATGCCCCGCTGGCCCATGGCCTTGGAGATGTGGGGCCCACCACCGTGCACGATGACCGGGTTGATTCCGACGTAGTGCAACATGGCCACGTCGTCGGCGAAGGTGCTACGGAGACTCTCGTCGACCATTGCCGAACCGCCGTACTTGATAACAACAGTCTGGCCCCGGAACGCCTTGATGAACGGCAACGCCTCCGAGAAGATCCGCGCTTTCCCCATCGTCTTGGCGATGCGCGGCTTGGCTTCGTGCGGCGTCGAATGCCCGGTAGTGCTCACAGGCTGCTCTTGTTGGCGTCGGGGCATCCTTAGCTGTACTCCGCGTTGAAGGTCACGTAGTCGGGGGTGAGATCAGTGGTGATGACACGAGCCTCACCGGGACCCGAGCCGATGGTCATTGTGACGCTGAAATCACCAGTCGCAATCGCCTGGTGAAGTGCCTGTCCGTCGTGGGCCACTGCGACACCGTTACGGGCTATGTCGATTCCCTCATAGGCGATACCGAAATCTGCCGGATTGAACTTCACGTCGGTGGCGCCAAGTGCGCCGAGGAGCCGGCCCCAGTTCGGGTCTCCGCCAAAGAACGCCGCTCGTACGAGGGCGGAGTCGGCGACCAACCTGCCGGCGCGGCGCGCTTCGGCACTGTCGGCCGCACCCAGGACTTCGATCGTCACAACACGGCTGGCGCCTTCGGCGTCGGCGGCGAGTTGGTTTGCCAGATCCCAGCAAACTGTCGAGACCGCCTCGGTGAACAGATCCGGCTCGGGTCGAACTTCGCTGTCTCCGGAGGCAAGGAGGATGACCGTGTCATTGGTGGACGGGCAGCCATCGATATTGAGGGCATGGAAGGAAGCGTCGACGGCGGTGCGCAGCGCCCGATCCAGTTCCGCCGGTTCCACCACAGCGTCGGTCGTGAGGACCACCAACATCGTTGCCATGTCGGGTCGCATCATCCCGGCGCCCTTGGCCATCCCGCCAACGGTGAAGCCTTCCGCGGTATGGGTACTCTCCTTCGGAACGCTGTCGGTGGTCATGATCGCCGTTGCGGCCGCCGTGGCGTCCCCGGCTGAGGTTCCGACCATGGGTACCGCGCTGGCAACACCATTGAGGACGCGCGATACCGGGAGCGGCATGCCGATTCCTCCGGTCGAGCAGACGAGGACGTCTTCAATCGAGCAATCCAGCGACCTGGCGACCACCGCGGCAGAAGCTCGGGCGTCCGCCATCCCCACATCACCCGTCCCGGCGTTCGCACAACCTGAGTTGAGAAGAACCGCACGAATGTTGGGACTGGAAGCCAGGTGCTGACGACTGAGGATCACTGGTGCGGCAGCAGCCTGATTGTTCGTGAACACTGCAGCTCCGACCGTTGCCACGCTTCCGACGACCAGAGCTAGATCGGCAACACCTCTTGGCTTGATGCCGGCAGCGATCCCGATACTGGCGAACCCCTTGGGAGCGGTGATACTCACGGCATCCATCCCGCGGTCGGAAGCCCGGCCGTTTCCTCGATCCCGAGCATCAGGTTGGCGCACTGGACCGCCTGGCCGGCAGCGCCTTTGAGCAAGTTGTCGATGACAACGACGACAATTGCACACCCCGTCCGGGGATCGAAGTGCGGATTCACCAGGGCTCGATTGGTGCCGACTACCCACCGCGTATTCGGCGGGCCCTCCACTATCGAGACAAAGGGAGTGTCGGCATATGCAGTCTCAAAAGCGGCATTAACGGCAGCCTCGTCGACTCCGGGTTTGAGCGGAGCGTAACAGGTGGAAAGGATGCCGCGCTGCATCGGTACGAGGTGAGGTGTGAAGATAACGGTGGGTTCAGCCGACCCGAGCGCCGCCAGCGCCTGCTCCATCTCGGGGCGATGGCGGTGGGTAAGCACGCCGTAGGCGGCAACGCCCTCATCGACGGCGCCAAACATCAGACCCTCCTTGGCCCCGCGTCCGGCGCCGGAGACACCGGAGACCGCATCCACGATGAGGTGGTCCTCGCCGATCAGTCCGGCGGCGTGCAAGGGACCCAGGCCCAGAATCGCCGAGGTCGGGTAGCAACCGGGGGCAGCAACTCGATCAGCTCCAACAATCTCCTTCGCAAAGAACTCCGGTAGGCCGTATGGCCACTTCCCCAGTTGACCCGGGTGGGGATGAGCCGCCCCGTAGACAGCCTCATATTGTTCCGTTGTATCGAGCCGGAAATCGCTCCCGAGGTCGACCACCTTTACGCCGTTATCGAGGAGGGTCATCGCCGGTTCGGCTGATGCGCCGTGCGGCAGCGCCAGAAAGGCAAGATCTATGTCTCCGATTGCGGCGGGGTCGTTGGGTCCAAGCACACGATCGGCACCGGGAAGGTGGGGATGAACCGAGCCCAGCGTCTTGCCTGCCTTGCTGTGGGCGCCCAGGTACGCAAGGTCGAAGTCGGGATGACTGTCGACCAGCCGGATGAGCTCACCTCCGGCATAACCGGAGGCGCCAAGAATCGCGATGCGTTTCGTCATGTGTCCTTCTGTATCAGAAGGAGGCGACTATACGCATATGTGCATAAAAGTCAACCTCGTGGAGGGCCGCAGTAACCTCGCAAACATGACATGGCTCATCGCTCATGAAGGCGGCTGGGACGAAGTACTGCTGTTCCTCGTCCCCATCGTCCTGGCATTCCTCATCGTCCGTCTGCTCGAACGACGGTCTCGTGCCGCCAAAGACCTTCGAGATCAGGACGACTCGGAGTCTCAGAACACCCCCCGATAGTGGCTCAAACCGGGCGACTTGGCCAACCTGCACACATCTACTGGACAAATCGGGCGCTGTCGCCGAGTATTAGGCCCAGGACTTGGTCCCCGATAGTGCGCGCCCGGGGCGCCATGACGAAGACAGCAGGGCCATCTCTTCAGGAGGTCACACAATGAACATGGAGGAATTTCGGGTCAGGGCCCGCCAGGTCGTCAACGATCCGACCCTCACCTATCACCAACGCAAGCACTACCTCGCTGGACTGGCGGAGGAGTCGCTCGCCTACCTCACCCTCAGCGAAGATGCTGCCGAGGCGCTCAACAAGAGGATCATCTGCGATCTCTTCGAAGGCCCGGCGCCCTATCGCGGTCGCTACATCCTCCCTGACTACGCCAAGGCCCTGCGCAACGGGTCGGCTCACCTCGAACTCGAGCCGGTAACCGATCTCGACGAGGCGTTGAACTTCCTCCTCATCATGTACACCCAGGTGCCGTCAATCACCGGATACCCGGTCTACTTTGGCGACTTCGACAAGATTCTCGAACCCTACGTTGATGACGTCGATGACGAGGCTCTGTACAAGAAGCTCCGTCTGTTTTGGATCGCACTCGACCGCATGTTTCCCGACGCGTTTGCCCACACCGACCTCGGACCAAAAGACAGCCGGATCACCCGAACCATCTTCCGGATCGAGCGTGAGCTTCTCCAGATCGTCCCCAACATCAGCTTCAAAGTCGATCCAGAGATCACTCCGGACGATCTGATCCTCGATGCCGTGACCACTGTGTTTGAGACGGGCAAGCCCCATTTCGTCAATCATCCGCTAATGGTTCGCGACCTCGGTGAGGACTATGCGGCGGTCAGTTGCTACAACTCCCTCAAGATCGGCGGCGGGGCTCACACTCTCAACCGCCTCAATCTCAAAGAGGTGGCGCGGCTCCATCAAGGTGACATCGACAGCTTCATAGACGAAACGTTGCCGCATTACGCCGAACTCAACGCCGAGTTGATGGAGGCCCGAATCCGTTACCTCGTCGAAGAAGCGAAATTCTTCGAACATGACTTCCTGGCCGTCGAGGGGCTCATCGATCTCGAACTGTTCTCCGCTATGTACGGCTTGTACGGCCTCGCGGAAGCCGTCGACCTCCTTATGGAAGGAGCCGGCGAAGAAGGCAGATACGGTCACGACGAGGAGGCCAACGACCTCTCCTATCGCATCACCCGCAAGGTCTCCGAGGTGGTCGCCGCCAGGCCGTTGCCGTACTGCGGTGGCAACAATGGCCGCGCTCTCCTCCACTCACAATCAGGCATCGATAGCGACCTTGACGTAACCGCCGGGACCAGAATCCCGATCGGCGAAGAGCCCGAGATGTTCGACCACATCAAAGCCGTCGCCCCTCATCACGATCTGTTCCAGGCGGGCGTAAGTGACATCTTTCACGTGGATGACACGGTACGTCGAAACCCCTCCGCGATGGTCGATATCATCCGGGGGGCCTTCAAGGAGGGCATGCGGGACTTCACGTTCAATCTCGCCACGAACGGTTTCATCCGTATTACCGGATATCTGGTCCGGAAATGCGACCTGGAACAGTTCAACGAGACTGGCGCCCGACATGGAAGCACAACGTTTGCAGCCGGGTCGGTGGAGAACTCGCACGTAACAATGAGAAACGTGAAACGAGTCCTCAGTCGTGAGAGCAGCCCAAGGGCACCTCAATAACGTCGAACGCTTTAGCGTCGTAGACGGTCCCGGAAACCGTTTCGTCGTGTTCGTGCAGGGATGCAACTTCAATTGCGTCGCCTGCCACAACCCGTACACCATCAACGAGTGCGACAGTTGCGGCGACTGTGTCGAACCTTGTCCCGAGATGGCACTGTGGTTCGACGGGCGCAACCAGGTGGTTGTCGATGACGACATCTGCACTGATTGTGATATCTGTGTCGAAGTCTGTCCGATCGACAGCACTCCCTTGAGCAAGATGATCAGTCTCGACAGCGTGCTCAAACAGATCGAGGAAGTGTCCCCGTTCATCTCCGGGATCACGATCTCCGGTGGTGAGCCCACCATGCAGCCCAACTTCGTGGCGAGCCTCTTCTGCTCGCTCAAGTGCTCCGACTCGCTCGGTCATCTGACGACGTTCATAGATTCCAACGGGTCGGCGACACGTGACGTGTGGGACCGACTCCTGCCCGTCATGGACGGAGCCATGATCGACCTCAAAGCGCTCGACCCGATAACTCACAAGGAGATGACCGGCAGCGACAACGCTCTGGTACTCGACTCGATCCGGTATCTCGCCGAATGGCAGCGTCTCTATGAGGTTCGCTTGCTCATGGTTCCGGGCAAAAATGACTCGCCTGAGGTCGTGGAGAAGACGGCCAGATGGCTCTACAACATCGACCCGGAAATGCGCATCAAACTGATCGGTTTCCGCCACAACGGCGTGCGCCCACAATTCCTCGAGATCCCCGAAGCAGATCCGCAGTATCTCGAGACGCTGTCGGAAGTAATCCGGAAGGTCGGTTTCGCAGATCTAGTGGTGGTTTAGTGTCAGCCCTGCACGCCGTTGCTGGGTTTGACTACGGTGCTGACCGTGAAGGCTGAACACGAACTCATCAACGGCCTCGTCGACCAACTTCTCGTCGGCCATGACCCCACGGCAGATCGAACCGAGTTCATGGGAGCCCAGTTCGACCTGGGCCTCGCATGGGTACGTTTTCCGGAGGGGCGCGGCGGACTGGGGTTGGCTCCGCGTTATCAGGATCTCGTTGATGAGCGCCTCGAAGCTGCCGATGCCCATCGACCCACCTTCTTTGAGATCATCGGTCACGGCATGGGGGCTCCGATGCTGCTTGCCCACGGCAACGACGAACAACTGGACCGTTATCTCCGGCCACTGTTCACCGGAGAGGAGATCTGGTGCCAACTCTTCTCGGAGCCGGGCGCCGGGTCGGACGTCGCCGGTCTGGCAACCAGGGCCGTTAGGGACGGCGACGAGTGGGTCGTCAACGGTCAGAAGGTTTGGACCACGGTTGCCCACATCGCCAGGTGGGGGATGCTGGTTGCCCGCACCGATCCCGACGCCCCCAAGCACAAAGGCATGACCTACTTCCTGATGGACATGGAGGCGGACGGGATTGAGGTTCGGCCGCTGCGGCAGATTACGGGTGAGGCCGAGTTCAACGAGGTCTACATGACCGACGTGAGAATCCCCGATACCCAGCGGATCGACCAGCAAGGCGCAGGGTGGCGGGTGTCTCTGACCACACTGATGAACGAACGGGTGGCCATCGGTGGTGGAGCGGCGCCTCGCAACTCAGGTCCAATCGGCCAATTGATCGACGTGTGGAAGGATCGTGGCGGGACCGCCGCCGACCGCGACCACCTTATGAAACTTTGGGTGGACGCTGAGGCAGCCCGACTGACCAATCTGCGGGCCCATCAGAGCCGAACGGGCGGAACCCCTGGACCCGAAGGAAGCACCTCCAAGCTGGTGTTTGCCGAACTCAACAAACAGATCTACTCAATGGCCGTCGACTTGTTGGGAGCAGAAGGCTTGCTCTACGACACCTATGAGCTCATCATCCCCGAATCCCCCGACGACGTGAGAGAAGACCTGCGACGCTCGTTCCTCCGCAGCCGGGCGAATTCCATCGAGGGAGGCACGTCGGAGATCATGAGGAACATCCTCGGGGAGAGGGTCCTTGGCCTCCCCGGCGAACCTCGCGTCGACAAGGACCTACCCTGGACCCAGGTTCCGAGGGGCTGAAGCCCTTTTCGTCACCTACTGCTGATAGGCACCATTTATTGGGCTCAAGGCTGCGAGGGAGAGGCCGATTCCTCTTTGACTCGAAGTGAGGGATTACTTGCAGGATTTCACCGGAACGGTTCATCTGGCTGATGAACCAGAATCTGTCCTCGATGCCAAAGTCACCGTCGATCTGAATCGTGTGTTGATTCGAGCCGGGGATGCTGAGATCGGTAGCTGGCCTCACGCCGATGTGGATGTGAAGAAGGTCAAGGACGAGATCCATCTGACGGCGGACGGCGAGACGCTCGTTCTGAAGCTGGAGAATGGGGCGTTCTTCCTCGATCTACTCGGCGTCGATGATCAGGCGGCCCCTACGCGCAGCAAAAGGCGTCGAGCCAAGAAGCCGGTGCTCATGCCCGAACCGCCACCGCCGGCACCGGAGGGATCAAGGTCGAGCTACCTCGCGGATGACGCCAGCGCGTCCAGTTTTAGCGCGCTACGCGGCAAGGCAGCCGCCAGTTATCCAGACGAAACCAAGCTCCACAATCGCCTGGCGCTCGGCTTGCTCCTCGCCGTGATACTCATCCTGGCGGGGACAGCCCTCACGTGGGGCCCGGTCAGGCTGATGGACCCGGGAAGCTTCCCGATCGGCAGAGCTCTGGCCGGATTCGGTGGCCTCGCGGCACTTGTCGGTCTGTACCTCGCTACCTTCGATGCGCGCCGCGAAACCGGCTCGGCCGTCGCCATCGCCGCCGGCATCATCGTTCTGATCGTCATCTATCTCTACACCCGGGCAGCTCATCTGGGTTTCGGTTTCGTGCTGGCTCTGCTGGGCTCCATCGCCCTGATCGTGATCGGTGCCGTCGGGATGACCGAGGCCGGTGCCGCGGCCCGACACCACGACGACGACTGATACCGCTCGCTTTGTGGCGGTTGCCCCCATCAATGCGAAACTGCGCTCCTGACGCAATACATTGAGGAGCGCCGATGACCCGGGATACAGCGACAGAGCCCTTCGATCCGAACCGGGCCGGTCTCGACCTCGGCACTGAACTGCTCTTGGATCCGCCGCCACAGGCCGCGCTCCCCGACCTCACCGCTGCTCCGGTTGGCCCCGATCAAGCCCTGCGTGGCACCGCTGTGGGGTATGGACGGGGGCCACATCGTGCCCGGCTCTTCTCCTGCCAACCTCACCGCGCTGTGGGCCGCACGTGATCTCCGTAATGTCACCACCGTTGTCGCCGCTGACACGTCCCATCTTTCGGTGAAGAAGGCCGGTCACCTGCTCGGCCTCGCCTATCGAGAGGTAGAGACAGATTCGCCGGGGCGTCTCGACCCCAAGCACCTAGGTGACGTCAGAAAATCGGTGGTAGTCCTCACCGCAGGATCCACGTCGAACGGAGCAATCGACCCACTCGGGCGTCCGGACGCCCCCTGGGTACACGTAGATGCAGCCTGGGCAGGCCCTCTGCAATTGTCGACACGGTGGCAGTATCTGCTCGACGGTGTTGAGGCCGCCGATTCAGTGGCGGTTTCCGCCCACAAATGATTGCACCAACCCAAAGAATCAGCCTTGATCATGTTTCAAAACACTGCAACGGCTCACAGAGCGATCTCGTTTGGTGCCTCCTACCTGGCGGGGTCCAATATCGGCCTGCTCGGGTCTCACGGCTACACCGCGCTACCTCTGGCGGCCACCATTCTTGCCTACGGGGTGGGGGGCCTCGCCTCCTGGGGAGACCATGAGATAAGCCTCGCCGAGCGACTGGTCGCCCGCATCGAATCTCATCGCGATCTCGAACAATGGGGCACCGGGCCCGGATCCGGGGTCATTGCCTGGCGTCACAAAACGGTCGACTCTCGCACGATCCAATCGAACCTGGAGGGTGCGTTTGTGTCCGTTACCAACATCAATGGAGAGGACTGGCTTCGGAGCGTCGCCGCCAACCCGTTGGCCGACCCGGACCGGGTGGTCAACGCAGTACTCGCCGCCGCCGGACGAGCCTAGCTGCTGGCCCCACCGGGAAAGCTCGTGCGCGTCACCCGTAGCGGTCAACCACTCAGGCGTTCAGGTCAGCCAGGAAATCATCCACCGGCACGAACATCGTCGCATAGTGCTTGACCCACTTGATCGTGCCGTCCCGAGCCACGAGCGCAAAGCTATGGCTGGGGCGATCCGAGTGACCGTAGATCCCGAGCATGTCGTAGGCAGCGGAGACACTACGATCTTCGTCGATCAGGATGGGCCCCTCAATCCCGAACCGCGTGGCGGTCGCCGCGACCTGGCCTGGATCCTGGACCATCACCGAAACCAGCGTCACCCCGATGCTCGCCATCTTGTCCTCGATCTCCGGGATCTGGGCGAAACAACCGTCGCAGCCCACGCCCATCGAAAAGTAGAGCAGTGCGTCGCCCTCGGCAAGCACGTCGTAAAGGGATACCGTCGTGCCGGCCGTCGTGGGGAGGGCAAAGTCGGGAGCAGTGGAACCTACGCCCGTCGTATCTGTCGGCTCACCACCGCCGATAGCGATCACGCCCGCAATCAGTAGGGCAGGGACCAGTATCCCCAGCCACGGCCAGATCCCGGACAGGTTGGTTCTCCCCACTTCCTCGGCTCGGGGCGTAGGTCTCTTCCTAGTGGCACGTCGTGGATTCATGGTCGCTCCTAGCTAATGACTCTGATGTCAATGACTCTGTGTCTTCGAGGGTGGTGCGCTTCCGACCCGAAGCCAGTGAAGCTGCGATCCCGATCCCAATGAGGCCGGCACCAATGAGGACGTCCGGGATCGGCTCCAGCCATGAAACCACGGGGCGCAATCGATCTTGCAGCCAGATGGAGAGGCCGACCTGGAAGTCGGTCGCGACCGAAGCCCCGGTTGCAGCCACCACAAGGAGCACCAATCCCATTACCGAGAACATCGCCGCAGCCAGCAGGTCCAGGGTGTTGCTGACAAACTCCCGACCGACCAAATGCCAGCGTACGGTGCGCCCCCGGAACGCC
>PVMS01096668.1_pt1 | contig 12101 bp, 11 predicted proteins | sample 1853461 | NCBI WGS metagenome assembly PVMS01 (sample SAMN08582032, study PRJNA380276) | Marine sediment metagenome, whole genome shotgun sequencing project. | isolation source: ocean sediment barecode stripped | collected 2017
CCAGCGCCTACCTTGGCGACTTCGGCGCCATGGGGTGGAACGCCAGCTGGCTCGAGTTCGACGAGGTCCGGGCCGCGGGGTACCAGAACATCCTCAACGCGATGTGGGACGACATGTCAAACAGCATGGTCGCCGATTACGTCTCACCCGGCTGTTCGAGCAGCCTCGATCGGGGCCCCGGTATCTATCTGCTCCGGGTCATGAACGAGCACGACGACACGGGCGAGACCGACGTCCGGTACAGCTGGCAGGGCGAGAACCACTACACGCTGCGGGTCAGCGCCAGCAGCGGCGATCAACCCAAGCTCTTTGCGGTCGGCGACATGCTGATCCGAGGGGCCCGCAATGCCTCACAAACCGAGTTCTATCTCACCCGCGTTGAGGAAGCGTATGCCGGCAGAGAGCTCGTGATCGAACTCTGGGACGTCGGCGACGTGTCGGGTGGATCCGGAACCGACAACTTCTCAATCCTCGATGGCACAGGTGCGGTACTGGATTGCGATTGGTCGGCGACCAACGGCAACAGCGGATCGGGAGCATGCACGATTGTCGCTTCCAACAAGGTGTACAACAACGAGCTGATCACCCTGGCCGTCGAGATTCCCACCAGCTACAACTGCGCCGGCGAGGAATGCTGATGGAAGCTGCGCTATGACTACGCCGACGGCTACGTGAAGGACACCACCACCTGGACCGCGTATCTGTCTGGCAATCCGCTGAGGATCGTCGAATGAAGCGTGGCACCCCACTCTCATTGGCGATCCGCGCAGCAAAGTTCACGGGTGGATTCGGCCCCGACTGTTGGTCAGGCGGTGCTCCCACCTCCGACAATGGCCGGGGTCGGATTGCCCGTGGATGCAAAGAAAACGGAGCGGTGCTGCCGCTGATGGCGCTCCTGCTTGTCGTGCTGATGGGATCCGCAGCGATGGCCGTCGACCTTGGCTGGCTGTACTGGCAAAGCATCGAGATCCAGCAGGGTGCTGACAGCGCTGCCCTCGCCGGGGTGGTCTACGAGCCATACCAACGAGACGAGGCCCACGAGCACGGCACGTTGGCGGCTGTCGAGAATGGGTTCGTCGACGACCCGATCAACGGCAACCTGATCGAGCTCATCGACTTCACCGACGACCCGACCGCGGTGCGGCACAGCTCTCAGCTGCGGGCGACGATCACCCAGCGGGTTCCGACCTTCTTCATGAAGATGTTTGGGATCGACGACGTCGACATCTCACGCACCGCAGTGGCAGAGTATGTACAACCGTTGGCGCTTGGCAGCCCGGAGTCGTCCTTCGGCACCGATCCCGAGACCGGCTACGACCCCGGTATGTGGGCGAGCATCAAGGGTACCTACGGCCCGAAATCATGGGGTGACCGATATGCGGCGCTCTGCCTCGGCACCAGTGAGTACGGTCCCTCATGCACTCCCAACCCCGAGGCACGTCCCTCGGTCAGCCCGGGAACGACCGCGGCAACCGGGGGATACCTGTACGGCATCGAGGTGGGAGCCGGTTCAAGCGGGTTGAAAGTGGAGATCTTCGATGGTCCGTTCTACGACGGAAACACCGTCTTCGAGTTCGCCGGTGACTTGGGCACATCCACGCCTGATCCGGATGCAGCCATGTGGTTCATGCTGTATGGGCCCGACACAACGCCGCTCGATACCACCGACGGCAACGAGTTGCTGTGCGTTGTGAAGTACGAGGCTCGGAGCAGCCGGACCGACGACTTTCCGTGGTGGAATCTCGCCTGGACCCAATTCAGCGAGCTGAGCTCCAGTGAGTTGGCCCAGCTGTGGGACAGCATGGTCTCTTCTCCGGACCGGACGACCTGTGCATCGAACTTCGATCGGGGGCCAGGGATATATCCACTGCGGGTGATGGTCGAACACGACGACGACTGGTGGACCAGCAACAAGTTCTCGCTGCGCACCAGCACAACCTCCGGCCCGTCCCCGCAGATCTACGGCCTAGGAAACATGTCCATCTACACCAATGTTGACATGGGCCTGACCGAGTTCCATCTCACTCGCGTGGAGGACCAGCACGCCGGCAAGACGCTCGTCATCGAGTTCTGGGACGCCGGCGACGTGAACAGCGGTGGCAGCGGCGACACTCTCACGATCTTGAACGGATCCGGTTCGATGCCCGACTGCGCATGGACGGCCAGCAACGGGGACAGCGGCTCGTCGTGCGTCATCGATGTGAGCGCCAAGAAATACAACAACGAGCTGATCAGCGTGGCCATCCCCATCCCCGATGGCTACACCTGCTCTGGCGACGGCTGCTGGTTCCGGGTCAGCTACGACTACACGGGAACCCAGGTCCACGACACCACCACATGGACCGCTTACATCACCGGCAACCCAATTCGCCTCCAGGAGTGAGCAGATAGATCAGACGTGGGCCGGGGTCCACGGGTCAGTGACCTGGGGCGGTGGGGGGCCCCTCGGGTCTTGACCGGACCCCGGCCCCGGCGGGCCCTGAGGGGTAATCCAGCCCCTCAGGGCCCGCTCGCCCCAGCGGCGGCCAGACTCCAGCCGTGCCCGTGGCAATCAAGGCCCGAACCACTCGAAGTGGCCGGGACCGGGATCGGTCCAGAGGTGGCCGGACAGCACGTCGCGCTCCAGCATGGCTGCGACGAGCCCGGGATGCGTAGGCGACCCGGGCCCTCCATCGGACTCGTTGCCGAAGTTGATATCGGCAGCCGCGCCCCAGGCGTGGCGCGACAGATCGCTACGACCACGGATGAACCTCGAGTTCCAGCAACCCAGATAGGCCGAGGAGTCGATGGCATTGGCCTGGCCCGCCCGTTCCAGCTGGCGCATGGCGTCGGTGAGAATGGCGACAAACTTACGGTGGCACTTGTCGTTGCCGAGCAGGGGCATCTCCAACTCGATGATGTTGGCCTCCAGCCATGCCGGATCGATCTCGATGAAGTCACCCTGAGTCGGCCGGAGCGCAAATTCTCCGAACATGGTCTTGATCGCGATCTGCGATGCGACCGCATCGGCATGACGAAACACGTCGACCTCCTTGCGACCGCGAATCCGCACCGGGGCATCGGCAAGCTCAGCGACCGCCATCTCCAGCTCGCTGCGGGTTCCGTCGTAGTGGACCAGCGCATACCGCTCGCGCTCGACGCCGAGCGCCGCGCCGCCAGCGGGGGAAACCGCCAGCTCGGCCGCTCCCACCCACTCGTCGGCGACCACCCCTGCTACTACCAGGGTCGATCCATCCTGAAGCAGCAGCTCCGACCCTGCGCCGAGGTTCCGGAACGCAGCAGAGGACTCCGAGAGCACCACCTCGTCGGGCTCGAGCGCGGCGAGCAGGGCCACCATCGGCTCCGGGACGTAGCCCGCATGGGTTCCGGCATCGATGACGTGCGTCTCCAGGGGGATGTAGAAGCCCTCAGGTGCGCGGTCGACGACGACGCCGCCGGCATCCCTGCTCTCGACCAGCTCCACATTCTCGACCCGGACGATCGACGCCGCGTCGACACCGTCGATCGACTTCAGATCCGAGGCGAAGCCCTCGGGTAGCTCGGCGGTGATCGACACCACAAACCACCCCTCCGCAGCGGGAGTTGTGCTCGAGGTCGAGGTCGACCTCGACGCTTCGGGCATCGTCGTTGCCGAGACCAGCGGCAAGAACGACTCGACACTCGTGGTCGTCTCGGCAGCCGCCGTGCACCCCGCCAGGACAAGGACGGCACCACAGAGCAAAAGGCCTGCACGAGTCACCGCCATATACAAGCGCGGGCCTCGCCCGATCACTCGTATGGCGAGGGTTCTTTGATCGAGCCATCACTGCTCGGTCGGCTTCGTCTCGATCAAAGAGCCCTTGTCTATCTCAACGGTGCCCGCAATCACCATCCCGGCGGCGATCAGCACCAGGTTCTTGAGGACGAACTCTCCCTCGACGGTAAGCAGCAGGGGGTTGCCGTCCTGAAACGCCACCTCGGGCTGCAAAACGAACACGAGGAAGGTGCCGATCATCTGGAGGAAAAAAAGTCCGAGCACGGCGCGCATCGCGACCTGAAACAGCAGACCCAGACCGACCACGATCTCAACGACGCCGAGAGCCGGCACCACCCAATCAGGGTCGAACCAGTAGACGGTGTTGGCCACCAACTCGGTGACGGGCGTTACGCCAAAGACCTTCAGCGCCCCGAACCAGATGAACACGACGGCGAGGGATACGCGGAGGGCCGGAACGCCCCACCTGCGGAAAAAGCCGCTGACTCTGCTGTCCAGGGTGTGCAGACGATCCATGGCGATATGGATAGCGTCGATCGCGGATCAACGCGGAAGAGCCCCACCGACGTTGCCGCCTGTGGGGCCCTTCCATACGATCCACTCGGTGAATCGCACACCAGCCAATGTTTGCGTGCTCCGGCGTAACGCCTACGTTTCGCATCGGCAACGCGAAACCTACACCCACCGCCCTCAGCCCGTCCAGCCCGCCAAGCCATCCCCATCCAATAGTGGCTTGCGGAACGCGATCCAGTGCTTCTCAGGGGCAAACCCGAGCCGCTCGTACAGGCGGTGTGCCCCGGTCGGGCTCTCGGAGTCCACGCCAAGGCAGGCGAACTCCATACCGTCGTCCCGGTACGCCCGCATTGCCATACCGAGCAGCACCGATGCGATGCCGCGGCCGCGATGGGACGCCACGGTGCCGAGCCCTTCGATCCAGGACTCGGTGCGGCCTCGATCTTCGAAGTCGTGGGGATACTTGGAGGATCGAAGGTACGCTACCGGCAGATCGCCGTCGTAGACCACCCAGGACGCCTCGGGCAGGCTGAACTCATTGACGACCGCCTCCCACGCGTGCCTGGTCGACGGCTGCGTCCCCCAGTGGTCGGCGAACGATGCATTGTGCACCGCCCGCCCATCCTCAGAGACCTCCTCGGACCAGGCCCGGGCCATCAGCGGCGGCTCCAGCCCGGCTTCCGGGATGGGATCGGCGAGGTCGCGAGCGCTCTCCGTGAAGAACCGGGCCCTGGCGTAGCCGTGACGCTCCAAGAGATCGATGTCGCCGGTCATGGTGTCGTAGACCTCATAGCGGTACAGGGCGGAGGGAAGGTCGTCCGCTTCCTCACGAAGGCGGGCCCCGGCGCGTTCCTCGATCCAGGTGAGGAGAAGATCCTCTACTGCAGCCCGACGACGATCCGGGCGCACGAAGAGAAAGACGAAGGCGCGGTGCTCGGTCTGTGCAGACTGAGAGACCTGACACCAGGCCATGGCTTCGAGGTTGCCGGCACGATCGAAGCCGCCGATGGAGTCCTCGGCGGAATGTTCTCCATACACCTCGAACTCGTCACCCATCTCGGTTGGTGTGATGCGGTAGCCACCGTCGACCTCGAAACAGGCCTGCTGGAGGGTCGACATGGCCTCGGAATCACCGGGTCCCAAGGCTCGCCAGCTCACACCGGTCATCGCAGGAAGCCCCATTACGAGTCCTCTCCCGGCGCCGTCCCCTCCTCGCTACGAAGCAACCGTTTCCGCAGCAAGAACGGAAGCAGTCCGAGCAACAAAAACGCCGCGATCAATGTGACCTCGACCACCCGCTGCTGATTCTCCGATCCCGCCTCGACGATGCGGAAGAGGGCAGCCAGCTCGCCGATGACGAGCCCGAACAGGAGCGCGATGGCAAAGGCCGCCAGCAACCAGCCGAGGTAGGCGGCAACGAGTTTCCAGGTCAACGGGATACGAAGCGAATCGTGAGCGGGTAACGAAAGGCCTGGCCGTTGGCCGTCTTGATCGCTGCGACGATGCTGGCGACGAACCAAAAGATCACCAGAACGGGGAGCAGCAGAAGGCCGATCAGCACCAGGATGAGGAGCCCAGAGACGATCGCGTATATCAGCACCGAGATCTGGAAGTTGAGTGCCTCGCGGGAGTGTTCCTCCACGAACGCATCTTCGTCACGCTTGATGAGCCAGATGATGAGCGGGCCGATGAAGCCAAACCCGAAGAGGGGAGTCAGGTGGGCCGCAACCGCCCACCCGCGGGAGTCGGAATCCACCGGCTCGCTCCAAGCATGCTCATCAGGAACGGGCGCCTGGCCTACGGGATCCTCGGAAGCGAGCTCTTCGCCCGCAGGTATTTCATCGGTCATGGTGTCAGACTCCCCGGAATCCCCTTGATGATACGGGTTCGCTCCGCGGGTTTTCGCTCGCGACCCCGTGATTCAATTGGCAAACATCACCGCTTGCCGCTTCGCCCAGCGGCCGGCGACTCGCATGTAGGCATCGCGTGCAGCGGGGGCATCGCCCCGCTCCAGCGCCTCGAGGCTCTCGCGCACCTCCGCAGCCGACTCGTCGAAGGCGAGGTCGCCGCTCGCCGCATCGTCGGCAACCGATCCGTAGTCGAGCTCGAGCATCGATCCGGCAGGAAACGCCGTTATCCACTCCTCGAGGTCACGAACCTGACCGACGATCTGATCGGCGAATCCGACCGCATCCAGCACCTCGGCGCTCCATCGAACCCGATCGACCGCCTCGCCGAGCTCGGTTCGATACCGGATCGAGAGACCGGTCGCGGCCTCGACGAGCTCGCGCTCGGAGGGGCTGAATGCCGAAAACCATCGCAGCGGCACATGCCACGGTGAGGCCAGGATGTGGCTGCGGGTGTTGGTGCCGCGCCTCGCCTCGAGCTCACGGATGAGCGCGGCGTGTTCGTCGTCGGTGAGCACGCCAAGGTCCGGCGAAATCCCGGAAAAGGCAAGGATGCCTTCGATCATCCTGAGCCGAGGGAATCGGGGACAGAGGTATCTCGACCCGTTCCACTCGGCCACAAACGCATCACTCCCCAATGGCTCGCTCCAGATGAACCGGCCGTCCATGGAAAGCTGATCTCCCTGTGAATCGCCTGTGTAAGGCGGCCAGCTCCCGGCGCGTTCCGCCGGCAGATACACCCTGAGGTAGGCGGTATTGATCATTACCCCGATGGTAGTTCGACGCACGGGTAGTCACGGCCGAGGGAGATACGGCGGCGACCACTACAATCGCGCCCAACTCCGGATGAATGTCCCGAGATGCCGCTGAGAGGAGACGCTGGTGGGGGTATTCGAGACGATTGGTACCGATACGCACGAGGAAGTGCTTTTCGGCCTCGATCATGCCAGCGGCCTCCGCACCATCGTCGCCATCCACAACACCTCTCTCGGTCCCGCCCTCGGCGGGACCCGCCTTTATGCATACCAGGACGAGGATCAGGCGCTGACCGATGTGCTGCGGCTGTCCAAGGGCATGACATTGAAATCGGCTGCGGCGGGCCTCGACCTCGGCGGGGGCAAGGCGGTCATCATCGGTGATCCAAGGACCATTCGCAGCGAGCGCCTCTTCCGCGCCTACGGCAGAGTCGTGGACTCGCTCGGCGGCCGCTACATCACCGCAGAGGATGTGGGCACGACTCCAGAGGACATGGCCATCATCGCCCGCGAGACCAATTGGGTGACCGGACTGCCCTCGTATGACGGCGGATCGGGGGATCCATCGCCGGCGACCGCGCGCGGCGTGACCGCGGCGATGCGGGCGGTTGCGGAACGGTTGTGGGGGAGTGAGGATCTCGCCGGCAGGAAGGTCGCATTGCAGGGCGTCGGCAAGGTCGGCATGGATCTGGTTCGGCGCCTCACCGAAGTGGGCGTCGAGACCGTGGTCTCAGACGTGAATGAGGCAGCGGTCACCGAGGCAGTCGAGACCTACGGGTCGAAGGCGGTGGCGGTCGACGAGATCCACGACGTGGAGTGCGACATCTTCGCGCCCTGCGCCCTCGGCGCCTGCTTGAGCCAGAGCACCATCGCTCGCCTCCGCTGCCAGGCCGTCGTCGGGTCGGCCAACAATCAGCTCTCCATCGACGACGACGCCGACCTGCTGGTCGAGCGGGGCATCCTGTATGCACCCGACTTCGTGGTCAACGCCGGAGGGGTCATCAACATCGCCGTCGAGATGGACGGCTATTCGGTCGATCGAGCCAAAGCGATGATCGACGCCATCTACGACAACCTCACCGGAGTTCTCGACGCCGCAGACCGAGACGGGGTGAACCCGCACGTCGCTGCGGTGCATTCCGCCGAGCGGCGGATCGCCGAGGTGGCGACACTGCGCCTGAAGCGACGGCCGGGACAACATCGAGGAGTACTTCAGTGACAATGGAACTCGACACGGTCAGCGATCACGCCGAGCTCGGCCTCAGCGACGAGGACGTGCTCGACATGTATCGCAAGATGGTGCTCGCCCGCAAGCTCGACGACCGCATGTGGGCGCTCAACCGCCAGGGCAGGGTCCCGTTCGTGGTTTCAGTGTCCGGTCATGAGGCAACACAGGTCGGCGCGGCCCGCGCCATCGACCCCACCAAGGACTGGTCGCTCCCTTACTACCGGGACATCGCGTTCAACATCGGCCTCGGGGTGAGCCCGGAGGATATCTTCCTCGGCGTCTTCGCCAAGGAAGGCGACCCGGCCTCGGGGGGCAGACAGATGCCGAACCACTGGTCGGAGCCCGACCTCAACATCTTCACCCACTCCTCGGCAATCGCCACCCAGTTTCCTCACGCCGCCGGCATCGCCTATGAGCTGAAGCGCGGCGGGTCCGATGGCGTGGTGATCGTCTCCGGTGGAGAGGGGTCCACGTCCGCAGGCGACTGGCACGAAGCGATGAACTTCGCCGGCATCCACGACCTCCCCATGATCTTCCTGATCCAGAACAACCTCTATGCGATTTCGGTGCCGGAGAGCGAGGAAGTCGCAGGCCAGATTGCCGATCGGGCAGCCGGCTACGGCATGAAAGGCGTCAACGTCGACGGCAACGACCTGCTCACCGTGTACGGAGCGACGGCTGCCGCAGTCGAAAGGGCGCGGGCCGGGGACGGCCCGACCCTCATCGAGGCCAAGACCTACCGCTACTACGCCCACACTTCCGACGACGACGACAAGCTGTATCGAACCCGCGAAGAGGTCGAGGAATGGCGCAGAAAGGACCCGATCCCTGCCTTTCGTCGCTATCTCGTGGAGCATCGTCTTCTCGACACCGCCACCGAGGAGAGCATTGACGATGAGGCCACTGCCGTGATTTCGGCTGCTGCGGACGAGGCCGAGAGCGCTCCGGACCCCACCGACGCCATGAGCCACGTCTATGCCAACCCGATCACTCCGACCGATCCAGCAGACACGGTCGAGGTCGTCCCCGGCGGTGAGGAGGTCAATCTCATCACCGCCATCAACCAATCCCTGCACCACGTGATGCGGCTCTATGAGAACACGGTCTGCTTCGGAGAGGACGTAGCCGACCCGAAGGGAGGCGTGTTCAAGGCGACCTCGGGGTTGAGCGACGCTTTTGGAGGCGACCGATCATTCAACGCCCCGCTTGCCGAGGCGTTGATCATCGGGCTCGGCATCGGGATGGCTGCCACCGGCACAAGGGCTCTTCCGGAAATCCAGTTCGCCGATTTCATCCACCCCGGCTTCGACCAGCTGGTCTCCGAGGCCGCGAGGATCCACTACCGCAGCAATGGCCGATGGGAGTGCCCCATGGTGGTTCGGGTTCCGTATGGCGGAGGGATCCACGGTGCCCTGTATCACTCCCAGTCCATCGAAGCCCTCTATGCCCACATCCCAGGGCTCAAGGTCGTTGTGCCGTCGACGCCCGCCGATGCCAAGGGCCTGCTCCTCTCTGCGGTCGAGGATCCCGATCCGGTCATGTATCTGGAGCCGAAGAAGCTGTACCGGCTCGCCAGCGGGCCGCTCCCACCCGGGGATCACCGGGTCCCGATCGGAAAGGCGGCGCTTCGTCGCGACGGTGGGGATCTCACCATCATTGCCTACGGGGCCATGGCGCACTTCGCCGTCGAGGCCGCCGATCGTCTCGCCGAGGAGGGTATCGAGGTCAGCGTGCTCGATCTGCGATCGCTCAAGCCACTCGACTGGCCCTCGATCAACGCCGCGGTGGAGCGCACCAGCAAGGTGCTGATGGTCTACGAGGACAACGAGTTCCTCGGATACGGCGCGGAGGTGTCTGCCCAGATCATGGAACGGGCCTTCGATTGGCTCGACGCACCGGTGCAGCGTTACGCCTCGCCCGAGGTACCCACCTTCCCATACGCGGCGTCGCTCGAGACGCAGGTCATCCCGAATATCGAGGGAATCATCGAGCGCGCCAGGAGCCTCGCCGCCTATTGATTTGCGCTCTTTGCTGCCGACCCAGGGAGGCGTTGAACAATGACGAGTGCCACGGGCAGCCACAGGGCCTGGTGGTGGGCTGACCCGAATCTCCTGGGTACAACTGCCCGCTTGTGGATTGTTCAACAGCCTCCCAGGCGCATGATGTGCCAGACATGTCCACACCTGCGGTGATCCGGCCGGCCAGGGCATCCGATTCGGAAGCCATCGCTTCCTTCACCAAGGACACCTTCGAGTGGGGCGACTACGTCCCCGATGCGTTCCCAAGCTGGCTGAACCAGCCCGCAAGCCACATGGTGGTCGCCGTCGACGATGACGACACCCCCATCGCAATGAGCAGAGGCCTCCTGATCTCCCCGACCGAAGCCTGGTTCCACGCGGCTCGCGTCCATCCAGAGTGGCGGGGTCGCGGGATCGCCGGCGAGATGGCTGACGTGCTGCGAGCCTGGGCCGGGGGTGAGGGAGCGGTGGTCGGCAGACTGCTCATCGAGGACTACAACACCGCGTCGATCCGCCATGTCGAGAAGATCGGATTTCGCAAGGTTGCCTCGGTCATCCGATGCACCAAGCCCATCGGTGATGCGTCGCCGAGCCCCGATGGCAACGGCGGGCGTCGTGTCCCGTCGCGCCTTCGCGCCAGGCCTGCCCACGCCACCGAAGCCACGCCGGCGTTTGCCTCGTGGTCGGTCGGCGAGTTGGGCAGAGCGACCCGAGGCCTGGTTGGATCACACTGGACCTACGCCAGGCTCACCATCGACCATCTCGCCTCGGCGGCGAAGTCGGGCTCATTCTGGGAGATCGGGGGAGGATGGGCGGTCACCGACATCGAGGAAGGCAGTCTCGAGGTCGGCTGGCTGGAAACCCGTCCCGACGATGCTGCCGACCTGCTCAAGGCATTGATCGATGTGGCAGTGGGGAGTGGGATGGAGTCGATCTCACTATGGATACCCGGCGTCAACTGGCTGGTGAGGGACGCCAAGCGCCTCGGCTTCGATACCGAGCCGATGGGGGTCTATGCCGTTGAGCTCTAGGAAGGCGTTGAACAATGACGAGTGCCACGGGCAGCCGCAGGGGCCTGGCGGTGGGCTGACCCGGAATCTCCCGGATGCAACTGCCTGCTTGTGGATTGTTCAACAGCCTCCTAGTCACCGATCATGCTTTACATACCTCGAATACTTGATCGCTTGCCATTCGGCGCCGATACAACCAAGGTTCCCGCACACTTATGTCTGATGAATCATTCTCTTCGCTGATCGAGGCCGCCAGGGAGGGCTCGGACGAGGCGTGGGCCGAATTGCTCGCACCCGTCGCGCCGAAGCTCGTTGGCTATCTGCGTATGCGCGGGTCGAAGGATCCTGAGGCGACGGCCGGCGACGTTTTCGTCGATGTAGCACGCAACATCAACACCTTCGATGGTGGGCGGGACAACTTCATGTCGTGGGTCTTCGTCATTGCCCACCGGCGACTCATCGACGCCTATCGCCGTGAACAGGCGCGACCAGACGAGGTGCTCACCGACGAGCCGATCGAGCTTGGAATGGCATTGAGTGCCGAGGACGAGGCATTGCGCCTGGTGTCCTCTGAAGAGGTGGCCGAGCTGCTGGCGGCACTCACTGCGCCACAGCGCGATGTCATATTCCTGCGCATCATCGCCCAGCTCACCATCGAGGAGACCGCAGCGGTGCTCAACCGACCCCTCACTTCGGTAAAAGCACTGCAACGCAGGGGATTGGCCGCCCTGCGCAGACAAATTCAGCAGATGGGGGTATCGCAATAGGCGGCCCATCCGATTACGTGGATGGAATGGTCACACCGCATTCGATATCCGACGTGGAGGCAGAGGCACTGCTGGCGGGCGCCGACGGTGGGCGCGGCGAGCTTACCGATGTCGCAGCAGTGCTTGCCGCCATCCGAGCCGCCGGCGAC
>PVMS01017763.1_pt1 | contig 12096 bp, 7 predicted proteins | sample 1853461 | NCBI WGS metagenome assembly PVMS01 (sample SAMN08582032, study PRJNA380276) | Marine sediment metagenome, whole genome shotgun sequencing project. | isolation source: ocean sediment barecode stripped | collected 2017
ATTAAGGGCGTATCTTCGGGTAGTTGATCTAAGATCGAGTAAATTCGGGTAACATCCAGTGCTTCTTCGATCGGCATTGCCGGCAAAATACCAGGTATTGCACGCGCTAATAGTGTTTTCCCCGCCCCGGGTGGTCCTATCATGAGCATGTTGTGATTGCCGGCTGAGGCAACTTCCAAAGCACGTTTAACTTGTTCTTGACCTTTAATGTCTTTAAAGTCGGTTTGGGGCAGGGTAGTTTGCAGTTCTTCGATGCACAGTGGATCTTGCGGCAATATCTGCATTTCGCCTGAAAGGTGCTTGTGCAGCGCTTGCAAGGATGAAACCGGAATGACCTCTATATCGGGGATCAAAGCCGCTTCGGCGGCGTCCGTTGCAGGCACGAAAATCTGACTAAACTCTTGGGTACGTGCCATCGCCGCCAGTGGCAAAATCCCGCTGACGTGGCGCACACTGCCGTCGAGGGAAAGTTCACCAATGATCAGGGCTTTATTCAAATTGTCCGGCGGTATTTGGTTCGTCGCAGCCAAAATTCCCACTGCGATGGGTAGATCGTAAACCGGACCTTCTTTGCGTACCGCGGCCGGTGCCAGATTGATGGTTAAGCGTTTTCGAGGGAAGAATAATCCAGAGTTTTTGATTGCGGACTGCACACGCTCGCGGCTCTCTTGAACAGCGGCATCAGGCAATCCCACAATAATAATGGTTGGCAGCCCGTTGCTGGTATCGACTTCAACTTCTACGACGACCCCATCAAGCCCAACAACGGCGCAAGTGAAGACACGAGCAAGCATGATAATCTAAGTGTAGATGCTGGCATTGGAAATGTCAACGCCCTATGCTGGCAGATAAACATGTTCCATCAGGAGCCATGCATTGACAGTGAGAGTTTTTCTGTAAAACTGGAATGCGAATTACTAAAATGCGTAAAAAATTAAATTAAGCCAACCTGTAAAAAAATACGCACAGCCAGTTAAGACGCTGCTGATTCTGCAGGTGGTTCTCGTACAACGGTTTCACTGCTGTTGAATGACGTGCAAGCAGCCAATATTTCATCGAAAACACGCCAAAAGGCTCGTGATGTCGATAAATTTTTTTATAATATCCATAATGCAGCCGCTAAGGTCTGGCGATACGGCGTGCAAGCAATCGGTCTGGTGATGACCAGAAACCCGATCACTTAGCAGCGGATGCATTTTTACCCCAAATCCTTACGATAATCTTGGCCGTTGTCAAGCGGTGGAAGTTTTCAGGAACTATAGCCATCCGCCCAGAGGCTATCGCGCTGTCCACCATTGAAGCCTATGCAGATTAAAATTCAATCTTATCGCGCGACTTTGTATTGATATATTAGCGCGTTGCTCCATTTTATGAGAAAATTTGACATCCAAAACGTTTTGGTATACAATAAAAAAGCATCCGAAACGTTTTGGCTTTTATTTTGTTTTTTTGGGAAAATCAACGATGGTTGTTACGCTCAAAGACATTGCCCAAACAACGGGGAAATCCATAACAACAGTTTCACGCGCCCTAAATGATTATAATGATGTTAGTCCGGCAACGAAAGAACTTGTTTGTCGAGTAGCTGCCGAGCTAGGCTATGTCCCCAATATTTTTGCACAGCGACTACAACAGCAATATACAGAAACAATAGGTTTAATCATCCCCACATTTGGGCCACGTTTTTCCGACCCATTTTTTAGCGAATTGCTGGCGGGGATCGGAAATCGTGCTGCTCACCTTGGCTACGACTTGCTTGTTTCTACCCGTGCCCCAGGTGAGGAAGAAATCGATACTTATCTTGCCGCGATTCGAGGCCGTCGGGTGGATGGATTTATCCTCGTGCGCACACGCAGGCAAGATGCACGCGTCACCTGTTTGGGTGAAGTAAATTTCCCCTTTGTTGCTTTTGGTCGTACTGATGAGAAATTAGATTTCCCCTTTGTTGATGAAGACAGCACTTATGGGATGAGGCTGGTGACAGAGCATCTTGCATCACTAGGACATCAACGCATTGCCTGCATCGCACCTCCGAAGGACCTGATGTTTGCACCTACCGCCTGGGTGGGTTCAAAGAAGGTTTGTCGGAAGCAGGTCTCCCCGTGGACGATGCGCTCATCCGTATTGGCAATCTCACACAGCGCAGTGGATACGAACAGGCCAGCGCACTCTTAGATTTGCCATCCCCGCCAACTGCTGTTGCGGCCGGCAATGATTTGATGGCCTTTGGCGCCATGAGCGCTGCTCAGGCTCGCGGTCTCGTGGTTGGTAAGGATATTGCCATCACCGGCTTTGACAATATCCCCATGGCCGAATATTCCCACCCCTCGTTGACAACACTTCACCAGCCCCTATACAAAATTGGTGGCATGGTTTGTGAAATGCTAATTCAGCTTATTCGAGGAGAATCGCTTGAAAAAGAATGTATTCTCCTAAAACCAGAATTAATTGTGCGCCAATCCAGCGGATTGTAGACAAATTAATATAGGAGGTGCTAATCGAACATATTATTGATCAAGAATTTTCATGCTGTAAATGTTTAGTTTTCTCAAAATAAATGTAACTTAAAAGGATGGAGAACCATGAGTAAGAAATTTACCGTTTTGGCTGTTGTGCTGTTACTTGCCAGTTTGGCTTTGGTAGCTTGTCAGCCTGAAACCATTATTGAAGAAGTCGAGGTCATCAAGGAAGTCGAAGTCGAAGTCGTCAAAGAAGTCGAAGTCGAAGTCGTCAAGGAAGTCGAAGTCGAAGTCGAGGTGGCCACCAAGACTATGGTCTTCACCTCCCGCCTTTTCAGCCCGCCTCGCGAGCAAGAGTATTTCATCAATGAGATCATCAAGCCTTTCGAGGAAGAACATGGTGTATCCGTTAACTTCCAAATCTTAGACGATGATTCCCAACTCCAAAGAGCTGAAATCCAGCAAACAACGAACCACGTCACCACCGACATCATCGCTGCCCATAACGGCAAGATGCCCGACTGGCTTGATGCTGGCTATGTGGAAGATTTGACAGATCTGGTTGCAAGCTGGGATGATCGACACTTCAGCCCCGCCTTCGAGAGCGACACCAACCGTGATGGTCATCAGTACTTCTTGCCTGTAGGCGCAGATGTTTACCTGCTGCTGGCCAACAACTACGCGCTGCCTTACGTTCCCGATGGTACGGACATGAATGCCGTTACCTGGGACCAGTATGCACAGTGGGCCGTCAACATCGCCGAAGGTGAAGGCGAAGGCAAGGTCTGCATCACGGGTATCCCCATGAAATCCTGGGTCTATCAGTTCGGCGGCTCGGCGCTGTCTTACGGCGCTGGCTTCCCCGATGCCAACTCGGCTGGCGCGATGGATGCTTGGAAAGTTTGGGAGACCATCGGCAAGGCTGGTGGCTTTGTCCCGACTGTCCTGAACATTGATAGCTGTGTTGATCCCATGATGCGCGAAGAAACCTGGCTGACCGTGTTCCACAACGCACGTGCCGGGCAGGTTTACGACTCCAACCCCACTCAGTTCACCCTGGCTCCTGCACCCACTGGACCCTCAGGAATTGGCTCTATCGCTGGTGTGAGTGGCTACGCTATTCTGAAGGGCGCTCCCAATTACGACCTGGCAGTAAAATTCCTTGAATATCTGACCCGCCCCGATATCCAGGTGAAGATTGCTAAGGGTACCGGCGGCTTTATTCCGCCTGTGCTTGAAGCTATGGATTACCTGGGCGATGAAGCCATCGACGAAGTCATCAACATGGCCGTAATGGTACTCGAGAATGGCGTTGTTTCTGGCGTTCCCGGATACCTGTTTCAGGACTGGGGCGCTGTCAAACAATGCTTCGACGATGTCTTCGAAGATACCATTCTGACGGGCGCTGATGTAACCCAGGACCGGCTCGATGAGGCTCAAGCATGCATTGATGGTCTGCTAAAATAGACCACTAACGCGCATTTCGTTTTCTCTATAAATAGAGCCGGGGTGGAAAATCCATTTCCCGGCTCTATTTCGAAAGTTGAGCACAAAAGGTGTCGGCCATGGTAACAACAAAAACCCTTAGACACATGTGGGGAAAAGCAATCCCCTACTTACTCATTCTTCCCGTTATTATTTATTACGCCGCCTTCTGGTTTCGGCCAGTGCTTGTCTCCATTATCGGAGGTTTTACGGATGCTAGCGGCTACTTTACGCTTCAAAATTTTGTGATGGTCTTCAACGACGAAGCCTTCATTCCTGCAATAAGAAATACTTCCATAATCGTTGTTTTTTCTGTTACCATTGAATTTATTTTAGCATTGTTCCTGGCATTACTCATCAATAGAAAATTCGCCGGCTCAGGAATATTCTTGTTCCTGGCCATGATCCCCATGGCGCTCCCGGCAGCTGCAGCGGGAGCTATGTGGATCACAGGGTTGACTGCCCATGGGTGGGTTAATAGTCTATTGTATTATCTTGGGATCCTTGCAGAGGGCGAGAAAATCTATTGGCTGGCAGGGTCTGAGATTGCCTTGTTAGCAATAGTGATTTTCATCGATGCCTGGCAAGTCATTCCATCGGTAATGATTATCTTGCTGGCAGGGCTGCAAAACATACCAGAAGAAACCCAAGAAGCTGGCTTCGTTTTCGGGGGAGGTTTCGTCACTGTTTTAAGGAAAATCACGCTTCCTATGCTCAAATCGACGATCCAAACAGCGATGATATTAAGGATTATTTCAGCGATCCAGATATGGCTAATTGTGGTCTTCTTGCTTGGATTCTCTCGAATGCCCATTCTGGTCGAAAGAATTGTTTTTTATCATAAAGAAGTAGATGGCTTAGACATCGCCTATCAAATGGCGTCGGGATACACGATCATTGTTTCAGTCATTGTGTCTATGGTAGCCTTACTCTATCTCCAAATATCGGGGGCATTCAAGCGGAACGCGGAGGAATCGGTATGACACAAAAGAAAAAAGTGAATATTTTCAAGCTTGCTAAAAAAACCTCATTCTACATCTTTCTCAGCGGTATCGCAACTGCATTCTTGCTGCCCATTTTCTTCATTGTCTCATTATCGTTCCTATCAATCAGAGAAGCGTATAGCTTCCCCCTGCCTTTATTGCCAGCGCTAAAGACTGAATTAAAATTCACTCACGGTGACCGAGGCTACTTGCTCAGCGTTTACGATAGTGTAAAAGGTGAATACAAGAGCGTGCAGGACACAAAGGATTTACAAAAATTATCTGAATACATGAGATATCAATTGGCTACGCCGATGACAATTGAAGAAATTGAGCTGGAGATCGCCAAACTCGATTTCCAGGACGTAGTTTATTTCTCACACAACAAAAATCTCCTCTCCAATTATCAAACATTTTTCAGGGTAGCTGGAACTGGCCAGGCTATACCTGCTTTGATAAGAAGCCTTCAGATTTGCGCTATGACTATACTGATTTCTCTATCCATTGGTGGTATGGCAGGATATGCTTTCGCCAGATATATCTTCAAAGGACGAAATGCGCTTAAATTTAGCGTACTTTTCGTCAGAATGTTTCCAGGTGTAGCTATTGCGCTGCCGATGGTCATCATCCTGGCTGATATGGGATTCTACGATCAACCTATTGGGTTAGCCCTGGTCTATTCCGTCGGGAATATTGCGATCACTGTCTGGATCACAGCCAGCATTTTCATGGGAATCCCGGTCTCACTGGAAGATGCCGCACAGGTTTTCGGCGCCACTAAGTTACAAGCCTTTTTCCGCATCACGCTCCCGTTAGCGTTTCCTGGACTGGCAGCCGCAGCTATGTACGCATTTTTGGGAGCCTGGAACGAAACAGTATCTGCGATTATTTTGACAACGTTCAACCCCACCTTTTCCGTTATCGTCTATCAGACGGTACTTGGCGCCGTTGGGCAGGTTAACCTGGCAGCCGCAGGCGGTATGTTAATGGCCTTGCCGGCAGTCATATTCACCTTCTTCATTAGAAAATACATCAACCAAATGTGGGGCGGGGTCACCGTTTAGGAGAATTATGATGGCAACTCTATCACTCGAAAATGTCACAAAACAATTTGGCAAGAAAGTAATCGCTGTAAAGAATTTTAATCTCGAAGTGCAGGATAGAGAGTTTCTTGTCTTGCTTGGCCCCTCCGGTTGTGGCAAAACAACCGCCATGAGAATGGTAGCTGGATTGGAGGAAGTAACGGATGGTCGTATTTTCATCGGCGACCGGGATATTACCGATCTGCCGCCGCGCAAGCGCAACATTAGCATGATCTTCCAAAACTATGCTGTCTGGCCACATATGACGGTTTACGAAAACATTGCCTACGCGTTGAAACTCAAACGAAAGTCCAAAGTCGAAATCGACAAAACCGTCAAAGATGTGGCTGGCCTGGTAAAAATCGACATGTTGCTTGAACGTTATCCAGCACAGCTTTCGGGAGGCCAACAACAGCGAGTTGCCGTTGCCAGAGCCATCGCAGTTTATCCGGATATTTTTCTCATGGACGAACCGCTCTCAAACCTGGATGCCAAGCTGCGGGGTTCGATGCGCACAGAATTAAAGGCCATCCACGAAAAAACAAATGCCACAACTGTGTTTGTTACCCACGATCAGTCAGAAGCTATGAGTATGGCCGACCGGATCGTCATCATGAAAGATGGTGAAGTCGTGCAAATTGGCACACCAGACGATGTCTACCACGAGAGCGCCAACCTGTTTGTAGCCGACTTCATCGGCACTCCGCCGACTAACTTCCTGGATGTAGAAATCAAGGTCAAAAATGGAGATTATTATTTATTCAATCCACACCTACAGTTGAAACTCTCCACCGAAACCGCCGCTCTTATCAAAGGCTACAACAAGAAAAAACTCGTTCTGGGCGTCCGGCCCGAAAACATTATCCTGGTAGATAAAACAGAAGCCGCTCTCTCAACCAGTTGTCTGGTTTCCGAACCGCAAGGCTCTCACCAAATCATAGCTATCCAATTAGACGGGGATATTATAAAAGTTGTCGCACCTGCCCGTCCCCAGATTATTTCCGGAGAAACCGTCCACCTGGCATTCAAGCAGAAAACGCTACGCTTCTTCGATCCAGAAAGCACCCTCGCGATCGGCGACTAAATAAAAGGCCCCAGGCACATAACGGGTGTCTAAATCAAAACTATGCGTCACGAAATTCGCTGGACATCGAAGAAAATCCATCAGCGGCTATCGTTGGTAAAAAATCTTGTCTACCGCCAACGTCAGCCTATTTCTGTCTTTCGCTATAAAGAATTGAATAACCCGCTGGACGCCCCGCCCATTCATGTGGATGTGGAGGACGGGGACTGGGACGCGATTTTGCCCAACGAATATTGGGGACTGCCGCGCGTTAACTTTGTCTTGCGCGCCCGTTTTATCATCCCGGATGACTGGCCAGCCGCCGCTCCATTTGCTTTATATCTGCCCATCGGCATTTCTGGTGACTTCTCTCATCCCGAGGCTTTAGCTTATATCGATGGCCAACCCTATGCTTCAGCAGATCGGCACCATCAAGAGATTATCCTGACCGAAAAATGGCGTGATGGAAAGACACACACCCTCGCCCTGCATGGCTGGACAGGTATCGGCGGCTCCACAGTCGGAGACATGACCAAAAAACTTCAGATGAAAACCTGCGAAGTTGTCCAGATCGACCAACCGACTCGTGATTTCATCGCCCTCGCGCGCGTCGCGCTGGGCATCGCTGACCATCTTGACCAAAACAACCCCTCTCGTCATCATCTCTACACTGCGCTGGATGAAGCCTTCAAGGCCCTCGATTTACGCACCACTATTGGAAATTCTTTTTACAGCAGCATCCCTCCAGCCCATCAAAATTTAAAAGAGAGTATCGATCTGGCTGGACATGCTCTCAACGTCGCTATCACCGCCGTCGGACACGCCCACCTCGACGTGGCTTGGCTCTGGACATTGGCGCAAACCCGTCGCAAAACGGAACGTACCTTCCACAACGTTATTCGCTTGATGGATGAATTCCCCGAATTTCACTTTGTGCAGAGCCAACCTTACCTTTATGAGGTTATCCGCGAAGATCATCCCAAGCTTTTTTCCGAAATTAAGAAACGTGTTGCAGAAAAAAAATGGGAGCCCATCGGCGGGATGTGGGTTGAAGCGGATTGTAATATCTCTGGCTCAGAGTCGCTGGCGCGGCAGTTTCTGCTCGGCAGAGATTACTTTCGTCAACATTTTGGCGCAAATGCTGAATCCCCCGTGCTCTGGCTGCCCGACGTCTTTGGCTACGCCTGGAATTTGCCCCAATTAATTCGTGAAGCAGGGTTGCAATACTTCTTCACTATTAAAATCGGTTGGAACCAATATAACCGCTTTCCCTACGATTCTTTCTGGTGGCAGGGGCTGGACGGTACCCGCGTGCTGACGCATTTCAGCACAACTAAGAGTACCGAGAGTTTCTTCGCCGCGACCTATAACTCAGATGCCACACCCGACCAAACACTCGGCACCTGGACTAATTTCCAGGGTAAGGATTATGGCGCACCCGGTATAACACCTCCCTTGCTGATGTCTTACGGTTGGGGCGACGGCGGCGGTGGTCCCACGCGCGAAATGCTCGAAAATATCCGCGCGATGGGGGATTTTCCATCCACGCCACAGATTCACACCGGCCGCGTGGACGAATTCTTCCACAAATTGGAGTGCGATGTTGGTGATCATCTCCCTATCTGGAATGGCGAACTATATCTCGAATATCATCGTGGCACCTATACAACGCAAGCCCGTAACAAACGCGCCAACCGAAAAAGCGAGTTCTTGCTTCACGATGCCGAATTTTTGGCGACCTATGCATCAACGCTCAATTCCGATTACACCTATCCTCATGCAGAATTTACTGAAGCATGGGGTGTAGTTTGCCTCAATCAATTTCACGACATCATCCCTGGCTCTTCGATCAAAGCTGTTTATGAAGAGTCGCTGCGCCAATATGAGCAGGTGCACCAAGCGGTGACTGCAATCCGCACGCAGGCTTTAGCAGCGATTGCCGATAAAATGGGCGCAAACCAGCTTGTAGTCAATCCAACATCTTTTGCCAGAAATGAAATCATCGAAATCGATGGAGAAGTCACCGATATTGGCACGTTAGCGCCTTACTCCGTTCAGGCCTTCTCGCTTCATCCTTCCAAACCTCAACCTTCAACCTTCGAGATTTCACCAACGCTGCTCGAAAATAACTTCTTGCGTGTCGAACTCAATGCCGAGGGCGACATTACCCGTATTTACGATAAAGTTGCGCTGCGTGAAGTGCTGTCTGCGGGTGCCATTGCCAACCAATTTCAGGCGTTTGAGGATATTCCTCTCAGTTGGGATGCTTGGGATGTTGATATTTTCTACGATGACAAGATGTGGCTGGCAGAACCTGCCGATTCGATTCGCGTTATCGAAGCCAACACTTTACGCGCAACATTGCAGATCAAACGCCGCATCCTGAACAGCGACTATGTTCAGCAGATCTCGCTGCGGCATAACAGCCCCCGTCTCGATTTTAAGACCACCATCCAGTGGCGCGAGCGCAAAATTCTCTTGAAGGTTGCTTTTCCCGTTGATATTCTGTCTCCGACCGCGACCTATGAAATCCAATGGGGTAATGTCGAGCGACCGACACACCGCAACACGAGTTGGGATTGGGCCCGTTTTGAGACTGCTGCGCAAAAATGGGTTGACCTCAGCGAAGGCGATTATGGCGTCAGCTTGCTGAATGATTGCAAATACGGCCATGATATTCGTGACAATAATATGCGCTTAACTCTGCTGCGCGGCTCAACCGCACCTGACCCCGATGCGGATTTGGGTGAGCATCATTTCACTTACAGCCTGTTTTCGCACACCGGGGGCTGGGATGAGCGTACCATAGCTGAAGCTTACGCGTTAAACGATCCCATCCTTGTTTACCGTGCCAAGGTCGAACCAACGGAAACCCGTGCCGCAGCACGGGCAGCACGGTCTTTTATCGCTGTAGATCAACCCAATATCGTCATCGAAACGGTCAAAAAAGCGGGTGATGGACGCGGTGTAATCGTCCGTATCTATGAAAGTCAGCGCAAACGCGGCCCATTTAAATTAACAACCAATTTCCCGCTCGCTCAAGCGTGGCGTACAAATATCCTGGAAGAAAATCAGGAAAAAATTTCTGTTGACAGGTTGGGTTTGAAGTACGTGATTAAGCCCTATCAAATTGTGACCCTGCGGTTATTGCCCACGGAATAGGGAAAAATACAATGTCAGAGCTGTTGACCGAATATGAAAAAAGATTGCGTAAACGAGACATCAATGCTGATCACGCAAGCCTGCCTAAAAAGAAAATAGGCGCTGAAAACTTAAAATTCAAACCCAATGGAGATATAAACCCGCACTTTGGTTTAACTTGTATCGTTTGGATTGGCCCAGAAACAAAACTACACAAAAAACTATCAGCCTATCAACGTGTTATCAAAACAGCACTAGATCAGGCCGGGCTTAGCAAATTCTTTTCGTTTCTAGATCCCCAGTCGTTTCACATGACGATTTGTGACATTGTTGCCAGTCCAATACCGATTCAATCGCAAAAAGCCGCCCAGGTTGTGGATCAAATAGACAGCGCATTTTCTAGCGCTGCCAAAAATGGCGCTGTTACATGTCAGATCCAGGGAATTGGATTCGCATCAACCTTATCAGCTTTAGCACGATTTGAAAAAGAAGCAGAACTTCGTAAAGCCATTAACATAGAACAATGCATAAAAGACGCCGCCCAAGTCAATGTCAGAAATTTTACCGGCCATATTAGTTTAGCGTATTTGGTTTCCGATCCTGGTAAAGTTGCTCACAGAATTATGGAAATCTTGCGCTCTTATAGCAATGCAACTTTTGGCAGTTTGACTTTCTCGGAATTTGATCTGACATCTTTTACCGACATGAATACTTTTATCCCCTTGTTAAGCATCAATTTTGAGCATAATCAAATCATGCGGTATCAAAATATTGCAACTCAACCCGCCTTTAGTGTCGCTAACCCTATTAGATTTTGACCCTGCGCCTGATATTGTAAGGCTAACCTATGCACATTTGTTTCATTGAAGATACTCACCTGCACGGTGGCACGCAAATTTGGGTTGCGGAGGCAATACGCTATGCTTTGACGCAGGGCCAGCAGGTGACGCTGCTGGCCCCAGAAAATAGCTGGATTGGAAAACAGGTGTCTGAAACGGATGCTCAGATTGCATCCTATGCTTGGGACAGTGTCATTCAGCAATTGCCGCAGCACAAAAAAATATGGACTGATGCGCTGAAAAATTGCGATGTCGCACTTTGCACCGTGCATCCCCCACGGGACAATTTTCATTGTGTTAGTTTTGCCGCCCAAGCTATTCAGGATGCCGATTTGCAAACGATTCTTATCCCAAAAACAGGAACGATTGTCCCCGCGTACAAACGGGAGTTTTATCAACCCATCGAGACAACTCGAACTGCTGTGATTGCGATTACGAAATTTGCGCAGCGTTATTTGATTGATAATTACAACATTTCGGCCGAGAAAGTCAAGCTGATTTATCAGGGTGTCGATATTCGCCGCTTTAAATCGTCTCCATTGATGCAAGCTAAAGCACATAAACGCTATCCGCTGCCTGCCCAAGCTAACCCTATTTTGGGGTCTATCGGCTCGTTTGAAGCACGAAAGGGACACATTGTATTACTCGAGGCTGTCGCTCAACTGGCGGTGGACGAACTGCCCGATATTCATTTGATGCTCGTCGGCGATGGTCCTGATGAAAAGAAGTTGAGAACGTTGGTCAATAAAAAGAATTTGCAGCAGCACGTCAGCTTTTTCCCCTTTACTCCGCAGCCTGAAACCGTTTTTGAGCGCGTAGACATGACCATTCTGCCGAGCATCGCTAAAGAAGGACTGCCCAACGTCTTGCTCGAATCCATGTCGATGGGAACGCCTGTCATCGCTTCGGATTTCGGCGGGATTCCTGAAGTAATCATGGACGGGAAAACAGGCTTTCTCGTCGACTCCGGTGACAGCGATCAATTGGCAAACGCGATTTTGCGCCTATGGCAAAATCCAATCCTCCGTCAGGGCATGAGCCAAA
>PVMS01136708.1_pt1 | contig 12096 bp, 11 predicted proteins | sample 1853461 | NCBI WGS metagenome assembly PVMS01 (sample SAMN08582032, study PRJNA380276) | Marine sediment metagenome, whole genome shotgun sequencing project. | isolation source: ocean sediment barecode stripped | collected 2017
CCGTCGACTGACCCGATCAATACGCGAGTCACACGGTCTCGCTCCTTGCCAGGGCGTTCGTCAATGCGTTCAGACATTCGATTGTCTATGTCCTGAATGACATCCTCGATCTCGCCGATAGACTCGATTTGTTGAGATTTCTTGGCGAGTTCGGCAAGCAGGCAGTTGATTGCCTCGCTCTTGGTTTGCAGTTTCTGCTCGTTATCATCCATTTCGCGTTGCAGACGGCGGTTCTCTTTTTCGAGCTTTTCGATGCGTGACCGGTTCTGTTCTTCAGTTTGGCTGAGCATTTTCTCGAGTTCATCCTTGAATCCGCGTGTGTCCACCAGGTCCGACACCAGTTGTTCAGTGACCAGCTCGTGCTGTGCAACTGTTTCCTGCGCCTCTCCCAATTCAAAACGAACCATGCGGATTTCATCCTCATGGGCGGACTTGATGCCATCCAGTTTTTCAGCCAGAGCCTCTTTGTTCGCCTTTTCTTCGCTCAATTCGGCTGCCATTTCGGCGAGCTCCTCGGTGGCCCTCGTCATGCTCAGCTGCAGGAACTCTTGAGTGTCTTCCGCTTCGCTGGTATGCGCGGATTTGTCCTGCAAGTTTTGCCGCAGCGAATCGGCATATGACTCGGTGCGCGTGATTTGTTCACGCAGTTCAATAATTGTGCTTTCGGCGCTCGCAATCTGCCCGGCCTGTTGCTGCAATCGTTGACGATCCTGTTCCGCTTCGTCGCTGCGATCTGCTGTCAGGTCCAGTTGAAGTTTCTCGATTTGTTGGTCGCGCTCAATGACCGATTCCTGGAGCACTCCATACTCATCGTTGCGAGCACGAATCTCGGCTTTCAGTGTCTTGATGGCCTGATCGCGTTTTTTCAGTAACTTTTCTTTGCGCTGCAGTTTCTTGGTCGAATCGCGCAGCTCGTCATTCAGATTATCTGTCAGGTCTTCGCGGGCCTTGATTTCAGTTTCGAGGCCAGTCCACTTCGCCCGTAACTGTTCAATGTCGTACTGAAGTCGATCGATAGTTTCCGAGCGATTCTTGAGATCCGATCTCAGCTCTGTAATTGCGGCATCGCGGTCGGAGTCCTCAGGCTCTGCAAAGCCATGCGTACTGGCAGCAGCTTCGGACAAGTCATCGGTATCGCGAATAGAGTCGACTTGCGGCAGCGCAAGTTGCTCCAGCTCCGCAGTCGGGTCGTCATCATCGGAGACTAATTCGTTTATGTTTTTCTTATCATTAGCCATACGCACATACTAGCATGGTGGGCGGCGCAGAGAATGTCAGGCTACGTTACGTCAAATGCGATACAGGTGCGCTAGTCGCAAGATACTGTGCGGCCTTCAGCCCATAAACGCAGGTCGTGTATCTGTTCCTGCATTACGACTGACAGTGGTTTCGTCTGCTGTGCTTCATGCAGGATGTGGCTGCTTGAGAGCGGTTCTTGTTGCGCATGCGCTGCGTAAAATCCTGACACAACCGCCTGCTCAATTTCAGCGCCGGAGAAACCGTCCATGGCGTCCGCCAGTGCCTCGATGTCGAAATCACCGAGGCGCTGTTCACGACTGGTTAGGTGAATGGCCAGTATTGAAGCGCGAACGTCTTTGTTCGGCAGATCGACAAAGAAGATCTCATCGAAGCGGCCCTTGCGAACGAGTTCAGGGGGCAAGGCGCTAATGTTGTTGGCAGTAGCAACAACGAAAACATGACTTTTCTTTTCCGCCATCCAGGTCAGGAATGTGCCGAGAACCCGCTGTGTCGTTCCTGTCTCGCCACCGCGACCTGCAATGCCTTTTTCTATTTCGTCTATCCACAGGACACAGGGAGACATGACGTCCGCCGTATTGAGTGATTCCCTCAGCTTGCGCTCTGTCTCGCCGTGGTACTTGTCGTAAATGGCGCCAAAGTCCATGCGCAGCAATGGAACCCCGAAAATGCCGGCTGTTGCTTTGGCTGCGAGACTCTTGCCGCAGCCCTGAACGCCGAGCAACAGAATCCCTTTCGGTGAATCGAGGTGCGAAGCACTGTCGTCACCGCGAAACACCGACTTGCGTTGCGACAGCCACTTCTTAAGTCGGCTCAGGCCGCCGACATCACTGAAACGCGCAGTGTCATATTCAAACTGCAGTGCACCGCCACGATTCAGGAGTTCATATTTGGCCTGCATAACACCGGGGAGGTCACTCTTGGTAATCGCACCATCAACGTAGATCGCATTGCGCGCGAGTTGCTCCGTATCGTTATAGGTTAGGCCGGCGAGATTTCTGACCAGCAGTTCGTAAGCTTTGGAATCAGCTTGCACGCGTGCACCGGGATTTTCGGTGGCCCATTCATCGGCAACGCGCTGAATGATCTGCTGGCGTTCTTTTTCGGTCGGGAGTGCCATCTCAAATCGCGCACTGAACGACTCGAGCTCACTGGGCAGTTTTACAGTGTGGCTAATGAGTACGATCTGCCGTGGCACTTCCTTGTAGCGAATACAGATGTCTTTTATCAGACGCACATGCAGCGGGTTTTCAAGGAACGGATGGAAGTCGAGTAACACATAAATGCCCGGTTTTAGCACGGCGCGAATGTGTTTGAGCACCTCACTGGGTTCGGAATTAAGTGGTTGTGGCTCAAGCGCTATATCCAGACGTTGCAGGCCATCGGTAAAGGTCCAGCGAAACAACGGCATGTATTGCTCGCCGATCCCCGCAATTGCGATGGTCTGGAGCATTTCGAGCATCCGCGACTCGTCCCGCGTCTCAATGATGATGATCGGGGTCCGCGAGCGCAGTACGACTTCTAAATCGTGACGTCGGTCCATCAAATAATCAGAATCTCTACATACCAGCGTGAAGTGTACGACAGCCGGGCAGCTTGTCGATGTGCAGTGTGTCCAAGTTAGCAGCAGCATCTTCGCCAGCAATTTCGCTGGCGATCACCGTGAGTTGCGCAAGGTCGACCCGGCCATCTGTCAGCACCAGTCGTCTCGTTACGTCATCCAGAGTGGCCGTTCCTGCAGACAGTTTGCGAATCTCTTTATCAAGTTCGCTGAATACACCAACGGCCAGGGCCGTTGTCGCACCAGTAGATGAGCTTTTGCACAATTCCGTGGCGTTCGTTGCCCATGCCGCCAGATCAGCCTTTGCCCGGGTGTACCGTTTGTCGGAAATCGTGCCACTGCGGCGCAACAGTTCCAGGCTGTAATATTCGGCCAGACCCTCGGTGATCCAGTCGTAACCGCTTGCGGCGGACAGGCCCAGGGTCAGGTGTAGAACCTCGTGTAGCAGGGTGCTCGTTGCGTTCTCACTGATCAATGGACGATCGGCGTGGATAAATAATGACTGTGGTGCCGAGAGCCCGCCGCGCCACATGGGATCGCCAGCGCTGACGATCGTCAGTCGTGGGGGGAGAGCGGGCAACAAGCGGGAGAGTTCAGGTAGCGTCCAGTTGAGCAGCGCCAACGTGTCCATACGGCGAACGGCATTGTCGATCGGGCCTGCCACGGCCACGCGGATGCCACTGATCGTCTCTCGTCGTACGCCAAGTTCTCCGAGCACGATCCACCCTGACGGCTGATCAAAGCGGCGCCGTGGATTGTCGACGCGAAATGCGCCATCTTGGTCAAAGTACTGTGTGACGGCTGTCCAGCCATCAGGTAACTCCAGCCTTAACCAGGTCTCGCTCTTGGCAGCTTTGAGCGTACGCGTCGCCGCTCGTGGAATTATGTCTTCAGCCCGAAACAGGCCCCAGTGATTGTCCAGCCACGCGTCGTAACCATCGCCATTTCTGCGATGCGGAACGGCAACCTGCCATTTGAGCGTGCCTCCATTTTCAGGGGGACGCCAAATCGCACTATCGCCATCAATGCTCAGTGCTCCGTCCCCGTCCAGGTCCGAGATCAGGGGATTAAGCCGTAACCGCATCTCTCGCAGCAGGTATCGCGCCTGTGAAAGTTTGAGTGTTACCGCAACGGTTCCAGTGTCTGCCTTGGGGCTGACGCCGTAGTCCAACCGGTAGCTCAGAGGGTCAGCCGGCACGTAATCACTTATGGTGGTGTCACCGCAGGCGCTGCACCACGCGAGGCTTAGCAGCAAGATGCCAACATTCAGTCTTGAGATGTAGTTCATACGTGCTTCAGCTTTAGTCGCGTATTCTGCTTGCTCTATACCGAACGGGAGTGGTCGCAATGATATCTCAGCCAGCCCGAATTGTTCGTAGCATCCTCCTCGTCACGGTCGCCATCGCGTGCGCGTCAGGATGCTCGTCGAAGCAAACTGTCAAGTCCATCGCCAAGCCCGAACCGGTACCTGCCGCACAGTCGCCGTCCCGACCCAGTGTCGGCGAACGGGCAGCAAGAGTCGCTCTGCAGCAGGTTGGCACGCCTTACCGTTACGGGGGCAGCACCCCGAGCGGGTTTGATTGCAGCGGTCTGGTGTATTACTCCTACGCCAATGCTGGCAAGAATGTTCCACGTACGACAGGCGGGCTCTGGAGTGATCTGGCGCCGATCAATGACAGGGATATGCGTGTCGGCGATCTGCTGTTTTTCAGCATATCCGGAAAAATGTCTCACGTTGGCCTGTATCTTGGAGGTGGACGCTTCGTGCACGCGCCATCCAGCGGCAAAGTGGTCTCGATTGAGAATCTCGGATCCGACTACTACCGCCGGGCGTTTATTCGAGCAGGCAGACCGCGATAGGGGTCAGGCGGACTCTTCCTGCACGATAAAGGCGTGTAATTGATTGGCCAGCGACTTGCAGGCTTTGGCCTGGGTTCTTGCGATAAACGGCAAGGGGATCACCAGCGCTGGCATAAAGGATGTGCCGCTTACGTCGGCCGAGACGGTTCCTGCTGATTCCAGACCCTCAAGGTCCCACACAGATGCATCGTAATCGGCATCTTTCTGCCACCACGCGAAACCGAAGCAACCGCCGCCACCAGGTCCTGCGGCACAGGACAGGCTGCCACCACCGGCAACTTTCTCGGTGTCACCGTCCAGCCAGATAATGTAACGAATTCCCTGTTGTGCAATTTTTTCGGCAACGCCCGGTCGTTCCATTAACTTCGCGAGATTCTTGGTTTCCGCCGGTGCAGTACGAGGTTCGAACCAGGGAAAGAGCGAATCAACGAATTCGGCGTGGGGTATAACGCGTAATCCTTTGCTGCCTCGGGCCAGATTGTCTTCGATACAGGTTATGTATTTTGCTTCCGTCTCATTACCAAGATGGTAGCTTTTCGCCATGATTACGACGGATTCGCCCTCGTTGATACCGGTCAGGCCCTGCCGCGCGTCCTGCACCGTAGATGTCACACATGCTGTAGATGATGCAGTCGCAACAACGACCATCAACGTCTTTACCAATCGATTAGCTTGAATCATCAGTAGGTCCCTCGAGTGCTGTGGTTTGCACGTCGTTCTCGTCCGAAACAGGTGCCGGTTGCGTAACCGGTTTGTTAATCAAAGTACTGATCTGGGTTTCTTCATCTAATTTCATGACCATCAGGGCGGCTGCGTCGCGCATCGCAAGCACGGCGGCTCGTTGCAAGGCCTGCGACTTGCCCATGGTGGTTGTTTGACTCTTGCCGTAGGCGCTTACAGGCCATTCCGAGAACAGCTTTCCTTCGCGATCGTAAACTTTCAGCCGATAGCGAATCCATACGGCAAATGCCTCCGTGTTACTTTGATCCGGTGTGGAAAACTCAAATGCATCAATGCTGGTTTCAATCAGAGCATCGAGCGGGAGAAGGTTAGGGTCGTCGTTTTCGGAAAGCACTTTGACGCTGGCAAACATGTGGCTGAAAAGCTGCTCAAACAAAGCGGCGTTGGACCGGCCCAGGTCGATCGACCATTCCTCGCGGCCGAATACCAGTTCCTGGTGAATAAAGTGTTCGAAATTGCCCGGCATGCGCAAGCCGACTGACATCGGGATCTTCTCAACCAGCGGCGTCGGAATCGTCGGCGCCTGAAATGCGACGCTTGAGCTACAACCGGCTGCGAGCCCGGCGAGCAATATTCCTATCAGCGCAGTGCGTATCATAGATTTATATTTAGACGAGCCTGGTCATGTTTATCGGTCGATCGATTTGTATATGAGAGCGCCCATATGCACCAGAGTTCCATCCATAGACGCCAAATATAGCGTAAGTCCACTGTAGATGGGCAAGCCGAGAGAATCAACGTAATCTGCCACTTCACGAAGTTCGCTTCTACCGGTATAAAGACCGCCGCACTGCGTTTTTATTACATTCCCAGGCCAGGTCGATGGCACGTCCGAAAATTCTTGTTTTTCAGCATGTTCCGTATGAGCCTCTGGGAACGCTTGACCCGTTGCTGAAACAGTCCGGTTTCAGAATTCGCTACGTGAATTTCGGTAGAAGTCCGAAAACACGTCCAACACTGGAAAAATATGCGGCACTGATCATCCTCGGTGGGCCCATGAATGCAGATCAGATCGACAGCTATCCGAATCTGCATACGGAAGTCGAGGTCATTCGCGAGGCGATCGATCGTGACATGTCAGTGCTGGGGATTTGCCTTGGAGCACAGTTATTGGCCAAGGCTCTGGGAGGCTCGGTATGTCGCAATCCGGATCGGGAGATCGGCTGGTACGACGTCGAGTTGACCGAAGCGGGTGTGAAAGACCCGGTGTTGTCCACCTTTGCCCGGCAGCAGCGTGTGTTCCAGTGGCACGAAGATGGTATTGAGTTACCGAATGAGTCGGTGCACCTGGCCAGCTCGCCGGCCAGTAAGGTGCAGGCGTTTCGTTATGGTGAACATGCGTATGGCTTTCAATTCCATCTGGAAGTGAACAGCGCACTGATCGATCGCTGGCTTACGGTACCGAATAACCAGGCTATCCTCGATGCGGAAGAGGGCAACATCGACCTGGCGGAAATTCGTGAGCAAACGGATTGCTCGATCGACGCATTGCAGGAATTGAGCCTGCAGACATTTTCGCGCTGGATCGATCGATTTGAGCTAGCGCCGCGCCGCCGCAGACTGCCTTCCCGCTAATCGCCTCGCCATTCGAGCGGTGGCTCCTGCATTAGCGCGACTTGCTCGCGTAACGCCAGTACGTGATCTTCCCAGTACCGATGTGAGTCGAACCAGGGAAAGGCAATCTTAAATGCCGGGTCTTCCCAGCGCCGTGCGATCCAGGCTGCGTAATGCATGATTCGTAAACTTCGCAATGCCTCAATCAGATGCAGTTCTCGCGCGTCGAATTGGCGAAATTCCTGGTAACCGGATAACAGCGCTTCCAGCTGTGGTGTCTGTTCTGCCTGATCGCCGGAAAGAAACATCCACAGGTCCTGCACGGCCGGCCCACTTCTTGTGTCGTCCAGGTCGACGATGTGCAGGCGATCCTCGGCGACAAGAACGTTGCCAGGATGAAAGTCAGCATGCAGTCGCAAATGGCGGGTTGCTCCTGCTCTGTCGTAGCAGGTTTCCACCGCGGCAAGAACGTGATCAACGATGCTCTCGTACGCGGGTAGCAGCTCGTGCGGGATAAAGTCGTGCTCCAGCAAGAAGTCGCAGGATGCATAGCCGTAACTTTCAATGTCTACAACCGGACGGTGGGTGAAATCTGCTGTCTCCCCAATCAAATGGATGCGTGCGAGGAGGCGGCCGAGTTGACGTAACAATTTGAGATTATCGAGATCTGGTGCACGACCACCGTGGCAGGGGGACACAGAAAAACGAAATGGCTCGGAGTGATGCAGGGATTGGCCGTCGCAGATCATCGGTGCGACCACCGGAATTTCAGCATCTGCGAGTTGCTGCGAAAACTCATGCTCCTCGAAGATCGCTGCATCGCTCCAACGCTCGGGTCTGTAGAATTTGGCGACGATCGGGCTGCCATCCTCGATACCGACCTGGTAAACCCTGTTTTCGTAGCTGTTCAGTGCGAGAAAGCGGCCGTCACAACGAAAAGAGAGGGTCTCGAGTGCCTCCAGGATGTGCTCGGGTTGCAGGTTGGTATAGGCAAGGGCGGCATTATCAGGGGTTCTAGTCATCAACGGTGCGTATTAGTATTGAATCCATGAACATTACAGCAGAAAAATGTACGCGCGTGATTATCGCTGCCTTTATTGGCATCTTTATTACGTCTTGCAGTGCAGACGACCGGGCACTTGACCTTGAAGGCTATACGGCAGAGCTCGAGCAGTGGCGTAGTGAGCGGCTTGCGAATCTGAAAGGGCCAACCGGTTATCTTAATCTGGTCGGCCTGTATTGGTTGAGTTCAGGCGAGACCCGCATAGGGTCGGCGGCTGACAACGATATCGTTTTTCCAGCTGAAGCGGCGCCCTACATCGGCGAACTTCAATCAACACCAGACGGAGTTGTGCTGGTGACAACGTCCGATGCGGATGTACGTTATGAGGGCGTACCGGTCAGCTCGATTCTGATTTCAGACGATACAACCGCGAGTCCGGTCATGCTGACGCACGGGTCATTCGCATGGACAGTGATCAAGCGCGACGGGCGCTTTGCATTGCGTCTCAGAGACTTCGAACATCCGGCTATCGCGGCATTTCCGGCAATTGAATCTTATCCGATCGACCCGTCGTTGATTGTCGATGCGACGTTGACGCTCTTTGATGAGCCCAAAGTTATGAACGTCAACACCACGATCGAAGGGTTGGGATATCACCCCGAGTCGCCCGGGAGCGTGTCATTCGACATCGACGGCGAGTCCTACAAACTCGAAGCTTACGCATCGGGTGACAGTCTGTTTTTCGTGTTTGGTGACGCAACGAGCGGCCGCGAGACTTATCCCGCAGGGCGCTTCTTGTATGCCAAAGTCCCTGGCGAGGATGGCAAGACAGTTCTCGATTTCAATCGCGCTTACAATCCTCCCTGCGCATTCAATGCATTCGCAACCTGCCCGGTTGCATCACCCAGAAACCGAATGCAGGCGCGCGTTGAAGCGGGCGAAAAATACGATCCCGACGTACATTCGATACCAGAGGGCTATCATTGATCTTCGTCTGCTAGCTCTCGTTGCGCAGTTGTTTGGCGAGCATTGCGACTTCCTTGCTGCCGCCCTCCGTGGCTTGTGATCCCACCTGGTGAAAGCCGAGCTGCCGGTGAAAACGCATTGAGGATTCGTTCGGCGGGCGCAAGTTAACCTCGCAGGTCATGACCTCAACGATGTCCGGAACGGAAGCTGCAAAATCGTCGTAGAGCCTGGACGCTAACCCGAGACGTCGTCCGAATGTGGCCACTGCGACCCGATCGACGTACGCGAAATCGCTGTAGCGGTCGCAAAACCAAAGGTAATTCGGGCTGGCATAACTGGTTCCCGGGCGCAGCCCGATCAGGTAGGCGGCGATTCGCTCGTCTTTGATCGCCACCCGGAAATAGTGCGCGTTGGTGGCAAACCAGTGCATGCGCTCAATATCAACACTGCCGACATGCGGAACCTCGGATTGGTTCAGACTAAGAACTGCGTCAAGGTCATGGACAGTGACATCGCGGATAATTATCTCCATTGCCGCAGTGTAGGTTTGTGCAGTGGGGCGTGCAAAGCGTATACTGCGGTCAAGACGGCAATCGATCCGCTCGATTAACAAAATCAGACCGTCGCAATTCGCTACTTTACTCGCCATTTTTTGGAACCAGAGTTCCGTGTTGGAGCTTTGTGAATTTGATTGTAAGGAAGCCGTTTCATGATGAAGTCGATCAACCTGAAAATTCTTCTGCCGATTCTTGCCAGTGCCTTCATCATCGTCGCTTGTGACAAGGACGAAGCTACGAGTGGTGAATCACAAGTACTGATATCTGAAGATACTTTGCTGCAGTACATACCTGCAGATACCCCCTATGTTTTCGCCAACGTTGCGCCATTGGCTGACGATCTGATGGACAAACTCGAACCCAAGATCGAACGGGTATTGCAGTCGTATCAGACAGTCATGCGAGAAGTCATGTTGGCGGCAAAGCAGGATGTCTCTGCGGACGAGATCAGCGACGAGGATATGGAGCGAATTACAGCCATTTCCAATGAGCTTATGTCGCTGTTTTCAATAGAAGGCATGCGCAACGCAGGCATTGGCCGCGATGCGACCGGCGCAGTCTATGGCAATGGTCTGCTGCCGGTTATTCGATTCGAATTGACTGAAGGCGCGCTCTTCGACGCAGCAATCTCCGGCCTGGAAGAAGAGGCGGGCTACGAGATGGCGGTCGCAAATCTGGGTGAGCATTCGTACCGCTATTTTGACGCTGAAAAAATCAGAATTGTGATTGCTGTGATGGATAATCAAGCGGTACTGACGATGGTGCCGACGAGTTTTGACGACGCGCAAACCAGCCAGGCACTGGGCCTGACTCTGCCGGAAACGAATATTGCCGAATCCGGTGCGCTGCAGGAAATTGCCAGCGAGTATGGCTTTACCAACGAGTTCGTTGGCTTTATGGACGTCGAGGCGATTGTTGAACGCCTGATTGGCGGCGCAACCGGCCTTGATGCGGATCTGGTTGCGTTGATGGAGCATGACCCGGCCGATTTGAGCGATGTTTGTCGTGCAGAAATTCGCTCCGTTGCGGCGATCGCACCTCGAATGGTTATGGGCTACAAGGAAATCAGCGTCGACAAGATTGATTCTGCGATTGTTCTTGAGCTCAGAGAGGATATCGCTGCTGGGTTACAGGGATTGTCAGCCGCTGTGCCAGGACTCGGCGAGGATCATGGTGGTCTCATGTCCTTTGGCATGAGTATCGACATTAAAGCGGCCCGGGAATTCGTCGAAGCCAGACTGGATGCGATGGAAGCCGAGCCCTTCGAATGTGAGCATTTCGCTGATCTGCAGGCAGGTGTTGCAGACGGACGTGAAGCATTGAATCAGCCCGTTCCTCCGATGGTCTACGACTTCAAGGGGTTCCTTGCAGTGATCGACGATATTCAAGGACTGGATATCGCCTCGCAAACACCGCCGACCTCAGTCGATGGGAGCTTTCTGCTCGCAATGAAAAACGCGCAGGCGCTGGTGTCGCTGGGAGCAATGTTCAGCCCGGAAATCGCCGGTATGAATCTGCAGGCAGATGGCAAACCGGTAGCGCTGGAATTGCCACAAGTGGCCGCGATGGGAATCGACGCGTTCGCAGCGCTTAGCGAGGACGCGATAGCAATTTCGGTTGGAGAGGGCGCCGAGACAGAGCTCGAAGGCCTGCTCTCAGCGGATTCTTCAGATTCGGCGCCATTCCTGAGTTTCAGTATGGACGCAGCGCGCTATTATGGCTTCCTGGGTGACGCGATCGCTGCGGGCGATCCCGATTCAGATGAAGCGCCGTCGCCTGAGTTCCAGGCGGCGATGAACGAGATTATGCAGGCGGTTGCTGAAGTCTACGATCGCATGTCGGCCGATATTCGATTTACGTCGCGGGGCGTGGAGATCGAAACTTCCGTTACTCTAAAAGACTAAACTAAAGGGTCAGTCTGTTATGAAATTACTTAAGATTTTGCCTCTCCTCTTGTTTGCACTGGCGGCGAATGCGGAGGAGATGACAGCCGAGCTGAACACCTCCATTGAGGATATTGTTGCGGCCGGAAAAGCGATGCCAGTTGACGGTATGACGTCAACGGGTCAGCCGGATGAGGCGGCTCTGAAAATCTTTGCAGATTCAGGCTACGTCGCAGTGATAGATCTGAGAACGGCCGAAGAGGATCGGGGCATTGACGAGCCGGCAGCAGTCGAGGCAGCAGGGATGAGTTACATTTCACTGCCCGTAGCAGGCGCCGACGGTGTTACGTTCGAGAATTCGACCAAACTGGATGAATACCTTGCCAGTTTTGACGGTCCGGTCGTGGTTCATTGTGGCGGTGGTAACAGAGTGGGCGCGTTGCTCGCTCTGCGGCAAAGCCAAAAGGGTGACGACGATGAGACGTCCGTAACCTATGGCAAGAAGGGTGGCCTGACGCGGCTTGAACCCCATGTCAGGGAAGTCCTCGAAGCCGACTAGAGAAATTGGGGTCTGACCCCATAAAGAAAAGGCCGCCTCATGGCGGCCTTTTTTGTTGGTGGAGGTGGCGAGAATCGAACTCGCGTCCGCAAGTCCTCCGCCCAGAGGTCTACATGCTTATTCCGTCTTTAATCTCACCAGAAGCTACCCGACAG
>PVMS01153830.1_pt1 | contig 12096 bp, 22 predicted proteins | sample 1853461 | NCBI WGS metagenome assembly PVMS01 (sample SAMN08582032, study PRJNA380276) | Marine sediment metagenome, whole genome shotgun sequencing project. | isolation source: ocean sediment barecode stripped | collected 2017
ATAACCGGCCGGCATTTCCACAAAATAGCCGTCGAACAATCGCCGAATATCGAACCATCGATTGCGCATTACCATTTGCAAACGTTCCGCGTATTCGGGGTCTTTTGTTTTCAGGAATTTTATTTTTGCCTCGCTGATTGCGAACCACAAATTGCTTACGCGTCCCGCCACAGCCGGGGATTTCGGGGCAAAACGCCGGGGGTCGAAAAAAATCCGTTGCAAAACCGGATCGATAAATAAAAAATCTTCGGCCGGCGCCATCAATTTGCCTTTTTATCGTCGGGGCCGAGTACATCAAGGGACAGTCTCAGCACGCCAAATAGACGGTGATCGAATTTATGCGACCGGCACGAAACGCCGGCGCACTCCCAGGCGTAGACCGTGCCAGGTTGCACCCCGAAAACCTCGGCAAATTCGGATCGAGGCATTGCCCAGTGATCCCGCACGCTACGAATTTCCTCGCCTGATATTTCGCAATGGTGTGACTCATGCGGGCGCATGGCCGGGGGAAAGGCGCCCGCCAGGGCTCATTGTGCGGGCCCCTGGCGGTCGCGGCGGAAATCGGTATCTACGGGATGGGTGCGCCTGGAAATGGCAGCAACGGCGCCCAGGTGATCGATAGCCAGGTCTATGCGCATTCCCTGGAGCAGTTCATCGACTCGGCCTTGCACGCGTCGGGCCTTGTACGCTGCCGAGCGTTCAACCGGGAACCGAATCACTGTCATGGCACAGCCTCCGAAGTTAGGCGCCTCCCCGACGGGCCGGGGCCCGCTACCTTGGGCCCCTACCCTGATGCTTCGGAGAAAACACCGCCAGCGATTAGCCGACGGGCCGAGAGTGCGCGCCCCTGGCGCCCAGGTCAACAATAGAACAGCCAAGCATGACCGGGCCCGAAAATGGTGCCGGTTAAATAGTGCCGTCTGCACGCAGACCGCATTGACAAGTCATTGAAAATATGGCAGGAACCGGGCCGATTTAATCACACCGTTTTTCGCTTGACATTGTGTTAGGCACTTATCGGTGCCGGCGTAAATTCGCCCTCGATTGCGCCCTCTTTTTCCTCCGCCGTCAGCCGGTCAGCCTTGGCCTTCATTTCGACGGCGGCCTGAAATAGTGGCGTTAAGTCTTTCATCAACGGTTCAATATTCATAAGGATAATCGAGCCGGCGACAAATTTTAGCCCCAGGCGAAAATATCCCGTTTGCTTTTCACTGATCGTATAAATGAACGGTGCGACCACGGCCACTTGTAAAAGCCTAAACCATATTTCGCGGTTCATATTTCACCTGTCAATTCTGCCGGCGTCACTTCCAAATGCCGCAATAACCTGATTAACCCGTCACGCGATTGCGGCGCATAGAAAAACCGTTGCGAATGAATGAAAACCATAATGGCCCCGAGGGAAATTGTCAGCCAGGGCGGCGCCCGATTCGTTACGCCCTGATAGATAAAATATGAGCCGAGTGCAACGCCCAAAAAATCTAACGGTTGGTATTGCTTGCCGACGCCTAGCCAACCGGCGCGCAAATCCTGTTTTATCAAATCGGTAGGCATTTAATTTCCCTCGATAACAATATCTTCTTCGTTGATGATTCCAAGTTCATCGAGATAGTCACCTATCTCCGCCGCGTCATGGACGGTCGATAAAAAACCGTCCTCGATTAGCTCATTGGCGTGTTCAATATCGACAATCTCGAAAATCGTTTCGCCAGTGTCGGGGTCACGCACATCGGCATTAAAATATCCGCGTTCGTCAAGGTTTATAAAATATTCGTAAGTTTTCATTCGTCTATTTCGTGTTCCAAACCAATGTATCCTAGGCCCGTATTCCAAGTCAAAACGTAACCGTCAGCGGTGCGATAAACTTCATCCGATCCGCCGGCTTGCAGTTCGTCGTTGATTTCGTGTTCGCCGGGATAGTGCCAGTCCTGCAAATATTCCACGGCGGCCCAGGGCCCGTCCGAATCCAAAATTTCTAATGGTTCGTCGGCGTCGTCGCCCTGGGCGAAAACAATGTTTTCGTATTTCATTTCGATTCCTGCAAAAAAAGAAAAACGGCAACGGCGGCAAGTCCGAAAACTGCGAGTGTCGTGGGCGTTAACTCGAAAGCGGCCCCCGTTGTCACCGCCGCGCCGTCAGTCGGTTGCGGTACGCCCTCCGTCACGGTCACTTGCAAAGGGTAATCGTCAACCGGGAGCAAAATAGTTTGCCCGGTCTGAATTACATAGGGCGCACTCAGCGAATTGATGTAGGCAATTTCCCGCCATCGGGCAATATCGCCGAGTTCATCGCGGGCGATGATACTCAGCGATTCGCCCGATTTAACGGTGTAGAATCGTTTAGCCATCAGGCGGTTCTATCAGAACGTTTTAACAATCTCGCCTGGCGTTGCTTTTTCGATTCGTGCTTTGATCCTGCATTTTTTTTCGTGCTAGTTTTGCTTTCGTCTTTAGCGGCCATGTTATTTACTCCTATTCAAAAAACACTACAACCGGGACGCCCTGGCCTGGGCGGCGGTTTGTGTTTTATTAAAATACAATTTGCAATGTCGGGGGCCTGGGGCGGCAATCCGAAACCTGGCACCGCCCGACAGTAAAAACCGTTTCATTTGAGTTCCCCGATTGCAAGGCGTCGGTATCGAACACCGTCGCCACGCAATGATAAGTGCCGGCCGGGAAAACCTCGGCCGTGCTTATCGATTCGGTTGCCTGGCCGGTCGCTGCCTGGTCGAACTGAAAAACATCATACGGGCCGCCTGGTAATAGCCCGCAAATAACGCGATATTGCGCCAGTTCGGATAGCGCCAGGGCGTCACTATTTTCGCGTTGTGTCGGCGCGGTCATGGTGAACGTTTTCGACACATCGCCAAAAACAAGCGGCGACAAAACCAACAATGCTAGGATTCTCAAAAAAATTTTCATTCTGGCAAGTCCCCTATCGAGTCGGCGGTATCATCCAATTCGCCCTGCAATAGATCGAGTTCCGTTTGCACTTCCGCGCTTGTCACATCGCGGTTTTCGGCGGCCGCCTTGTCAATCAAAGCAATCGCCCGGTCGCGGGTTACGCCACGTTGCGCCAGCCAATTAAAGCCGGCCTGGATCATATTCAAAAGCTGCAAAATCAATGCTGCGGTCATGGTTAGTTCTCCACTAGGGGCGCCAATAAGTTTATCGCCAGGGATAGCGCCACATTTGCGCGCTGTAAATTGTTGCCGGCAATGACCGGATCGCCGGCCAGGTCAATCGCATTAAGCGCGGTCTGCAAATGATCTTTTGCGCCCTGCAAATTCGCCAGGGTTTCGCTTGCCGCGTCCCTGCTGATTGCCCGCCTGGCAATCAAATCCTGCAATAGCAAGTTAGCCGCGCGAATTTCCGCATTGGCAACCACGATAGCCTTGCGCGTTGTGTCAATATCAACGTCCCCGTAACCGAGTGACGCGCAACCCTGCAAAATAAATAGCGCCAGGAATACGGCACCGTAAAACGTTTTGAATTTATACATTAGATCGCCTTTTTGTTCGGCCAAAAATACACCACTATCGGCGTTGCAATTCCAACCAGTGAAGTAATCCACGCCTCGGTAAGAAAAGCCGGCAATAAAATCTCATTGGTTTGCAGAATAAAAATTAAACCCATGATCGCGGCCACAATAGCCTTATCGATTGTTGTAAACATCAAATGCACCTCAGTATTTCGCGCGGGAAAGTTTGCCCGGTTAGCTTTTCCCATTCAGTAATTAAAACGAGAATATGATCCCGATAAAACTGATTTTCGGAATCATCGCAAAGTAAATTATCGACGCGCATTATCTCCGCCTTTTTCAAATCGGCCAGGATAAAACCTTGCGCGCCTTTTATGTCGGCCAGTTGACTCGTAATCGCCGGGTGCGCCCTTTCGCTTATCGAATGGGTTGTCATTTCGCCGCGCACAAAAAAGGCAACGGCGACCGCCGCGCCGCCGAGTACGGTCACGATGCTCAAATTTATTTTCTCCCTGGCGTTAGGCAAGTGAAATTCCCCTGTTTATTTGTTCGTCGGTATAGGGTTGCTCACCATTCTCATGCTTTATGATGGCCTTCACCATTGGCACCATATAGTCAGTGACATTAAAACTCTGGTCGGGGCCCAGGCCGGTCATGCGTGAGACGTTATCGATGTACGCCGCCGTGATGTTTTCAATCGGCGGCGCCCATCGCGTGATGATCGCCCGCACTGTATTGAGCCCGTATCGAGTCTGATAATTTGAAAGCAATTTCGCCAGGGCCCGAATGCCGAAAACCGGATCATCAAATTGTACATAGTCCGAGTCGGTTTGCGCCGCACTCATACCCTGCCATTGCGAACCGCCGTGGCGAATGTTCCCCGGATTGTTGTTTCGAATACCCCTAGCCATTAGTAAAACTCCCGTCCCCAGGCCGGCGATGATAAGCACGCCGACAAGCAACCACAAAATCATATTCCTGTTCATTACAAAATTCGGTATCTCTGATGCTGCGTCCAATGATCCAAATTTTGCACAGCCGGCGAATAGCCGATTGTGTATTCAGCATAAGCGATTGAAGGATTCGTGTAAGAAAACTGCACAATCGTATAGAGTGTGTCCGTTGCAAAACCAGCCGTCGGCGCTTGATGTGCTTCGGACATTATTGTTTCCATCGGCGTTATCGGCGAGTTCGAAATTGTTAGAGCCGGCGTTGCCGGCTGAAAACGCCCCCATTGGAAACCAAACATATAAACGTATGCCCTTGGGTCTTGAGTAATATTCAACGTTAGGGAAGTCCCCGGCGGAAAACCAACATCCCAGGGAATTTGTAAAACTTGATTCAGGAAACCGCCCTGAAATTGCGCCGAGGGAAAATCATCAAATATCAAAAATTCCTGCAAACTCCACATTTTTGCCACGACAAAAAGGGCGCTTGCCGGCATTACAAAATCATCGCTTGCAGTTCCGTCGGCAATCCTGCGCCACGTTTGCTGTCTGCCGGCATTGTTGTTCTGATTCAGAACCCAATTACCGGAAACCTCCGCGCCGAGTGGCCCGGTTGCGTGAGTGATAACCCACAATTCATCCCCTACATTTGCCGACGCCGCCGGGATAGTGTGCTGCGGTTGGCCGAGTGCGGGCCCGACTTCGGTTAGCCCAACCGAACCGATACGAATATCACCTTGCAGGAATCCGCCGCCGCCGCCGACGTAATGCCCTGGGCCGTGCTTTCCGCCTGGGTATGGGCTCATGCTATGTATTCCATATTCCTACACCGTAGGCGACTGATGCGCCCGCGAAAACCCCTCGATGTTCACCGCCGACGGTGACGCCCCCCAATCGCCCGCCGGAATGTCCAAACCCGCCGCCGAGAATGCAACGCCGGCAACAATCAATAAGGACGCATTGCCGCCAAAACCGTTGTCGCCTTGCACTTCGCCCCCGCTGATACGTGCATATTCCGCCGTACTCCCCGGAACAGTTTGCACATCCAAACTTGCAAGGGTGCGCGCCGAACCGATTAAACCAATTCGCGGCCCCGGCAAAAAAAATATTCTGCAAGTTGTAAGAGCCGGTAAGGCCGAAAGCGCCTAGCGATGCGCTGCCAGTCCAGGCCGCGAATGCACCGACGGCGCCGCTTAACGCAAACATTCCCGCAATCACGACTCGTTGCACCCCCGCTGATAAAAATACATCGTCGGCGGCGCCGCCCGTCAAAACTTTCCGCATCCACTGAAAGGGCGTTCCTAATCCGAAAACCAAACTCCAACTTGGATGTAAAGCCGAAAGACTGTAATTTATATTTCCGTAAACGTATGCAATGTCCCCAATGCCGCCAACCCCCGGCACTTGAGTTGTCCCCGCTTCGTTTTCCGCCGACACTACCGCCCCAGGCGTGACCGTCGCACCGTTCGGCAAAGTGATAACGCCGCCGGCACCGCCGCCGCCGCCCAGGTAATGCCCTGGGCCGTGCTTGCCGCCAGGGTACGGCACTAAGCCAAGTCCCCGAACAGTGACCAAACGTCGGTAGAGTCCTGCACAATCGACATGACAGCAAATTGGCCGGCCGCCGCGACCAGGCCGCCGCGTGATTCAATCGTGACGCCGCCGCCGGCGGCAAAATCTAGTACCGCCGTATTCTTTTGCTTGAATGATATTTGCGTGCCAATCTCAAAAGCTACAACCGAGTTCGGCGGAATAGTCACGGTTTGCGTGCCGCCGGCCGTATTCGATAGCAAATATCTGAATGCGTCCTCCGCCGTCAATTGTATATCGCCGGTAAACTCCGCAATGCGCCAAGCTAGGCCGCCGATTGATGATAATGGCATTTACTTTTCCCCTTCGCTCAGAATGTGAACGGGTGCTTTCGGTTTCGGCGGCGACATTTTCTTTTTGATTTTCGTCACCGCCTCCGAAATTTTACCCGCGTATGCTGTTTGCTCGATTGACGTTTTAATCAGTGTCATTTCCTGGGCCGTCAGTTTGACTTTGTATTTTTCCATTAGTTTACTACCCTGCACATTTTGAAACCTAAGCCGCCGGAATCGTCTGCACCAAATTCAAGTTGTTTTAATGTGGCGTCGTCGTAATCCCAAAATATAATATTGCTTGATGCCGCCCGAAATGATGTTGTTGGTCTAATGCGTAATGCTTCAACGCCGCCATTAACAATTGAACTTTGATTAACGCCGCTTCGCGTAAAGCCCGTATCCGGGTCTGCCTGATTCGGAACAAAAACGGGGTTCGTTCCGGTTGCGCCTTCGTTTTTCATTGCAGGGCCGGAACCTATCGACGATACCAAATCACCAAAAATCGTATCGGTAATTGTGCCTTCTGATTCAGCTACGCGGAATCCTTCGGTACTTAGCGCAATAAGTGAAACTGCATTGGTTGAAAAAGCACCGACGCCTGTTTGTGGCTGGTTTTTTCTTGGTAATAGAACCGGGTTAGTTGCGGTAGCCGCTTCATTGAGCATCGCGGGGCCGGTTGTGATTGATGATTCCAAATCACCAAAAATCGTATTAGTAATTACCGCGCCGACTTCGGCAACGCGGATACCCTCAACGCCGCCCGCAATCAGTGAAAGTTCATCCGCAGCGGCTCTGCCAAGACCAGTATTACTGTCAATATTGCCACTTGGCATGACAGTCGGCACAGTTGAACTTGCAGCAACATTACCTCTGAGCGTAGGGCCGCCAGATACTTGAGAAGAAAACTCACTCGGGGTTATCGCCCACCTTGCTTGCCCACTTGTTGCGAATAATAATACGTTCGACCCGAATCCGAAAAGACCTGTATCGGGATCGTTGGCAAAAGCGTATCCCGGCAATGCTGCGTCACCGTCAGCCGCTAAAATTTGTCCGTCGTCGTTTACGGTTATGCCGCCGTCGTCGTTTAGGGTTATACCGCCGCCGTCGGTAAATACCATATTGGCACCGTCTAATGCCAAAAACGTGCCGCCATGCACTTCAATATCGCCGCTATCTAATTCGATCTTGCCGCTACCGTCTAAAATTAGGTCGCCGTCGCCATCGAAAAATATTCCGCTATCGCCTTCTAGCAAAATTGCTTCTTCTTCGTCGCTATTGATTATTAGCTTTCCGCCCGCGTCCTCTATTTGAATAGTGCCGCCGCCGGCAACCATGATCGAACCGGGCCCAATTTGTAAATCGCCGCCGCCGGTTATTTCAACGTTGCCGGTGCCGCTTTGCTCAATATTGCCGCTGCCGGTGACTGTCAAATTTCCAGTATCCTCAACGGCAATCCCGCCGGCGCCTGTTGTTCGCAATAGATCGCCGTCAAGTTCCAAAACCGAACCGCTGTAAGATAAGCCGGTCGGCCCGGTGCCTTGCCAAACGCCGAGATTGCGCCAAAGCATATCGTTTTGCGCGCCGCCGGTTAGCTGCGAAATGTCAACAGACCCGGTTGCTGTAATGTCGCCAATTGAAATAGTTAGATTATCGCCGCCGGCCGCCTTGCGCATAACTAGAATATCGTTTGCCGCAAGCGGCGGCGCATCGGGCGCCGAATCGAACGGCACTAATTTGTCAAAGTTAACCGCGCCATGTAACGAGACTAGGGGTTTTGGTCTAGGCATTATTTATGCTCCTATCGGCCAGGTAGAACCGGGGGCAATACGCCCTCGATTGCCACGCCTTCCATATTCGCGGCGTCACCTAACAACCATACAGAATCGCTAGGCACAAATGCGCCGCCGTTCGCGCCGCCAATAAATTCGTAATTCCCGCGCGGAATAATTATGAGCCCATTAAACGCGGTCGCCTTTTGGCCGAAATTCACAAACAAATCGGACGCACCGTCTTTATTTTGAATTAACAAATAAGCGCGCAAGGGATTCGCGGGCAAAATTTGCTGCGCCGCCGTCCCCACAATAAAAGGATAGGTTGCCGCCGTATAATTGTTTATCCACGCCGGCATTAGCCCCCGGCCTGGGTCAATTTCAGGCCCAGGACGGTCGGCGTAGTACGGCAAATCGCCCAGGCCCGCGCCACGCACCGGCCGCCTTGCTACTCTTAACCTTGGCATTTTCTTATCTCCAATGGTTTGAAAAAATTGCGCGTGTAGGATGCGCGCCCCCCGTTTTTCTATGCCGTTCCATACATCTTGTAACCGATAAACGCCAGGCGCACCGTCGGCGTATCCGCCACTTCAAAAGAAGTGAAGGCAATCTGAATTGTCGAATTGCGCATAAACAAGCGCGGATTCGGCAAAATGAACGGCACGCGTCCCGTACCGAAAAATGAGGTAACGGGAATGGGATTTTGCATCAACTGGCGCCCCGATCCGGTATCGGTTAACTGAATCAGCACGTTCGGCACGACTCTGGTTGCATCATCTTGCGCAACGCCGGCCAGGTCAGCCTGGAATGTCAATTTTTGCAAAATAAAATCGGAGTCGGCCTCGATTGCAATAGTGTCATTGCTCGATAATCCAACCCCTAACGCGACCACTTCGGCCTCGTAAATGTAAAAGTCACGCCGCCGATAGGCGACATTTTCCCACGGTCTTTGGTTCTGTGGCATTTTCAAAACTCCTAATCAATTTGGCACTTGATAAAAAAGTGCGGCGGCGATAAGCACCGCCGCACAATAACCTTGCACCGTAATGCAAGGGTGGTTTGCCCTTACTGCGATAGGCGATACTGGAATCCGTCAAGCAAAACGCCGATATTGCCGTCAACTGCGGTCGCAATGACCGCCGGGAAATTCAATGAAACATTGAAATTCTGATTGCTAGGCAATTTCGTCGGGGTGATGCTGTAATATTTTCCAGAATGCACCGCGTAATCGATGAACGTAGTTGTGGCTTGCGTTCCGTTGCCGGTGATATTGGCTACGCCGCCAAGTCGAAACTGCTGTGTAAATTTCGACAAAGGCGTATCGATTAGATAGTCTTTCGAGCCGATGAAAAAGCGCAAAAACGCCGCGCCATTCATAACGTCGCTAACGTCGTTCCAATTTTCTTGAGCAACGCCGTCGGCTACCTGGGCTTGCGCAACCGCGCCGCCAGGCTCGAAAAATATCTGAATACCCGTAACCAAAAATTCCTTTGGTCGCGGGAACTGACCCGCAGCTTCCATATTAGTCGTCGCCAATGTGGCGCCGGCCGTTCCTACCGTCGTCTGGAAAAACGTCATCTGCGTCGTTCCGGCCGCCGGGTAAACTTGAAAGTCATACGTAGGCTGCCAAATCACTTCCACCTGTCCAGGGCGGTTGACATTATAATTTTTCAATGCCATCAGCGATGGTGGGTGATAGGGCGTTAGTGGCCCTAGTCCTTGGTTTCTCATTACAATATTTCCTTTTTGGGTTTTTCGGAAATTCGGCAAATCCGTTTGCCTAAAATGCTCGATTCCTTACCAAGCAAATGCGGCGCCGCTTTCTTCGTACTCGGCAAAACCGCCCTCATCGATACTCAAGTCATCGGCCGAAATATCGGTCAGATAAGTGCCCATGCCGGATTGCCAATCGGGATCGTCATACGCGTTCGGATTCCAACCGGAACCGTAATAACCTAATCCCTCCTGGCCGACGTAAGCACTCAAGGCAACCGCCGGCGCAAATTGCGCCAGCATCGTTTTGCCGATGCCATGCAACTGCACAGTTAAAGCACCCTCGGCCAAACGGTTCGCGGTATCCGCGCGCACGCCGGCCATATTCGCCACAACGCCCAGGCCGATAGCGCCCAGGCCCTTGATAACCGGGCCGATAAACGGGCCTTGCATCTGTGCCGGCAACGGAATGTACGCCAGCGCAATGTCGAGCCCCAGGGCCCCGATAGCGCCCTGTGCGGCCGTCATAACCTGGCCCTGGATCTTAGCGGCCGTTAGCCTTCGAGCCGGATTCCGGCGCCTGGTACGGCGCCTGGCGACCGTGCGCCGGCGGCGAACTGGATTTCGACGCCTGGCAACCGGGCGCCGACGCCGGCGCCGCGTGGTGGTTTTTTTCCGCCTACGTCGGCGGGGATTTACAAGCAAAATTTCGTTCATTGCTATTCGCTCCTATCATTTGCGGTCAACAATGCCGCGTGATTCAAAAGCATATTTCCCACCGACAATATGCAAACTTGAGCCGTCGTGTGCTGCGATTAAGAGTGGCCGACTATTTTTTCGAAAATTGTGTATGTACTTTTCCGTTTTTCCGTCTCGGACAGTCGTATATAAAACTCCGTCCAATTCTCCGATTACCACGCCGGTTTTTGGCGTAGGCAATCGCACTTTTTCCAGTCCTTGCGGTTCATCGCCCCGAAAGTCCTTGAACAAATTCCGCGCCTGATTTACTTGCGTTCGCGTGCCCGGCGCCGGGTTACGCGAACGGGCTATTTTTTTCCCCAGGGCCGTCCTAGTTTCAACTCGTCCAAAATTTCCTGGCGTATCAGTCCCGCATCGGCGGCGCCATAAACCCAATCGCCAGGCGCCTTTTGTTCGGCGAATTTTGCTAAATCAAATGCTTTTCCCTTGGGCATTAGCAAGGCGCCAATTTTGGACAGTTGCCAGCGAAAACCCTTGGCCGTGAATCCGCCCAACCAATATATTTTATTGCTAATCGAAACCCGGAAAACCATAAAATTGCCGCGCCCCAGGCTTTTCCGCGCGCGCGTTTTCTTTACGCGGCGCCCGGTTGCAATTTTGGGATTGCGCCGCGTTTTGCGCCTGGCGGTTTTCTTTTTCGTTTTGCGCCTGGCCGGTTTCTTTTTGCGCCGCGCCTTGTTGAATGCAATTAGCTTTCGCGTTGCCGCGCGTTGCTTTGCTGTTCGGGGTTTTTTGCGTGCCATGTGCGGATTTCCTTTTCGTTTAATTCGATTCATTGCTAATCCTGAAACAAATTTGATTCGGGCGTTATGCAACTGCTTGAGTTGCGCTTGCGTCATTGTGTCAAGCATCGAGGTCAGCGCCGCGTAAGTCGGCATATCGGGATCGACGGCCTTAATAGTGGCGTAACTTTTTTTCAGCTTCGAAAGTTGTGCCGTCGTGAACCGCCCGCCTGGATTTTCCAACAAGGGCGCCTGGCCGGGTCGGTATTCTCGATAGCCTTTCAAGTACATCCCTCGATAAGTATTATCCGGGGGATTCGACAGGCCGCCGCCGCGCGCATCATTCCAACCAAACCCGTACCACTTTTGCGCCTCGGCCTTGTCGGGCCCCACGCCAACCCCTCGGATCGATTTCGGCGGCCTGGGGTTTTTCGTAGTGGCCCGGCGCATTGCCGATTGCCCGTCGTACCAATCCTTATAAGTTTTTCGAAAGTCGGCCATGATCGCGTCACGATGAAATTTGCTCAACCGCTGCAAATCATAATTCAGCGATTTCCGTAACCCGGTATCCTTATTTTTTTGCGCCTTGAATAATTGCGATACGTACCAATCGTGCGACAAGTGACGTTTGCCGCGTTGCCGGTCGAACTTTTCCTTTTGGTAATTTTCAACTGCTAAAATTCTCGCCTCATTTGCGTCTTTTGCATCGCCACTCCATTGCAAACCAATTTCGGGAACTGTTACCGAATAAACCCCGCTGCGTTCGCGGATCGTGTTGCGATAAAAATAAATATCAACGCCATGACTTTCCGCCCATGCCTTAAATGATTTTTCGGTGCCG
>PVMS01136831.1_pt1 | contig 12095 bp, 7 predicted proteins | sample 1853461 | NCBI WGS metagenome assembly PVMS01 (sample SAMN08582032, study PRJNA380276) | Marine sediment metagenome, whole genome shotgun sequencing project. | isolation source: ocean sediment barecode stripped | collected 2017
GAAAGGTAACTGTTTTAGCAGGAAGTCCCATGCGTACCTTTTCTTCTTTTTCTGCCATTTCGAGGATTCCCAGCCAATAGCAATATAATCTACATCATCCAGCGTAACCCCGGCCTTTTTAAGACAAAATTCTATAGACATGTCGGCAGATATCATAGGCGAGTGTTTAAATCTGTTAAACCTCTCTTCTTCTGCCATGGCAATCAACTTATCATCTACGAGGATACATGCGCCGTTATTCCATGAAATGGGATGCGTAATTCCCAGAATTATCATTTATTGCTCCTTGTTATCAAATCAGTTATAAATATGATTATGGGGATAGGGGATTTTAGTCCATAAACATTTATAACAATACTTTTTAATATTTAGTGCTGAAATTACTAGAAGTTAGTTATTTCTTAAAAGTTCTTTCAACATATTTGGGTATTGATGGAGGTTCAATAAAAATATTTTCAGTAAGTACCACGTAGTTATTATATTGGAGAGAAGTCGAATTCTTGTAAATTGTGTGACCTTTATATTTTACTCACTGTTACATGTTTATCAGCCTTGTTTTTATATGGTTGAAACATAACATCCGATTTCCACATTCAATCTCAAGTATTTTTTCTATACCTGAGCATGGTATGATATTCTACATTAAACTTTATGTTAGATAAAAAATCATAATAAAACTTCTTTTAAAACTTAAAATTTCCCTCTGAATGCAACTCAATTTGTCATATTGACTGTGCTATATTTGGTAGTGGTACAAGTGTATTCCAGATTATATATTGATGAATGAGAAAAAATGCTTGAATATCAGGACCTTTTTTTAGCGATGATAATGATAGATTTTGTATAGTCGATTCCGAGAAAATAATGGATAGGTGCGAAAAATGCTCTCTTTAAAAAGAATTGTACCGTTGGTGCATTAAACGTCCTGTAAATCTTTTGTACTTCGAGTCCCGCCCTCAAACACAGTCCGCCGAGTTCCTCATAGCTGTATGGTGTCAGGTGTGTTGAATCCATGAGGTAGCGTGAAGGATTGAAAATATTTGGAGTGCTAATTACAAGCGTACCACCAGGGCTCAAAACCCTTTCGCATTCCCTGATCATATTCTCACCATCTGTTAGAGTTAAATGTTCTATGACCTCCCAGGAAATAATCAGGTCAAACTCTTGCTGGATTTCTTGCATACTGCGGTAATCCGGATTCCGGTTTGGGTCAATGTCAACTGTTTTGTAGGTAATGTTTGTGATGATTTTTCGTAAGCGTTGTTCCCACCCGGCATCGCCTGCTCCAACGTCCAAAACCCGCATGCCGTCAATTACCAATGATTGAATGAGTTTAAAACGCTTCCGTAGAACGGGGACTTGCCATATAGTAGCATACCGATTATGTATCACGTCACGCGTGTGTGATACCTCCGTCCAGGAAGTCCGTGGATATGTTTGTGTATCAATTGGCGTTGTTTTCATGTAAATCTAAGGTATTTATTATTTACTGAATTGTTACGAACTAACGTGAATGGATCCTATAATATCGCAAGACAAGAAGATTGCTAGAATAAAATTAAGTGGGATTAAGTAAGCCAGTTTTAACGTCTCTGAGATTTTACAACTTATAGAAATTATAGTTGCTTATGACCCGATTTTTGTATTGAGAAATCAATATTTGTGTTAATATAATGAGATTCGTAAAATTTATCAAATACAATATCGTACTATTTAGTAGTTTAATTGTTTCACTCTTGCACCGTGTTCCAAAGATTGTGGAATCATGTCCGCATTTTTAGCTTAAGAAAATTGTATAATCTTCTTATGGCTAAAGTTCAATTTGCAATAGGTTCTGTACGCCTTTATTACTATCCTGCCAGGATCACTATAGAGTCAGGTAATGTATGCAATCTGCGTTGCCCTCTTTGCCCTACAGGGCAAAGAGATGTTTCTGCCAAAAAAGGTTTCCTTTCCTTTCCCGATTTCAAACAATTCATAGATGAAGTAGGCAGAAATCTACTCTTAATCAGATTATACAATTGGGGTGAACCGCTCCTTAATAAAGATTTTGTGAAAATGGTGGAGTATGCTAATAGCAAAAGAATAGCCGTAAAAATAAGCACGAATCTGAGCCTCCCCATTGAAGATACTCAGGCTGAGGCCTTAATTAAGGCCAACTTGCAAAAGATATATATTTCTTGTGATGGTGCAAGCAACTCAACTTATTCAACTTATCATATCAATGGTGATTATGGAAAAGTTATATCAAATATGAAGCTCTTACTTGAAAAAAAGAAACAGTTGAAGAATCACTATACTGAGATAGTGTGGTTATTTCATGTCTTCAGCCACAATGAGCACGAAATTGAAAAGGCCAGGGCAATGGCAAAAGATATAGGCATAAAGCTGAATATAAATAAAATACGTACTGATATGGGCAAAGAAATATTTGAGACAGCTGACAAATCTATTGAACGTGATTCAAAATGGTTACCTGCAAATCCGGAGTACAATGTTTTTGACGTGGCAGAGAAGAAACCGAAGAATAGGTTTAGTTGTGATCTATTATGGTCCGAAACCGTAATCAACTGGGATGGTTCCATCTTGCCATGTTGTTCTGTATATAGTGAAACACATTCTTTTGGCAATATTAAGGAGGATTCATTTAAAAGCATCTGGAATAACGAAAAATATATATCGGCACGAAAGGAAGTTCTTGGCCGGAAAAACAACATAAAGACAGTTTGCCATGTTTGTAAGGCTAACGGATATCTATACTTATAGTATGTGTGATTAGGTTGTATATGGTGTATGCCTTTTCTTGTTGACAGATAATTTGGTTAGTAATATCATTTAATTTTCGATGCAAAAAACGTATGAGTTGGCGGCGAGAAAAGGTTAATTTGCCAACCCCGCTCAACGTGGCCAACGAATTTCTTTCATGTCTTATATATTTTAATCGATCGAGTGGAATGCGTAATTCTATTTCTTAAGCTATGTCAATAAATGAGATTGTCGCCTTAATAGGCTTCATACTGGGTTCTATCCTTCATACAGTACTTTCAGTCCTTATAATACAGAGGAAAAACAAGAAGGGGAGTGAGCTTGTCTTTTTATTCCTGGTCATAAGTGTGGCAATGTGGCATTATGGCAATGCCATTTCCCTTTTCAGCATAATGCTGCTCGGGAAAAACATTCCCATAATCAATCAACTATCAAGTGCGTTTGCGTGTATGGGAATGGGTTTGATGCCAAGCCTCCTTCTGCATACAGGGGTATTGTTTCTTCTGGAAAGTGGCTGGAATATCAAAAAGAATATAAGGTTGTCTATTGTTGCCGTAATCTACCTTCCTATTATTCCTCTTTCGCTTACGGCTGGAAAGACAATACTTTTAGAAGAAACTCATATATTAATGAGTGCATCGCCTTATGTTAAGCTTTTTGTTACGTGGTTATTGTTTTCGATACTTACCACAGCCGTTATTTCCCGCATACTTTCGACTAAGGTAGAAGAGGTGGAAGAGCGGAAATTTCACTTTTCTATTTTCTGGATTCTTATATTCATCGCAATCCTTGTTGCATTTACCGTCCTTTTTGAAGGCAGGACAATTTCATATGTTGGTGATTACGTAGTCCTGGCTACAATGCTTTCTTCAATCTTTCCAAGCATTATATTTTCTTATTATGTCTACCGTTATAATTACATGGAGTTTGTTCTCCGGCGAAGCATGTTTTATTCCTTTTTGGCACTAATAGTTATTTGCCTTTATTATTTTGGAATAAGACAATTAAGTAAACATCTTGAACTTAATTATTTAGTTAATGCGAAGGTGCTGGAGGCGGTGTTTGTTATAGCATTGGTATACTGGTTTCCAATATTAAAAGAAAAGGTTCAGGGCCTGATGAGAAGATTGCTTTTCAGGAGGATGGCTGACAGCGAATATCTTTTAAATGATTTGAGTCATCAGATTAGCGCTGACTTACTGATAAACTTATCACTTTTGTTGGAGAATATAGTAGAATCAATTAAAAAGGCGACGGCAGTTAAAAACGTCAACATAATACTTTTCAAAGGTGGAAGAACACAGGTTATTGGATATGGGAAAGATGCTTTCACGACAAGCTACGATATTGTAAACATAATTAAAAATTTTGATAGAGGTGAAATTGCAGTGTTGGACAGGCATGAAATTAGAGATGTGGCTATAATAAATGAGATGAAACAGTTAGACGTATTCTTCGTATTCCCGATTTTTAAGGATAGAAAGCTGATAGGTTTGTTAACTCTCGGCAAGTCTATAAGGGGATTACGATTACCGGCCGATAGCCTTGAACAGTTGATGCTCATTGCAAATCAGATAAGTTCGGCAATAGCAAAGGCCGAACTTATAGGAGAGAAACTACAGCTTGAAAGGAAGATGTATGAAAACGAAAAATTATCCAGCCTGGGTAGATTATCTACCAGTGTTGCTCATGAGGTTAAGAATCCACTGAGTTCAATCAAGGCAATTGTTCAGGTTTTAAGCGAAGATTTTAAAGACAAAGCAGAGACACAGAAAAGTCTTTCAATAATTGTTGAAGAAATAGACCGTTTGACAAAAGTTGTAAATCAGCTTTTGGAGTTTGCTAAACCTCAAAGAGACAACAAAGCTGATATTAAAATTGATGATGTAATAAATAAAGTGCTTGTCGTCTTAAGGCATGAAGCAAATATGAGTAATATTGATATACGATTGGATGTTTCAGATGACTTGCCTGTTATCAATGCCGATGAAGGATCGTTAAAGGAAGTCTTTTTTAATATTATTCATAATGCTATTCAGGCTATGTCTACCGGGGGGAATTTAACAATATCAGTTAGTAATGAACAGGAACGTGATTATATTAAGATTGTTTTTAAAGATACAGGAGCAGGGATATCCGAGGAACACATCGATAAGATCTTTGAACCGTTCTATACGACTAAACAGGCAGGTACTGGTCTGGGACTGGCAATTGTTAAAAGGAAACTTGAAGAAACGGGTGGAACGGTTCGTGCGGAGAGTTCGAATTCAACTACAAAATTTACAATTAAGATTCCGGCATTATCATCAGAGAGGGTTTTGGTAGGTAATGTCGCAGGTTAAGTTAAAGATTCATGCATATTATGGAGTAGTTCTATGACAAAATTGATATTAATAGTGGATGATGAAAAAGCAGCGAGGTTCGGGATGAGAATGGCTTTAGAAAAAGATGGCTACAGTGTCCTGGAAGCCAACGACAGTACTTCAGCTTTTGACATGATAAGGGCAAAGAACCCGGCTCTAATTTTTCTTGATATTAATATGCCACAGGTTAATGGGCTTCAAGTGCTGGAAAAGATAAACTGTTTAGAAAACCCTCCTATGGTTGTCATTGTAACTGCTTATGGTTCTGAAAGAACAGCGGTGAATGCCATGAAGAAAGGCGCTTATGATTATATTGCCAAACCATTTGAAATTGATGAGCTTAGATTAATTGCCAAAAACACATTTGAGAAGCTCTCCCTTGAGGAAGAAAATGCCCGGTTGCGTTCTGAGATTGACAGGTTGGAGCCAATGGGAGAAATAGTGGGTAGAAGTCAGGTAATGAAGGATGTGTTTAATAGGATTGAGAAGGTTGGGCCGTCTGATGTGACAGTATTGATTCAAGGTGAAAGTGGAAGTGGAAAAGAGCTGGTTGCTAAAGAAATCCATAAACGAAGTTTACGTAGGGATAAACCTATGATAATAATGAATTGTGCAGCGCTGCCCGAGACATTAATCGAGAGTGAGTTATTTGGGCATGAAAAGGGCGCTTTTACAGGCGCTGCGGAAAAACGCCTGGGCAAATTTGAACTGGCTGATAAAGGGACTATATTCCTTGATGAGATTGGAGACATGAGTCCAAGCACGCAATCAAAGGTATTAAGAGTCTTGCAGGAACAGAGCTTTGAACGGTTGGGTGGTATCGAAACCCTTCATGTTGATGTCAGGGTGATAAGTGCGACTCACAAAGACTTGCTTAAAGAAATTAAAGAGGATAAATTCAGGGAAGATTTATATTATAGGCTGAAGGTTGTTGAAGTCTTGCTTCCACCTTTGAGGGCTCGTAAAGAAGATGTTCTGATATTGACTGACAAGTTTATACATTTTTTTTCCGCAAAGCACAGCAAAAACGTGAAATCTATTTCGAATGAAGCGGCAAAAATCTTTACAAGATATAATTGGCCCGGGAATGTTCGAGAATTGCAAAATGCGATAGAAAGTGTTGTAGTAATGGCCAATGTAGAAACCCTCGGGATTGATGATTTTCCTGAAGAGGTTAACAACTCAAATACTTCTGGCGGTTCACTGTTTGATATTGACTATAACTTACCTTTCAGAGATGCAAAAAAAATAGCTGTTGAAGCGTTCGAAAAAGATTTTGTGAGTAAGAAGCTGAAAGAGAACAATGGCAACGTAAGCAGAGCGGCAGAAGCTCTGGATATGCATAGACAGAGCTTGCAGCAGAAGATTAAAGAATTGAACTTGAAATAGGGCTTCAGGCGAAAGTAATAACAGTAATTTGTTTTATACGATAGAATAATTTAAGCTGAAGATTGAGAGAAGGTGATTTATGAAAAATGATTTTGTCCATTTACATGTTCATAGCGATTACAGCCTGCTAGATGGCGCATGCAAGATTAATGACCTTGTTGACAAAACTAAGGCTTTAAATATGAAAAGTCTGGCGCTGACAGACCATGGCAACATGTTTGGGGCAATCGGGTTTTACGAATATGCAAGGCAGAGTGGTATAAAACCCATTCTCGGTTTTGAGGCTTATGTAGCCCAGGAAAGCAGATTTACAAAAGAAGCCGGTAAAGATGGAAAACAACGCATATACCATTTAACTCTTTTAGCGGAAAACAATGACGGATATAGAAATCTATTAAAACTGACTTCCTCTGCATATCTGGAAGGCTTTTATTATAAACCCAGAATAGACAAAGAATTATTAAATGAGTATTCGAAAGGAATAATTTGTTTGAGTGGATGTATGAGATCTGAAATAAATCAAGGCCTGTTAAATAATGATTATGAGAAGGCTTTGAATTCTGCCTCTCAATACAAAGACATCTTCGGAGTAGACAATTTTTATCTGGAGCTGCAGGACAATAAGATTGAACGGCAGGCTGAGTTGGTGAGTATGGCATTAAAAATCAGTCAGGAACTGGGGTTGAAAACTGTTGCTACAAATGACATACACTATATGACTCCTGATGACTATTATGCCCATGACGCCCTCCTGTGTATAAACACAGGGAAGTCCATAAATGACGTCAAGAGAATGCGCATGAGCACTAATGAATTCTACTTTAAGTCTCAGAAGCAGATGGAAGAAGTTTTTAAAGATATGCCGGAAGCGTTAATGAATACATCATTAATTTCAGACAGATGCTATGTCGAGTTAGATTTAGACAAAATGCACCTACCCAGGTTTTACCCAAAGGAAGATTCCATCTGTTATAAGCCCGGCATGACCAACAAGCAACTCCTGAGGGAACTCTGTAAACACGGCGCACTGGAGATATATAAGAAACTTGATAACACAATAAATGAAAGATTAGATCATGAACTGAGCGTAATAGAGGAGACTAATTTTATTGACTATTTTCTAATCGTCTGGGACTTCATTGATTTTGCAAGAAAAGAGCATATACCTGCAATTGCACGTGGTTCGGGCGCCGGTAGTCTCGTAGCCTATTTACTCGGAATCACTAATATCGACCCTATAAAATATGATTTACTGTTTGAAAGATTCCTCAATGCTGAAAGGCTTTCCATGCCTGATCTTGATATTGATTTCTGCGCCGAGGGCAGAGATAAGGTAATTCAATATGTACGAAATAGATACGGAGGCGACAACAATGTAGCGCAGATTATCACCTTCGGTACTATGAAGGCTAAGGCCGTTGTCAGGGATGTTGGCAGGGTAATGGATATACCATTATCTGTAGTTAACAAAGTAGCTAAATTAATCCCACTCACTCTTGGTATTACATTAAAGGAAGCTCTTGAGCAGGAGCCGGAATTAAAAGCCATGCATAAAAATGAGAAGCAAATTCAGGAACTGTTCAATATTTCTTTAAAGCTGGAAGGATTACGCAGACATGCTTCAACACATGCGGCAGGTGTGGTTGTCTCCGATGAACCATTAACTAATTACGTTCCTTTGGCAAAAAACAAAGAGACTGTAATAACACAATTCGATGGTGAAACCCTTGTTGAAAAGATCGGTCTGCTAAAGGCAGATTTCCTTGGCGTGAGAAAGTTTACTGTTATTGACAAGGCAACAAAACTGATAAAGGCAACAACCGGGAAGGATATTGATGTCAGTAAAATTCCATTGGATGATAAGAATACGTATGAATTGTTGTCGAGAGGCGATGTCAAGGGTGTTTTTCAGGTGGAGACAAGCAGAGGTTTCAGGGACTTACTGATAAAGCTCAAGCCTGATAAATTTGAAGATATATTACCTCTGGTTGCGTTGTACAGACCCGGGCCGTTACAGAGTGGAATGGTAGATACATTTATAAATTGCAGGCATGGCAGAGAAGAAGTTTCCTATCTTCATCCAAAGCTGGAACCGTTACTCAAAGAAACATACGGATTAATGGTATACCAGGAACAGGTAATGCGTATTGCAAACAGGCTGGGAGGATTTACCCTGAATGAGGCCGATAATTTGAGAAAGGCGATGGGGAAGAAGAAGCCCGAGGTTATGGCAAAATTCAAAAATCAATTTATTGAGGGATCTGTAAATAACGACATTCCAAAGGATATTGCCGTGAAAATTTTCGAGCTAATGGAACACTTTGCAGGCTATGGTTTTAATAAGTCACATTCTGCCGCTTATGCCATGATCTGCTATCAAACGGCTTATTTAAAAGCAAACTATCCTACACAGTATATGGCTGCTCAGATGACCTGTGAGAAACAAAATAATGTTAAAATAGTTGGCTATATGAATGAATGCCATCGGATGGGTATTGAATTATTATCACCATGCGTAAATGAAAGTTATTCTGATTTTACGATAGTTTCAGACAAAAGGATAAGGTTTGGTCTGGGAGCTATAAAGAATGTAGGCGAGAAGGCAATAGAATCAATTGTTTCTACAAGGAAAAGAGATGGTAAATTCTCTTCGATATTTGATTTTTGTGAACGTGTAGATTTGCGGCTGGTAAATAAACAAGTAATGGAAAGCCTTATCAAATCAGGTTGTTTTGATGCTCTACTGGATCACAGGGCCCGACTCTTTGAGGGAATAGATGTATTGTTACAAGTTGGCGCTCAGTCGAATAAAGACCGTCGTATGGGGCAGATGGGCCTTTTCAAGGTGCAGGAAAAGATAATAGATTCAAAATTACCTGATACTGAAAGATGGTCAGAAAAACAGCTACTTAAGGCCGAAAAGGAGGCATTGGGTCTGTATGTTAGTTCTCATCCATTAAAAAGATATAAGGAAATGATAGAAAAATATTCAAATACTACAACCACAAATCTGCTTGAGGCATCTGAAGGTGCCGGGGTCTTGATAGGAGGGATAATTGATAGTATTAATCGTACAACCACTAAAAAAGGTAAACCGATTGTATATTTTACAATTGAAGACATGGAAGGAATAATTAAGTGCGTACTATTCCAGAAACAATTGACTACTCTCAATAATCTACTTCAAGCTGATGAGGTGGTTTTTCTTAAAGGAAAAGTCGGTTTTAGAGATGCTGAACCTTCTATCAGAGTTACAGAAATAATTACTCCGGAAGATATGGAAAAAATAATAGAGAACAAATCGCCTAAGAATGCTATAATCAAACTCAAATATTCGCAGATTAACGATGACCTCCTCTTTCGTTTAAAAGAACTCTTATTAGCAAATAAAGGGCATTGTCCTGTATTTATAGAAGTCGAGATGCCCGGTGAAAAATCTGTAAAGATAAAAACATCTGAAGAGTACTCTGTTTCGTTAACCGAAGAGGTATTTGATGGAATAGGAAATCTTATTGGAGAAGGATGTCTGACATCTTAACGGTTGCGATAATTATGTAGCACAATTGTAAATTTACAAGTTTCAGAGACTCTCTGAATGGATTTAATGAACTATGTAGGAGATTGAATATGGGAAAAGAATTAACTTATGCATTGGTAACACCGTATAGCTTATTAAAGAGCAGGACGGGCGGTATAATCAGCAGGCTTCTTTCTCTGTCTGACTTGGAACTTGTGGGTGCAAGAATGTACACGCCGAGTGATAAATTTGTGGATGAGTATTGTAAGACCATTGAGAATCAGAAAATAAAACCTTTGTGGAAGAAGGCCCTGATAAAATATATAAATGACAAGCTTAGAAAAAATAACAAGCTCGGTATAGCTAACCGTGCCATGCTTCTCCTTTTTGAAGGTGAGGACGCTGTTAATGTCCTCCATAATAACGTAATTGGGCCGGTATCGGAACATTTAAGGGGGAATACGATCAGGGGTACATATGGTGACTGTATAAATGTTGGCAACGGCAACATTGAATATTTTGAACCTGCAGTCATTACTTCTGCGGACAAAGCTACCAACATAAAGCAACTTAGCCTATTTGCAAAATATTCGTTAAGTGATGGTGGTATCCTGGAAAATGTTATAGATTTTGGTAAGAATAAAAAACCGGAAACTTCACTCATAATCCTTAAACCATTTGAAAAACATGACCCACGTCCCGGAAACATAATAGATATTATTTCAAGAACAGGTTTCTTTATTGTCGGAATAAAACTTCTCAGCCTGAGCGTTAAACAGGCAAAAGAATTTTACGGACCTGTAAAGAATATGTTTGAGGCCAATTTCGATGATAAATTCAAACCAAAACTGGTTGAAAAGTTAAGGGCAGGATTAAATGGACAAGATTTTTCTTTTGAGCTAAATGATGCTATCCTGGGAAAACTGGCTGATCAACTCAAGGAGCCTACCATTGCAGGTGAATTCGGCAATATAGTAAGGTATATGACGGGTAACGAACCTTCTGCCTTTGCCGATGCAAGAAAAACTAAAGAAGGGAAACATACTATATGTCTCGCTTTATTATATCAAGGCATAAATACAATCAAGACGATTCGAGAAATTTTAGGGGCCACTGACCCCAAAAAGGCAAAGTATTCCAGTATCCGAAGGTTTTATGGACTGGACATACTAAGAAATGCAGCACACGCGTCTGGTTCTACTGCAAGCGTAAAAAGGGAAACAAAGATCATCAGGTTTTGTAAAGGCGAGAAAACTTGTGATGTTAAGAGTACAATAAATAAATATATTAAGGGTAAGAGTAAAGGCTCTCCACGAAGACGATAAGACGCGTATGTTAGATATTCAGAAATTAGAAGTTGGGCCTTTGGATGCTTGTTGCTACATAATCTTTTCAAAGCGTTCAGAGGCCATGATTATAGATCCGGGCGGAGATCCGGAAAAAATAATAGACTGTCTTGAGAAGAAAAAAACCAATCCTGTTATTCTAATTAATACTCATGGTCATGGTGACCACATAGGTGGAAATAAAGAGTTAAAGGCAAAGTTTCCGGATATTCAAATCTGTATTCATAATGATGACGCAGAGATGTTGGCAGATCCATTTAAAAACCTTTCACTTCTAGGCGGCAAAAGATATTCATCGCCGCCAGCAACCCGAATCTTAAATCACGATGATAAGATTGTGTTTGATGAGTATGTCTTCAGGGTTTTGCACCTCCCCGGTCATACACCTGGAGGAATAGGAATATACTCTGATTCTATATGCAATGGCGACGCTCCAATATTATTTTCAGGCGATACTCTTTTTGCAGGAGGCTATGGCAGAACGGATTTGCCGGGCGGTAGTCATGATCTTCTTGTACAATCAATAACACATTGCATTTTTACCCTTGATGAAAAAACAATTGTATATCCAGGGCATGGCCCATCTTCTACTGTTAAAGTAGAGAAAGAGAGATTCAATTTATGAGAGGTAAAGTAAATAGGAATTGAAATGACAGAAAATAAAGAAAATATAAAAGAAAATATAAAGGATGTCCTCATTGAAGAGGAAATGAA
>PVMS01123545.1_pt1 | contig 12094 bp, 11 predicted proteins | sample 1853461 | NCBI WGS metagenome assembly PVMS01 (sample SAMN08582032, study PRJNA380276) | Marine sediment metagenome, whole genome shotgun sequencing project. | isolation source: ocean sediment barecode stripped | collected 2017
ATCGAGTGTTCTGCAGCATGGAACTTTACCGCTATCCGGAGACCTGACTAGAATCCTCCAGGTACTCAAATATCCCGATGAAATCCAGCGACGTAAAGCTGGAGAGAGATTACTATCGCGCGCCACCACGATCGAAGCTGTGCTCGGTTATCGAGGAGATTGGTGGATTGCTTCTCAAGCATTCCGGGCAGCATTCAGATCAGCCCTGAAGTTGAACTTGCAACCAATGAGATTGACTGCTGCCGAAGGTCGGAGAGCAATGGAACTTTATCGAGAGAAATACAGCAACCAGGATTGGATAGGAAAGTACTGAGAGTCCAAGATTCATAGTCAACCGTGGTACTCTGATATGATTAGTATGTTTGGACAATAATCCATACTGAAAATTATACAATCATCAAATAATATTACTCCGCCCTTTTCGTTTTGATATATTAGGTTCCATCAAACCAGATCTCCAATAATTGTCATAATAATCATCTCGATGAGCCTTGGATTACTCACCCTCCACTTGCACCTGGCAAGCTGTACCTCACTGAAGGAGAAACGAAGGCGGTTGAAACCCCTTCTCCATCGTTTGCACCGCAAGTTCAATATCTCTGTTGCTGAGGTCGACTACCAGGACAGGTGGCAGGAAGCCGTAATTGCCTGTGCACTGATCAGTAATGATAATGGTCACACTCAACGCTCTCTAAATGAAGTCATCCATTGGATCGAAATATCATGGCCAGATGTGACTTTATTGGATGACCGCTTAGAGATTATTTGATGGTTCAATTGTGAAAATTAGCTAAATAATTGTTAAGAATATGGGTCTAACCATACTTGTTATCACGATCCTGGTGTTACTGCTCGCCTATCGGTACTACATTGTACGTAAAGTAAACCAGAACGTAGAACCTGCTTGGTCACGGTCGACGCCCTCTCGCCGCTATATGGATGGTGTGGATTTCATGCCTACACCAACAGGAATCCTGGCGGGTTTTCAATTTAAATCCATATCATTGGATGTGATTATCGGTCCGGTAATCGCAATTCAATTTGGTTGGCTGCCAGCCATTCTCTGGCTATTAATTGGGGCAGTCTTCTTTGGATGGGCCCAGGATTATCTGGTCACAATTATGTCTATGCGAAAGGAAGGCAGACCGGTCAGCGATCTTATTGGATCGTATTTCAATCCCACAGCGCAGACTGTAATCTTGATATTTATCTTTATATATTTATTGATCATTTTGGGTCAATTTGGTTTGCTTCTATCTACCCTGCTGGGTAAAGAAAACATACCTTTCAGTATTTTATTCTTGGTCCTCGCCGGGTTTTTAGCCGGACTGATGATCTATCGCTGGCGATTCAATCTGATTTTGACAACGCTGCTCTCGCTTCTGGTCGCATCACTCGGGTTTTGGGTCAGCTCATTTCCTGAAATCCAGAGCATAGTGGCATCGATTAATGGAATAATCCTTGATCAAGGCACATTGAACCTGCAAAGCTCTTTTAGTTCAGGAGATATTTCATGGTATTCAATGATCTGGATTGTGATCCTTTTTTCAATTTGTTATCTTGGAGCAATCCTGCCGATCTGGCAATTTTCTGTGCCATTTAATTATGTGTCTTCATGGATTGTAATAATAGGGCTTGGTCTGGCAGTTCTCGGTTTGCTCATAGGTACGTTCAACGGATCGATCAATACTGTTTTTGAAATCCCCCCACTGGTTTCGACCTTCCAACCTAATCTTGGACCTATTTGGCCGATTCTATTCGTGACTCTCTCAAGCGGGGCAGTATCGGGTTGGCACTCTTTGGTATCTTCTTTCTCAACTTCCCACCAGGTCGAAAAGGAGCCATTAGCTTTGCCAGTAACAACCGGTGCGATGTTTACAGAAACGGTGATAGTTGCCATTATTATTGTCTTTGCAGCCACATTTGGCATTTCCTCTGGAGCGTTCAATTCAGAGCAAAACTTTTCCCTAACAGCAGGTCCAGCCAGTGTATTCGCCACTGGATTGGCAAGAACCTGGAACGTGATTGGATTTTCCGAATCAACAGGAAGCTCATTCGGCGCTTTGTTATTAACCCTGATGGGAATTACTGTTCTCCAATTAGTACTGCGTTTCGCGAGAATCGTCAATACAAACCTTATTGGTAGACGAATTTCCGCTTTGCGAAATTCAAAACTTAGCACGCTCTTCGTCATCATTCTCACACTGATAATCGTTGTATTTGGATTTTGGCAATCGCTGTGGGTATTGTTTGCTGGGGCGAACCAACTCCTGGCAGCTGTTGTCCTCCTTCTTATATCCACCTGGTTAGTTAAGCATGGGAAATCTTTTTGGTGGACGCTCCTCCCTGCAGGATTCTTATTTATTACAGCCTTGGCTGCCTTGTTTTATAGCGCTATATACCAGGCACTATTCCAGCAAATAATTACCGGATCTGAAATAAACTCATCTCTCATACTCGGAAACTCAATTACCGTTGGTTTTGGTTTATTATTCATTATCGCAGGGTCCTACTTATTTATTGTTGGCATACGAGCGTTAAACCGGGCTCGTATCACAAAAAGTTAAATCAACTTGAATTTATTTATTGTCTTATACTGCCAGATCTGCAACCAGGACCTTCAACTAAAACACCACCTACTTGCCGGGCTGAACCCGGAATAGATAGAGGAGAAATTGATATGGATTTAGGTTTACAGGGGAAAAAAGCGCTGGTCACTGGTTCCAGCCGAGGATTAGGTTTTGCTACTGCAAATCAATTAGCTAATGAAGGTTGTGATATCGCCATCAACGGCCGCAATCAAGAGAGACTCGAAGCTGCAAAACAACAAATAGCTGCCCATCCAGGTATCAATATCGTTCCCATCACCGCGGATATCACACAAGCGGATCAAGCGGACAAAATCGTTCATCAAGCCGCCGCTTCTCTCAATGGTCTCGATATTTTGATCACAAATTCAGGTGGACCACCTTCAGGAAAATTTGAAAGTTTCGACGATCAAACCTGGCAGATGGCAATTGAACTGAACTTCCTGAGCCATATGCGGCTGATTCGTGCAGCATTGCCTTACCTGGAAGCTTCAAATTCTGCAAGTGTGCTGACGATAACTTCAATGTCAGTCAAACAACCTGTACCAAATCTGGTTCTATCTAATAGTGTCCGTGGCGCAACTATCGGGCTTACAAAGACTTTAGCTCTTGAACTAGGTGATAAGGGGATTCGCTTCAACTCGATCTTACCAGGCTGGACAGAGACAGAACGAGTTCAGGAGCTGATGGCGTTTAGGGCTGAAACAAACCAGTCGACCATCGAGGAAGAGATCGCCAAACAAGCCATGGACAGCCCTTTTGGTCGAATGGGGACCCCACAAGAATTTGCTAATATAGCTGTCTTCCTTGTCTCATCTGCTGCCTCCTATGTCACTGGGGGGGTGATAGTCGTTGACGGAGGCATGTATAAAGCCACCTACTGATCACTTAAGAGAGAGCTGTCACCCCAGCCAGCTCAATTTTATGTGAGTACTTATGTAATCACTCATTGTTGCAATTCAAACCGATTTTTTAATGCATAGTATATATAATTTTGCCAGAGCGGAATGACATCTTCCTTATGATAATCATGAGATGAATGGGTTTGGATGATGAACCGTCCATCAATACAGGTAGCTAATGTTCCATGAGTAGATTTTTCCCAAGCGAGGTTGCCTGCCAGCAAAGTCGCATTACCTGCAGGGATGGTTTTGATAAAATCGCCGACATCATCCACCCATTGGATAGAATAGTGAGCTAAAGACATTCCATCGTTGGGTTCATGGAAAATCGGGTGATCAGGTACCAGCCACCAAATGGAACGTGACTCTGAAGGTGGATCCCACCAATCTGCCTGGAATTTGACCCCGCAGCGTGTTAACAATGGGCTGATTTTCCCCCCAGCAATATCATCTAAAGTCCAGATTTCGAGGATCACTGAGGATCCATTATTGATAGCATCGTTCAAATAATCAAAGAATTCTCCTCGCACTCCACTGCGGGCTTCCACTCCAGTAATTATTAAATCCCAGTCCGTTCCAGAGAGCAGCTGCGCTTTAAAATCACCGACGCCGTCTTTGACATCTACATATGGCAGACCCATCGTATCCAGGGCTTGCCGGATGTATCGCTCCAAATATATAGCCGTGACATCCTCAAATAACAGGATATTGGCAGAATCCATCCACGCCTCAAAATCCGGAGTCGGCGTCGGGGGAATATCGGTGGGTAATTCCGTCTCTGTCGGGGGGGGGTGGAGGTGTGTTCGTCGGGGGTGGCGGGAGAGTCGGGGCGGGAGTCGGGAGGTCCGTTGGTTGACTTTGACCTTCTTGGGCTACAGCAGTCAACTCAGCTGCTTGCTGGGCGATAACTGTCCCTTGAACGCCAAGTGCGATTTGTGTCGCATTGCTATCTTCGACTAATTTCTGGGCAATTTGTCTACTTTGAAGATCAAGAGCAGCTTGAGTACCAGCAAAACCATTTTCACCACCTGGGTTTTGACTACAAGCCGCAGTCGTCAATAATATCATGATAAAGATTCCAACAATCCACGTTTTTTGACTGCAGAAAATCTGGTGATAATTCGTTCGATTCATCATAATCCTCAGGAAATCAACCGTTTAATATTTTGCCGAATTGGATGTTCTAAAATCCTTAGGAATTATAGCGGTAATAAATAGTGAATCAATATAACTTGCAGATTTGAATGTAAGATGAATGTAAATGTGACAAATATGAGGGGGTTTCGTTTTATGGATGTGAAGGTGGGTCGACTGTCATCGTAAATAAACAGCTAGAAACTCAATCTTATTGAGAAGCCAGATGTAAGCGATCTGAGGACGATCCTTCAACATTAAAATGCACGGGAATGTTTACTGTACATGGAGCAATACCTTACCTTCGCTCCATAATTCCTCCAATTGGTAATAATCTCGTCGTTGAGGAGAAAAAATATGCAAAATTATATCTCCGTAATCCACTAACATCCATCCGTCCTCAGCTTGACCTTCAACGCGGGCATTGATCCTGAATTCTTTTTTTACTTGGTCAATGGATGAATCAACCAAAGCCTGAATCATACGATCAGTGCTTCCTGAACAGATGACGAAATAATCGGCAAATATGGCAATATCTTGTAGGTCGATTAGGATGATATCCTCCCCTTTTTTATTTTCCAATGAGCTAACGATCGTTCGTGCGATTTCTAATATTTCCAGATTTCACCTCGTAAAATTCAGTTCTTAAATTAATTGATTGACTCAGCTACTTCAAGTGTAGCTGAGTATATTGGTGTATAAACAGCACCATCAGGTTTTAAATCACTACGGTACAGGTACACTGTATTCAGGCGAGTAGCACCTAAAAACCCAACTTTATAGTTTTCCAGAACGTCTGCGATTGCATGCACATCTTGAGCTGATGCATTTCGTGAAACTCGACCAAAGGTCAAATGCGGGGAAAATGGGCGATACTCTCTCGAGTAGCCAAGGCGGGCAGTTTCGATCTCGATATTGTGTTGGAGGGTAACCAGCTCTTGGGGAACTTCCATTCCAACCCAAATTACTCTTGGATTAAGTGGTTTCGGGAAGGCGCCAATACCTCCCACACTGATATCACATTCACAGTGACTGGATACTACCTTACCTAGAATGTCTTTTAATATTTCCAGGTTTGCGGTAGAGACATTCCCAAGAAATTTCAATGTAAGGTGGATATTTTCTACAGGCACCCATCTGACCGGTACGTCCTGCATGCGCGCTCGTAAATCGAGCGAGACCTGCTCGATCCGCTCTAGGATCTCAGGAGATAAATCAACCGCAATGAAGGCACGAATTACTTGCATTATTCCTCTGCCGTTCCTGCCCCAGATTTGGTTACCGCGTCCTCGATAGCTTTTTTCAAATCTGAGAAAGATACTGGCTTGGTTAAATAAACACTTGCTCCGGCTTTTAAACCCTCATCAATATCTGTTGGGAGCGTTTTTGCGGAAACAATAACCACTGGAATATCGGATAAATTTGGTTCAGCCTTCATATACTGTAAAACTTCCAATCCTGACATATCCGGCATCATGAGATCGAGAACTACTGCGGATGGTTTTTGCTCGGCAATCTGGGCTACCGCGGATGAACCACCGAAAAATTTCACAACCTCATATCCGCTAATGCGCATCATCTCTGCGTACATCTCAGCGGTATCAGGCTCATCTTCGATTATGACAATCTTCCTACAATCAGATCCCATCTTTAGCCACCAGTGAGAATTCTATCCTATATGAAAAAGCATTTATGCTAAAACATAGCATAAGTTTAGCATTAATTCAAGAAATTTTTTCACAGCGAAGTTTTTCCGTGATCATCTGCCAACAATAGCTGGTAATCTTCTTCTGTATCAATATCAAGCAATATGGATTCATCATGCCAAACAACCCAATCCACTGAATACTGGGAAAATAGAGATCTTCCACCTGTATCTCCTCGAATGGTTTGAAGATCGGGGAATGTCTGGCGATCGAAAAGTACAGGATTTCCTCGCTGACCATCAACCAGCGGCGCGATAATGGGCGACAGTGTATTATTATGTTTTTCAATTAAAGCTCGGAGTAAAGTCGGAGAAAGCTGTGGTTGGTCGGCAAGCAAGAAGATCGCCGCACCGATTCCACCTGGAAGGGCTGCCAAACCTGCATGGATCGAAGAGCTTTGTCCAAGCTGCCAATCTGGGTTATCTACAAATTCTACGGGTAAATCATTCATTACTTCTTTAATCTCATCTCCAGCAGCGCCTACAACAATAAAAACCTGATCAATTCCTTCGTCCAATGCTGCCTTAGCAACATGGCGGACCAAGGGTTCTCCTCTCCACGAAAGCAGTTGTTTGGTGCGACCCATGCGATCTGATCCACCAGCCGCCAGGATTATCGCTGCAATTTGCTCATGTACAGCTAAGATTTCAGACCTGTCAGGAATTTTATCCGCTGGAAATCCCCGATTTGTTCCATATAATCCTTGAAGATCATCCTTGAAAAATGCGACAACAGCTGCTTCATACCAAGGAATTAATTTTCTAGCTATTCTATTCCCTTGCGCTTGCAACTTCACATTATCCGCCTGGTTGAGCAAACAAACCTTTCTCATCCCCTCTGAGATACCTTTGAGACCTCCCAAAGGATCGATCAATACCTGGATAATTGCACCCGTGGTAATCTCTTCTCCCTTAACCATATCTGCCAGTTTTGCAAATATGTCAACGCGGTGAACCCATTCATCAGTTAACGGTTTTCCCAAAGCAGTGAGCCCCGTAACGACAACAACACTATCCACGAAAGATGGGATCACTGGCTCATGTGTTGCTGGTGCTTTCATAGGCCGTTGCCGTGAGCCATCCGCTTCGATCAACAAATTGACTCCGTGGCGTTTCGTGAATTGGAGAACGTATTCTAAAATCTTTTCTGGGACACCTGAAACACGTCCGGGATCATTCTGCTCCCCAATGAGAAGCACAACTTCGTTTTCGAGATGAGCGAATATGATTTCTATTTCCGATATATCATCGACTGTGATGATTCGATCTGCAAGAGAAATTTGTTCGAGAGACAGATGTGTGGTTGTGGTGACCAAAACAGGAGCACCCAACTGCCGAGCGAGGGTAAAGAGGGCAGTCGTCTTGCCCCCGGAACCGCTAAAGGCAATACACTCCCCTGGATCAACTCGTAATGCTCGGCTTAGATTCATTTATTTCTTTTACTTTTCGCCCTGTTTCCGTACGCAGGTCCTTGAGAACAGGATAGATTCCAGGACACCCCCAGCAATTGCCAGAGATTTATCGGAGACCAATGTACAATAAATGGGATCGTCTCTTGGATCGAGGTCCCCGATCTTAAATCCTCTATTGACGTGCAAACCAGAATGAAGGAGCCCCCGTAAAACTCCTTTGAAAGGTGCCAGGATATGATGACCATTGACTTCAGCGATCAGATCGCCAGCATCCATATGCTCACAAATTTCGGCATGAGAAAGGAATAAACCTTCGACTGGTGAACGCAGGACTCGATCGCGGTATTGATTTCCAAACCCTTCCGGGACTCCTGTATTGGGTTGTGCACTCCCCTCCCAAATCACTCTGCCCAGAAAATGGCTCCGGTTCGTTTCGATTACAGCATGACAATTTTCACCGGCAACAAATCCCGGACCCAAGCCGATCACCAATGAAGCCGAATCTAGATCCAAATATGGGGGGCCTTTTGTCATTCTGCCATCGACCAAGACTGAAATCCGCCCTGCAGCTTGATCCATCACCTTGAGGATGGTGCAGTCAGGGTCGACCAACACTGGAATAACACCCTCTTCCCATTTATCTTGAATACCTTTTAAAGATTCGACGCGATAAGCAGAAACACCCTCAATTTGTATCTCCCCTTGATAGATCGCTTCCGCAAAAGAAACTGTTCTTCGAATAACCAAGGGCTGGGCTAATTCCGTGATCACAATCCGCATACCAGAACGGTGCAACCTTAAAGCCACACCGCTGGCCAAATCACCACCCCCTCGAATAAGAACATTTTCATTCATTTATAAATCAACAAACGGAATTCGAATCCAATAAATCCCTCATCTCGTAGAGGATGTTTCAACTAGTACTGGGTCACAATGAACGAGATGGGTGTTCCATTGCGAAGCGGTGCTTTTCCGTTGAAGCCTGTCCCGGGAAGGAACAGACCGGGGCAATCTCCCTGTCAGTGGTGAAGTTTGCTTCGTCGTGCCTCCTCGCAAAGACAAGCAGATTTATGAATTGTAAGGTCTACCACTCATCAAAATCACAGTGACTGACTACTAGTTCATCTTTGACCACATTCATTATGGCATGAATCACTTCTTTACCAATCCTATGCCAGGAAGGCTTTTCCCACCTTACAGCTTCCCCAATCCGCGCAGTACTCTCTCTGGAGTGAGAGGAAATTCATTGAACCAAACCCCCGTTGCCTCATGCACAGCAGCGATAACAGCCGGTGCAAATGGTAAGAACGGCATTTCGGCCATCCCACGTGCTCCAAAAGGACCCAGCGGGTCTGGATATTCAAGAATGAGTGAATGCACACGGTTGGGAATATCGAGTACAGTAGGAATCAGGTAGGTGGACAGGTGTTGGGTTTGGACATAGCCGTTCTCCTGGTGAAAGTCCTCCAGAATAGTATAACCCGCTGCCTGCACGACAGCGCCTTCGATTTGACCGACGATTTGCTGTGGGTTGATAGCATTTCCCACATCGTCAGCTGAGATCACATCCAGGATGCGCACATGCCCTGTCTCGGTATCGACCTCTGCTATTACAGCCTGGGCAACATATCCGTAAGCGAAATTTGGTTCACAATAGCCTGTTTCAGGATCATAAGGTGCGGTTCTCGGCGGCGAAAATTGGTACCTACCAATCGCCGGTCGGTCCTCCACTTGCCAGGCTTCTTTTGCCAACTCCACCGCTCCCCGAATTGAATTCCCAGACATGAATGTCATCCTGGAAGCCGAAGCGCTGCCGGAATTGTCACTGGTGGCAGTGTCTGAGACGATCATTTCCACCCTATCAAGCGATACTCCAACCGCGTCTGCCGCCATTTGAGCCATGACGGTATGTGCTCCCTGCCCGACGTCAGCTCCGGCATGATGCACGATGACTTTTTCAATCTCAGCTTCTCCATGCAGTTCGACTGTTGCCCAACACTCTTCTGGGAAACCAAATGAGAAACCGACGTTTTTATACGCGCAGGCAACCCCAATACCACGTTTGATATGCTTTTCAGCTGGCTTGCTAATCTTAAACACTTCTGGTTGTTCTCCAAATCCTGGACGTTCCCAACCATGCTCGGTTGATTGCCATCCTGCGGCGAGGGAACATTCTTCCACTACATGCGACATAGAAACACCTTTCGGGAGAGGCGTCCCCACTGACAGCAAACTGCCTTCCTTCAGCACGTTCCGCAAACGAAATTCCACCGGATCGATTTGCAAAGCCTCTGCTAAACGGTTCATTTGAGATTCTGCGGCAAAGGCACCTTGTGGCCCTCCAAAGCCACGGAATGCGCCACCAGGGATGTGATTGGTATAGACGGCGTAAGAATCCACCTTGACATTCTCGATCTCATAAGGACCGCTGCACATCAAGGTCGCATTTCCAAGCACTTTGGTCGAGGTATAAGCATAGGCTCCCCCATCAGCGACCACTTCCATCTCTGCAGCGATCACCTTACCCTCCCGCGTTGCACCCCATCTGGCCTTAATGACATAAGGATGGCGTTTGTTATGCCCTATGATTGACTCTTCTCTACTCCAGATGATCTTTATCGGGCGGTTGATACCCCGCTGAGACAAACGCCAGGCTGCCAATGCGAGCACAATCTGGACTGACATATCCTCGCGACCACCAAATGCTCCCCCAATAGCTGGATAAATAACCCGGATTTGATCTTGAGGCATATCCAATGCATGTGCGATTTGCTTTTGATCCTCATGAGTCCATTGTCCAGCAACTTCTACTGTCACCCGTCCTTCGCCATCGATGTAGCTCAGACCAGCTTCCGGCTGTAAATAAGCGTGCTCCTGGGAGGGCGTTTTGTATTCCTGCTCCACGATCACATCCGCCTGGTCAAATGCGGCACTAACGTCTCCCTTACGAATACGATAATGGCAGAAAACATTCGAATCAAGGTCAGGATGAATCAATGCCTGGCCTTCTTTTCTTGCTTCAAGTGGATCGGTGACCACCGGTAAATCCTCGTATTCGACCTCAATTAATTGGCAAGCTTGAGCAGCGAGGTCCTCGCTCTCTGCAACCACGACAGCAACTTGATCACCGATAAAGCGCACACGATCAGAAAATGGTTTATCTGAACCTGGTCCACATAAAACTGGTTGATCAGGCATGATCAATCCATACTCATTGACGGGAACATCCTTTGCGGTAAACACACCCAGCACACCTTCAAGAGTTTCAGCTTGGCTGGTGTCGATATTGCGGACTATGGCATGGGGACGACCAGCGAACAAGATTTTCATGTATGCCTGGTCCGGAAAATTGATATCTCCGGGATATAAGGTCTCACCGGTGACTTTACCAAGGGCATCGGAACGCTGAGCTGATTGACCAATTGAGGGCATATAGTATTTCTCCACTCGTGGGTTGTCGAGTATGGTGTAGTTTCCGTTCGATTATACCCTGCCACTTTGAGCAAGGGAGATTGGGCACAAAGGTGCTTGGGTGCAGGGGGTTTTGGGGCAGGGATGCCCCGCTGACCTGTCCTTGGTCGGACAGACCGAGGGAGAGAGCGGGACTATCGCCCCGCTTAAGTGAACGGGACTGACGCTTATCAAAAGGGTATGAGGGCAACGGATTTGCCCTTCAAATTTAACTGATTCTGGGACTTTTGAGTAAATAAATAAAAAAATTTTTTAGCGAAGAGCTCTTCTTTCCGATAATAGCGGGTTTCGAGACGGGAACTAATGCGCGGTGGGGATTTCTGGATTAAAAAATAATTGGGAACTTCCTTTGCTGGTTGTGGATTGATAATGGTAGATCAGCCTTGTTTCACAAGAGTGAATGGTTGATCGCACAGAAAAAGTCATGCTGAACAGACTTCCGGTTTAAGTATAGCACATATGTTCTGTTTTGGGAAGGGGATTAAAGGGGGAATTTTTTTTCAGAGCGATTAAACATTCTGTAATTAAGATCACCCACTTAGGGGAGGAGGCATTCGTAATTGAAAGATTTCATCAAGTATAATGAATCAAGTCATTTCTCCGAGAACAATCTCCCCATTATCCACAACACCGTGGAAAAACCAGGGTGGTTGTTTTTTTTTTCCTTGACCTTCAGCAGTGGAACCACATCTTGGCCCGCAAGGCTGTGACGACAGGGTAGGGGCGACCCGGTGGGTCGCCCCTACTGGTGGACCATGAACGATCCAGATGATAACGTGGAACTGGTTCGGCATGACCACAAATCCATCCATGAATAATTCGATCTTCGACCGGATTAGCGCCGATTTGAAGCATTCCTCCCAAACTACCTGTCCACATGAA
>PVMS01092739.1_pt1 | contig 12093 bp, 9 predicted proteins | sample 1853461 | NCBI WGS metagenome assembly PVMS01 (sample SAMN08582032, study PRJNA380276) | Marine sediment metagenome, whole genome shotgun sequencing project. | isolation source: ocean sediment barecode stripped | collected 2017
CGATGTTCGCGCAGCCGAACATCGTGGTATACGCAAACCCGCGCATTGGGTTCAAGTGAAGTTCCAGATTCATCGACGAATCGGTATGTCAATAGCACCGTCGTCGTGTACTTGAATCGCTCTTCGATGGTCGCATAGAGATCCAGCGCGCCGGCGACCCGTGACACCAGTGTTCCTTCCAGACTATCCAAATCTGGAAGCAGGCGCATGACACGCAGGTAATTGCCCTCGTACAAGTCGATGAGAGCGGGCAGATCGCGGCGCCGGTAGCGCGCGAGGGAATCTGTTTGCAACAATTGCATAGTAAGAAGATAGTAACACAGCTTTGGGGAAATCAATGTCTGATCATAGGCAATTGCTTGTGACTTGAGTCACATTGACTGACTTGATCTGTTGCTGAACACGACAAAAGTATGATCTGTTGGAGCATAAAAAGGTATTGACATTTCGCAAGTTTATGTTCTTAGCGTGGTAGGATGGTCCACGAATTTCTTGTAACATAACCCTCGCACCCGTTGGCGGTACATTGACATGCCGGGGACCGTGCCTGCGACTCTGACGCCCTCCAACATGATCGAGCCGGGAACGAATAATAACGGCTTAAGGGCAGCGGCTGGTGAGGTTCCCGCCCATGCAACGATCAAGCGAGTCGTGAGAGGAAATGATTGCCGAGCACGAGAACGTCCATTCTGGTACGGAGGAAGCAATCGAGCGCTTCGCCGGGATGGCACACGATCGGCTCGTTCTCGTTGAAGGACGTGTTCAGCAACATTGGCACACCGGTGATGTTGCAAAACTTTCCGATGAGGCGATAAAAGCGCGGATTCGTCGACCGATCCACGGTCTGTAGTCGTCCCGAGCCATCCACGTGCGTGACGGCGGGTATATCCAGCCGCCGCTCGCGGCGTATGTCGCAGACTTTCAGCATGAACGGCACATCATCATCCGTGACGAACCAGTCGCTGACGGCTTCCCGAAGCACCGACGGAGCGAACGGGCGAAACGATTCACGACGTTTAATTTTTCGGTTGAGGATTTCCTTCATGTCGACACGCCGGGGATCGCAAAGGATTGACCGGTTCCCGAGGGCGCGTGGCCCCCATTCCATTCGTCCCTGAAACCAGCCGACGACCAAGCCTCGCGAGATGGCGTTCGCCGTCATCTCGCACAGCTCTTCCTCATCCGCGACGCGGCTCACGGTGCAGCCCGAGGTCCGAAGCTCGTCGCCTCGATCGGCGATCTCAGCGTCTACCGTCGCCTCATCGAATTCGGGGCCCCAGTAGGCGTGGTCCATCGGAAACCGTTCCGCACCTGTGTCGTTGGCATGCCAAACGGCGATGGCGGCGCCGAGTGCACCACCCGCGTCGCCCGCGGCTGGCTGCACGTACAGGTGTCGGAAGGGAGTACGCTCGCGCACACGTCCGTTCGCAACCGAATTCATGGCGCAGCCTCCGGCCAGCGTGAGGCGATCAACATCGTAGAGGCGATGCAGCGCGTTCAACAGATTGAAAAACGCCTCCTCGTAGACGACTTGGATCGAATGAGCGATGTCCTGATGCCGACCATGCAAGGGCTCCGCCGGCGTGCGGGCCGGACCGAGCATCTCCTCTAAACGGGGTGAATAGAGCGCGCCGACCACCGGCGCACCTCCATCCCAGCGATACTGCACCCCCTCCCGGTGGTGGCGAAAGTATGCGAGATCGAGCCGAAAGCGGCCGTCTTCGGCGAGCTGGAGCAATCGCCGCAGCGCCTCCACGTATCGTGGGCGCCCGTAGGCCGCGAGCCCCATGATCTTGTACTCGTCCCCGTAGCTCGTGAAGCCGAGATACTGGGTGAGCGCCTGGTAGAAAATCCCGAGCGAGTGGGGGAAATACACCCTCCCCTCCACCGCCACCGAGGAGCCGCGGCCGAGTCCCCAAGCGGTGCTGGCGAAATCCCCGAAGCCGTCGATGGAGACCGCCACCGCCTCCGCGTGCGGGGAGACGTGAAAGCAAGAAATCAGATGCGCCAGATGGTGCTCGACTCGATGAACGCGCGCGTTCAGGCGCGTGCCGGGGAATTCACACGCCAGCACCTCGGCGATGTCTCGTCGCTTGCGCCCATGGCGCAACCGCCCGGCGATGTTGCCCAAACGAGGCCGGTGAACGAGCACGTAGCGCAGCTTGCGCCCGACATGAGCCCGAGCATCACTGTTGACGGCCACATGGTCCACGTCTCCGAGGGACAACCGCGCTGCGTCGAGGCAGTAGCGTATCGCTTGCGAGGGGAATCCCGCCCAGTGCTTGACGCGCCGGAACCTTTCTTCCTCTGCCGCGGCGACGAGCTGGCCGTCGCGCAGCAGGCAAGCCGACGCGTCCGCATGATAGGCATTGACGCCAAGGACGATCATCGACTGTAGTTCCTTAGCGGCTTCGCGACGATGAGCCGGCACCGGCGCTGGGAGTCGCGCGTTCGCGGGACTGGTGACGCTGGATATCGTACTTCTTGATCGCGATCATGCTCTGGTAGATGGCGCCCATGAGACAGAATGTGAGCCCATCGCGGCCGTCGAGAAAACCCAGACGCAACACATAGCTGTAGAGAAAGTACAGCAAACCCCTGCCGGGCAACCGTGCCGCCAGAGACTTGAGCGCCGCTCGCCTCCTCTCCGGACCACGGGAAAATAGCTTGTGCGATGGTGTCGGCGAGGGTTCATCGACGAACTCGAACTCGGCCTCCGCTCTCGAGTAGCGGTTTTGACGCTCAAACCACTCATCAATGCCCTTGAGGTTGTGATCGACCAAGTCGGTTTCGAGTTCGGCAGTCCGTCCCGTCACTCGCTGCGTTTCCGCGTGGCCGCGATCGACGAACTCGACCCTTCCCTTGCGCACGAGTCGAACGACCCAAGTTGGATAAAGGCTGCTGTGCCTCAACCATTTGTCCCACATGTGAAAGCGCCTACGCATCCGATAAGCGGCAACATCGTCGGGCGAACACGGAATCAGTATCCGCAATTCCTCAACCATCTCCGGCGGAACACGCTCATCGGCGTCGAGAATGAGCACCCATTCGTGGCGCGTCGGGACGTCACGGAGAGCCCAACTTCTCTGGGTGCCAAAACCCGCGAAGCGATGTTGTGTTACCGGTATCTTCCGTCTCTGGCAAATAGCAATCGTATCGTCCTCGCTGTAGGAGTCGATCACCTGAACGTCGTCGCACCACTGGAGGGAATCCAGACACGCACCGAGGTTGCGCTCCTCGTCGAGGGTGAAGATCATTACCGAGATCGGAGGAGAGCCATCTTCCGGGTGGCCCTCGGCAGATTCCCGTCTGCGCCGCGACTTGCTACTCAATTCGAACCTCCACACAGGCAGGGAGTTCGCCACCGCCCAGTATCCAGTCGTAAACGCGCCTCATCTCTGCCGCAACTCTCTCCCAGGCGAAATCGCGCACGACAACGGCTCTGGCCCGCGCGCCCATCGCTCTGCGCTCGTCCTCTTGCATCGCGAACAATCTTTGCAGACCCCGCCGGACGCCGAGGAATCCACACGGCACTTCGATAGCCGCCGCGACCTCGCCGAGGCTCGACAGGTGGCACTCCTCGCTCAAGACTGCCGGCAAGCCGTGAGCCGAGGCCTCGAGTACGGTCATGGGCAAGCCCTCGCTGTAGGAAGGCAACACGAACGCTTCCGCGCGTCCGAAGGCGGACGACTTGGCCTTGTCATAAAATTCCCCCGCGAACAGTACGCAATCGCCAAGATCGAGCGAGTGGATGTCTTCACGCAGGCGGCGAACGTGTCCCGGCTCACCCCAGCCGGCCACGACGAGCACCCAATCGACCGCCCCCCGCGGGCCGTGACGCCGGCATTCGCCGAAAGCTCTCAGCAGATCGCGCAATCCCTTCTTCGGATGGATCCGACCGAGATATAGAAGCACCCGCCGTTGTGCGACCCAGGACTCGTCCCAGGGAGGCCGGCCGGGCGGTGCCGCAAGGACCGTGTCGACGCCATTCGGTATCACACACAAGGGGCCTGTCAAACCCGCCTTGCGCATCGACCGCGCTTCTTCTCGATTAAGCGCGTGCAGACAACTCGCGCCTCGCAAGTGGTCATTCTCGAAAAGCAGTCGAGCCAGGCGCTTCTTCCAGTGGCTTCGCCGTAACGCCCACGGCTCGAGCATGCCGCGGGCAGATACCACGTAGGGTCGGCGGGTCTCGTCGTGCCATCGAAGGCACAGACGAGAGGGAAACAACCACAGGTGCTGCACGTGCAGCAAGTCGAGCTGCGCGCCGCCCAGCGCGCGCATCATCTGGGGCGCCCAACCGATCGCGGGCGGCCCGTAGACGGGATAGAGCCGCGGTTCGATCGGACTCCAGCTATCAGCGTCCGCACCCGAGCATGGGTCCAGCCGACTGAACACGGATACCTTGCATCGCCTGTCCGCTTGGAGCGTTTGCGCAAGTCGCCGGGCGCTATTGTACAGTCCCCCGGAGCGCCTCGAGATCGATGCGCTCAAGAATCCTACATGCAGAGAATCGTTTCTCCGGCTCACTTGCGCAACGGGCTCCTGAGGATCAGTCCTGCAATCGGATCCGGCGAGCTGTTCGTGCCGTGTGCGGCCGATTCCACCGCACCCAGCAGTCCCTTGGCGAATCGCTCGAGAGGCCACGCTGCGATGCGCGCACGCGAGCTCTGCGACATCTCGGCCCACCGCTCGGGCGATGCTGCCGACATGCGCAACATGAGATCGCTCAGCGAGTGGATGTCTCCCGGCTCGAAGACGAACCCGTTGATCCCGTCCTCCACCAGGTCCGGGGTTGCGCCGCACGCGTCCGAGACGATGATGGGCAGACCGCTCGCCATCGCCTCGTTGATGACGAGCCCCCAGGTCTCTCTGCGGCTCGCGAGTACCAGCGCGCCCGCCCAAGCGTAGTACGCGGGCAACTTATCGTACGGTTGAAATCCGACCATGTGCAATGCGTCCGAAAAGGGGGACTCGGAGCGCAGCCGCTCGAGTATCGGTGCCTGCGGGCCGTCCCCGCACACCACGAGATCCCAACGATGCCGCTCGCCGGCCGCATCGGCGTAGCGTTCGTAGGCTGCAAACAAACCGGGAAGATCCTTGTCGGGGATAAATCGACAAGGGCACAAGAAGTAAGAGCGCCGCAACCCAGTCGAGTCCCGCAGCTTCGCCTCCCCCCTGCGCGCTGCAGTTGCGGCTGCCGCGAAATACTCGTTGTCCACCGTATTATAACCAAGATGGATCCGGTCGGCAGCCATGCCGAGACTCATCAAGTATTCCTTATGCCGACTGCCTCCGACCAGCGCCGCGTCGAAGCTGCTCACGAGCCGTCGTCGGAGCCACTGCTTGACGGGATTCTTCCCGACGCTCCCCCGATGAGCCGTTGACATCAACACACTGCGCCGGCCTTTCCCTTTCGCCCAGAGGAGCGCGGCTCGAGCTTCCGGCGCGCGCCAACCGTTCGCAACCACCGTGCCGGGGCAATAGCTCTCCAACGCCTCATAAACCGCAGCCGCGATCTCGGCCGGTGCGAGACTCCGGTAGTCGCGTTTCTTCTCCAGAGTCACCCATGACTCTCCGCTCGGCATACGCACGGTCTCCCACAGATGGGAGCTGTCCTGCGCGGCGACCTGGATAGCGACGAGTCGCCACTCCTGCCCGCTCAAGACTCGCTGCGCCCGCTGCAGACGCGCCGTATGATAGGGTCCGAAGCGTGAGAAAAGAATGCACACGGTGCGTGGATCTCCTTGCTCAGGCGCGGCCCTTCGAACTCGTGCACCAAGCTGCGTCAACGCACTTCCCCGGAGTCCAATGTCATCTCGCCCGTGTCGTGGCGAGGGCGCCGCACGCCCGCCAGTACGATTTTGGCCCCCAGCCAGAGGGGGACACCGGTGAGAAGCATTTTGTACAAGAATTGGCTACCTGTCTGCATGATCAGGTGCACCGAGAAGGCGAGCAAACAAACATAGAAGGCGAGCCAGGCGCCCCTCGACGTGACCGCTCGGCGCCAAGTTCCCCCGAATATCCATCCGATGACGAACGAAGCGAGCAACGCACCCCAGGAGAACTCCAGAAACAAATCGGCGACGAAACCCGGCGCGGCACCGAGCAAGTTGAGCTGTGCGTGGTGTCCGACAAAGCCCAGCGGCATTCCCGCATTCACCTCTATACTACTCATGCCGACCGCTTCGTATTTATTCGGCCAAATTTGACGAGGAATGGGACGAATGAAAGCGACGGTGAAATATCGCTTGCCCCCGTAGAACATATTCGCCCGTTTCGCGAACAAAATCGTGCTTGTCCCGTAGATAAACTCGTTCGCATACTTGCTTTTGACGAGCATTTCCCCGATTGAGTCCGTAATCTCGGTACGCTCGAAACGTCCGCTGGAGAAAAAGTCGGTTCCGAGATAGATTTCACCTCGGAAAGTGACAAGAAACAACAGCAGAAAGCCACCTAAGGCGCCCACTGAAAGCGCGGCCCACAGGCGCGGCCGCACGGCTCTGGCCATGTACCAGGTGACAATTAGAGCGGCAAGTATGTTGAAAGTAGGACCACGTCGGCTCGCCAGTATGCCGTGCGCAAGAATAGCGATCGTGACCAGAAGCAATCCAATCGTCTCTTTCCGCCTGAGCCCCCGGTGTCTGACGCCGAACTGGAGGAGCGCGACCGCGGGAATGCCGAGTAAGAAAAAATCGCGCAGATAGCCTGACTCGGCAGTGCCACCTCCTTTGACCACGCTGTATGCGGCGTAGAATCCTCCAACGTTACTCAAATTGTAGACCCACGTGAGCACCGATATGATCGCGAAAACCAGTCCCAGAAAACGGAGACGGTCAATCTCCGTCGGTGACAGAGCGCAGGCCTGTCGCTGAGCCGCCTGAAGTCTCGCGCGCGACAGATAGCCACCCGCAAGACATCCAGCCACGAGACAGACGATGCAGAGCAGATTCAAGCCTTGCACGAAGGAAAGCTCTTCTTCCCTGAATATTGCTTGGAGGTATCCCCGCCGCTCAAGCAGAATCGGATAGAAGACATACATGAAGACCAACATCGGCATCAGTATCATCAAAGGGTGGAAGACGTCCTGATACCGATAGATGACCAAGACCATCGAGACGACGGCGACGATTAGTATGGTCGCGGTCAGTAACTCGAACACGAGACACGTCGCTCCCGAAGCTTGATCTGATCGCGCAACCGCGCGGTGGCGTGTCGATCAATCCCGATGATTTCCTCGAGACGTTGACAGTACTGGTCGATACCGTTTTGGCGGGCGGTCACTTTCGCAGCCGCACCGAGACGATTGCGCAAGGCGCGATCATGCGTCAACAACTCGACGCGATCGGCAATTGCTCGCGAATCACGAACTGGCACGATGAATCCGTTGACTCCGTCCTCGACAAGGTCGGCACAATTAGCGGTGGTAATGACCGGCAACCCCGCCTCCATTGCCTCGAGCAGAACGATTCCGAATCCATCCGACAGTGTCGGGAACACAAACATGTCCGCGGTTCCCAACTCACGTACGATCGCGCCTCGTGGCACATGGCCCATGTAGCGTGGCCCGCGAAACTCGGGGCGAGCGGCGAGTCCGTGCGGGGTTGACCCGAAGACGCGAAAGTCGCAATCCATACCGCGTCTGACCAGCTCTCGACATGCGCCGGCAAGATAGGGCACACCTTTGAGATATCCGACCTTGCCGACGAAGACGACGCTTCCAGGGCTCGGCGTCGCGGGCCGGGCGTCTTCGTTGTTAGTGTAGCCATAAGGGACGACCGCGATCTTCGCCGCGCTCACGCCTAGCTCGAGCAGGCCCTCGGTCGCGTGATTGGACGCCGCGAGGACGATGTCAGCGTAGCCTAACTCCTCGGCAAAAAAGTCGATATTGTCGTAGATCTCGCTCTCGGAAAACGGCGGTGGGTGCCCGAATCTCGAATACTCCTCTCGCTCGAGAAGGCGGTTGAAAGGCATTGATATGGTTTCGACGACGACGAAAATTCCCCGAGCGCTCGCCGCCTTCACCGCCTCGGTGCTAGCGCAAGCATGAACGTACAACGCGTCTGCGCCCTCGAAATCCCGCTCGACGAGGCGGCGGCCGAGCGCGTGACTACCGACGCGCCTGCCAGCCGCGGCCCGCGCGAAACGGGCGGTTCGTCGGTCCATTCTTTGGTGCAGCGCTTGCTGCACGTCGAGTAGCGGATACGAGCGAATCAGCTCGGATGGGATCTCTTCGGGAATGCGCCGCGCGAGCGCGCGCCGCAGGGAGCGCCCAGGCCCGAGACCGAGCCCCATATCGAGCAGGCCGCTCGGCCACACGGCCCTGGAGTGCCAATCCGTATAGAGAATCCGCAACGCATTGGCGCGAAAGAGGGCCTGAGGAGCGGCATAGTGAAGACGGGCGCCCCAGTGCACGACCGCGAAGCGCCTCGACCGCGGTGCCTCGACGGCGTCACCGGAGACGACGGGCTGGAAAGCAGGGTCGTGATTCAGCGGCACGGCGACATGCTCGAGAGGCACTCGACGATGCGTGCCGCGCAGGCATCCCAAGTGTAGCGAGCCGCTATCCCGCGACCGGCTTGCGAGAGCTCACTGGTCTCGCAGCGTCCCGAGAGCAGATAGTCGACAATGGAAACGAATTTTTCCGTGTCCCCCGGTGGCGCGAAATGGGCGTAGTCTACGGCCACTTCGCGAAAGGCAGGAATGTCGGAAAGCACCATGGGAACGGCGCACCCCATACCCTCGATGACTGGGATGCCGAAGCCCTCGTACCACGACGGCAGAACTAGCGCGGCGCTTTGCCTGTAGAGACGCGCGAGCTGCGTATCGCTGATGTCCCGAATGAACATGACGCCGGGCAACGTGCTCGCCAGACGGTAGTACGGCGCGTGGTGATTTCCTACCAGCACCAGCTTGTATCCGTTTCGCCACCACTCTCCCCGCTCCCACATGGCGAGAAGGGTGTGCGCGTTTTTCTTCGCGGTGAGACCTCCTACATGCAGCAGGAAGCCACCCGTCTCGAGTCCGGCGATCTTCAGGGGGGAATCGTTCGCGTCTTCTGCCCCGCGCAGGAACGCGGAGCCCACACCGTTGTGGATCACTTGAACCCGACACGCGTCGACACCCAGCAGACGAACGATCCGGTCCGCCGTAAATTGCGACACGGTGAAGATGACGGTGGCCCGCTTCGCAAGCGCCGCGTAAACGCTTCGCAGACGTAGCCGCGCCGCGTAATGTCCGAGTCGACTTTCCCGCGGCGCAGCGGCCTCGAGCTTGTAGAGATCGTGGATGGTACCCGCGAAACGGGCCCCGCGAGTGGCGACGAATGCATCCGCCGGAGAGTAGACCCAATCGGCATCGCCGCCGAGCTGCTCATAACTCGGGGCTCCGAGCACGGACCATGCGCCCTGAAGGACTCTCGAGGTACCGGGGAACTCGAGGGTGGGCGCGGCAAGCCAATCATCCGTGAGATGGGCCCGCAGCCAGGGCATCTCGCGGCGACTGCCGAGCAAACTGAGGGTGACGTCGGATCTCGCCCAGAGACAGCTCAGCACAGCGCGCACATGACGAGGGACACCGCTGCGACTCCTCATCTGCCCGGCTGGACATAGGCGCAAATCTCCATCGCGCCCGGCCCTCAGGCGGCCCCCGCCCACGCTTCGACCTCGCTCGACACGTCCACGACGCAGAGTTGTCGCCTTCCCATGTGGGCGGAATCCACGCAAATCTTGCGGCCCGATGGATCCCAGCGAGGATGGAGATCGCAACGCCAGCCCGTTCCGGAGATCGAGCCTGGCGTCGAGAGACTCGCCAAGTCCAAGCGTTCGTCGCGGCGGCTGTCGTAGAGCGACAGCGTCTGCAGACCGGACCGATCTGCGTATGTATCCACGACCCAGATGTGGTCGAAGCGAGGATTGACCTGGAGATGGCCGTCCTCGCGAATGCGCTCGGCCCCGAACGGCCGGCAACTACGGTCGACGACGTCGTAAGTTCGGAACGATTCGCGATAGATGCTGCGGCGCAACCACTGCCCGCGCATTCTCCGGGAGAGCCTGAAAAGAGGCCGTGTGATGGCCCCTAGTCCGCCCTCTTTGATCTTGCGAATGGCGGAATTCTCCCGGGTCCACGCGACGATGTGCTCCCCGCCCCACCAGTCGAAGTGACTGACACGATCCCGCGCGACCACGGACCAGCGGCCGGTGTGCATATCGGCCACCACTAGGTCCGTGGCGACGCCGCCGGAGGGGGTCGGGCGCCGATGAAGAAAACAGTACCGACGCGCGTCCGGTGCGACGGACACGTGCGTGAAAAAGTGCTCGTTCGCCGCGGCTCCGGGCTCGACCCTCCCGGCTACCTCGGCGATGCTAAGCAGTAGTTCGCCCTGGCCGCTCTCCAGATCGATGAGGAAGATCCCATCCTCGCTCGGCCGTTTCGGCACGATCGAGCGACGATGCTGATAGCCATAGCTCCGATAGAGACGTCCGAGCCGAGCGAAATCGACGCCCAAAGCGAAGTCCCCACTCGGTCCCACGTCAAAAACGGGCCAGTCGATAGTCTCGCCCTTCTCCGACTCGACTTCGACGATGCGCGCGCCGAATCCCCGCTCGGTGGCGACGTTGTAAATGACGCGCGGTGTGCCCGTCCCGGGAAGCCATCTCTGCCGCGATGCTTGCTGCCAGTTCCAGGCACGAGTCGTGCCGAGGACGCGGGTATCGCCGGTGGCTTCGTCCACGACGCACAGTTCGGCGATATCGTCCGCATCTGGCACGTGGTTGTCGGCCGTGCCGGTGCGCAAGCACACAAGCCATCGGCCGGACGCGTCCCAGGGGCTCAGATCGTGGAATCCGAAGAAGTGACTCGTGCCCTGTGTCACCGGTCGCACGCCGCTGGCCGGTGTCGAGTCGTTTGCCTCGGCATGGTACACGGAGCGGCGAGACGGTTGCTTCACGTTTCGTCACGCCCATCGTCAGGCCTTTCCAAGACCACCGTGAGGTTAGGATCCAGGGGGAGACGACGACCGAAGTAGGCGTATCCGAGAACGATCTCGACGAGATTCCGAAAACCGAATCCTATCGGCTTCAACAGGCTTCTCGGCCCGTTCACCGTGAATACGCGTGCGGCATTTCCCGCCCAAATCAATCGCAGCGGTAGATCGTAGGCTATTTGCTCGAGGGACGCCGAGGTCAAGACGCTTTGGTGGGTCGCGTCCCCGTACTGGGTAGCGCGGGCAAACGGACTCGCCCCGTTGGGGAATCGTGCGAGAATCCTGCCTTTAGGCGCGAGGCGATTGACGCAGGCCTCAAGAAGGCGGCGCAGATCTTCCAGCGCCAAATGCTCGAAAAGATCCAGGAACACCAGCAGGTCGTATCGACAATGATCTTCGGACAACACTTGTACGACGTCTCCATGGACGACGTCCAGGCCCTGAGCACGGGCGCACCCCACGAACTCCTCCACGATATCGCAGCCACGCACGGCATACCCCGACGCCGATGCCCATCTGAGAAAATGCCCGTCGCCGAAACCGCCCTCGAAGACCCGGCCGCCGGGACGCAACCCCGCGCGCATGGCCTCCTTCGCGCAGAGAGCTTCCTGGTGAAGGCGACCGCGCTCGGTCAGCTCCTCGCGACGGCGACTTCGCCATCGGGAATAACTTCGATAAAGGTCGCTCGAGAGCATGCCGTGTGCGCCTATCGAGCGGCGCCGCAGAGGTGAGCATCGATGATATCCACTATTCGCTCGCCGAGGCGCGACCAAGTGTGCTCCCGAGCGATGGCGAGTCGGCGGCTTCCGTGCACCTCCCGATCCTCGCCCAGCGCCGCCACCAGACTATCTGAGAACTCCGCCGTCGTCGCACAGAGGTATACCGCGTCGCGCCACTGCCCAACTTCGGGTACCACGTCGTTCGCGACGATCGGCAGGCTCGTCCCAAGGTAATCCCAGAGTTTCGCAGGGCAAGCGCAGCGATTTACCGAAGTATCGGAGTACATCATCATCAAAGCGTCGAACGACTGCAGACAACGCCCGACGTCCTCGTGACGCACGGGCCCGAAGAAGCGTATGTTGCTCCTGCGTCGACACGCCTCGAAAGCA
>PVMS01068886.1_pt1 | contig 12092 bp, 9 predicted proteins | sample 1853461 | NCBI WGS metagenome assembly PVMS01 (sample SAMN08582032, study PRJNA380276) | Marine sediment metagenome, whole genome shotgun sequencing project. | isolation source: ocean sediment barecode stripped | collected 2017
ATCCATGGATTCGTGACTCTCATGGTTATTTTGCCACTAAGTGGTTGTTCAGGAATTGCACCGTTAGCTCAGCATTCAGATGATAATGTCACCGAATTATATAGACGAGATCATCCAGAAATAGAAGATGGCCTTTGGGATCTTTAGATCGGAGGTTTAATTATATATGTTTAGATTAGCAGACCAAATCTAAAATAAATTTAATAGGATAGCAAAGATTCGATTCAGGCACGATATGAGCCCAGTTTAGTTATGTCTTTAGTATTTAGATCACTTTATTTTATTCTTTTCATATTATTCTAAAAAGAAAATAAAAAATTTAATATAATTCTTCTAGATCCTTTAATTCCTTGACTTTCAAGGGTTTTCCTTATACCTTATATTAAATCTAAACTGAAGAAGAAGTAAACTATCCTATTCTTCTTTCAGAAAGCTTTACAGAGAGCGCTACAACAGAAAAGCAGAGGTGCTATACATGCTCCCAGAGTCTCAAAAAGAAAACGGAATTCAAGTGATGAAAAAACGGACTTAAATTGTGCATTACCGGCCAGAAGGAGACATGGAGCGAACAGAGGAGGTGGAACTCCACGATCATAAATATGGCGCAAGATTTTTTACAATAATGTAACTTATCCTCTAACCCACTATAATTAATGAAGATTCGAATTTCCCAAAGCCTACCTCAAAAATCCAATATTTTCAATAAGATAGATCGACTCGCACCATAGGGCACGTCATATACAATTCGAGCCCTTGTAAAATAGTGGGGATTACCATATGTAATGTACAATGATCCCATTCGAGGACTGTGGTAAGGAGTGCTCATCCTTTCAAATTAGGCACATTAAGCGCGCTAACAAAAAGTGTTGAAAATAAGAACGACTGGAAAGATTGAATGAATAAAAAGGGAATGGTTATTTGATTTGATCCGGATCGGTCAAAGGCAGAAATTTTGTCAAAATAAAAGGGCATTCCCTCATAATTCGATGGAATACCCTTTTCTAACTCAGTAATAGTATGTGCTAAACCACAGTGACATTTACTGCCGCCGGACCTTTTTCACCCTGCTCGATGTCAAATCTAACCTGCTCACCCTCCTTTAGGGTCTTGAAACCGGCAGCCTTGATTGCTGAATGATGGACGAACACATCCGGGCCGTCTTCCTGCTCAATAAAGCCGTAGCCTTTGCTGTCACTAAACCACTTGACTGTTCCATTAGCCATCGTAACACCCTCCTTACTAAAAAATTTCGGTCTGTCTGTCGGACCGCGGTTCGGTTAAAACGCGTTCCTTGCATCGTCCATCCTGCCGACAATCGGCGGAAATAAATCAATTCCTGCGATTTCAAAAACTTCCTTTACATAATCCTGCATATCGCACAACATGATCTTTCCATCTTCGCGTTTGAGCGCCCTGGTCGCCTTTAAGATAACAATTAAGCCGGCGCTTGAAATGTAATCAAGATTTTTAAAGTCAATGATTATACTTTTGGAGCCATCGTCAATTGCTTGAAAAATATTTTTCTCAAACCCTTGGGATGTATTGGAATCGAGGCGACCGTTGAGTTTATAAATGTTTATTCCGCCCTGATTTTCTTCGATAATTTCCATTTACTGTCCTCTCTGCACACTAAAATAAAACGGATCTATAACCAATAAAAAGGATTAATAATAATTAATAGTAATTTCTGTGGGTTATAGGACATTGTGATGCCAGCTGGGAAAATTCGAAATTCTTTAGTTTTTGCAGCGTTACGAAAATTTAGCCTTCTCTTGTTATAATTCCGAAAGATTTAATGTCAAGATTTTTAAGAGAAAATCAAGTTCTTCCGGAGCCATATTTTTGCAATATTTTATGTCGTAGGACCGAGATGATTTAACAATAATCGAAATTAAGATTTACTTGACCCGACACCCATCAACCATGATATCTGTACTTAATGCCGCCATCTTGCTAATCACTACCACCTGTTATGCTGAACTTTGAACATCCTGAAGCTGTGATGGTTGAGACTGGTTCATTAAAACTTTATCAAAACCGGCCTGGACCGGCACAGGGGAAGTGTTGCCTTAAAAATGCGGAGAATTTTAGCTTGACTTTATTCTGGTACTCTCCAACTAATCGCAAATGAACCTAAATTGCAGATATCTCTTATAGTATCTGTACAAAATTTGACCTCTAAAAAGTACCGATACTGTATCTGGACTCTGGGAGGCCTTAAAAGGGCTGTGATATCATATCGTCAATCGAAGTCTTGACTTACTTCTCAATTCTGTCAACTTAAGTATAGGTTCAGGCAACTTAAGTCTGTTTTCTGTTCTCTGACTTCTGTCATCTATCTATTGAAATCTGACACCCGAAACCTGACACCTATTTCTTTTGAATCCATTTACCGCCGGCATCCTGCACCCATTCGCCCTTATTGGCTTTTTTGGCAATATGCATTGCGCGACGCTTTCCGACCAGTTCGGCTGTAGTTCCCTGCTGTTTGGCAATAGCTGCGTATACGGTTTTGCGGTCTTTATTTTCAGCCGCAACGACATCTGCTTTTGCTTTATTCTCACCGACCAACTGTAAATAGCCCTTGTTGTCTTCACCTACAATGCCCTTGGCTTTAAGCTCTTTGATAACCGGCAACCGATTTTTCATTCTGGTTTTAATGTCACCTGCGAATGCCGATACTCCGGTCAAAAAAGTTCCGATCAGTAGAAATGTAAGTATGTTTGTTAATGTTCGCTGTTTCATATAAGGCTCTCCTTGTCTTCACCTTAGACCGTTAAGATTTTATTCGCTAGTTGTAGAGCTGCCTTCAATCTGATCTTCGGCCTCGTCGATATCGCCGAAGAAATTATCCAGGGCGCGATCAACTTTAACGTTTACATCAATCGTGATATGAATCGGCTTAATTTCAACCGGCGCTATTTCGACTTTGTGTTGCGTACAGCCTGTTGCCATTAAGACAAATAATGCACTGAGAAATATCAAGATATGCTTTATCATTATTTTACTCCCTGCTTTGTTGAATCATTTTAATGAGCTCTTTGTATTGCATAAGTTTATTAAGGGGCAGCCTGAAGTTTACGTCCAGGCGGATTCCTTGAAATGTCGAGCCCTGGACGCCCGCTTCAACTTTCGCAAATCCACCCATGTCTTTTCGATAAACAAACGGCAAGGATTTGGCCGGTTTCCCGTCAAGCTGCATATTTAAAAGCAAATCATCTCCCTCGGTTGTCAGATTCAGCTTTGCCCAGGAATAATCATAATCTTCCAGGGCTTTTCTGGCAAGCTCCATCTGAACATACTGCGGAGTATCTGGAGGGATACCGGCGGTTAAAATTTCAGTGTCTGTCATGCGAATTTTACCTGTTTCACCGGGGGTCGTAAATAAGAAACCGTCATGGAAGCTTAACTGACCGTTATGATATCGTATGGGGATTCTGCCGTTAAGTTCTCCCTCAGCCTCTACACTGGCTGCACCGAATTGTTCAAGCACCTTGGCGAGGTTCAAACGGTCGCAGTATAGAATCAGGCTGTAATCTTCTATGCCCGGCTTCAAGCGAATTGCCGGAGCGTCTACTGTACCGTCACACCAGCTAAAATGGCTTTTTTCGATCAGAACCGATCGGGCCGACTCGATTTGAAAATCGATTTCTCCATTTTCAATGTTCATCTCTCCGAAGGATGCCCGAGCGAATTTCAACTTTTGGCCTGGGGCACTGTGCATTTGAGATAGATCCCGTATCAAAAGGGTCATCTGTATTCCTTCAATCAAAATCTTATTTTTTCGGTGACGCAGTTTGCCGTTACTTAAACTCGATTTGGCTGTAGCGTACAATCCATTTTTTCCGATAATCAAATTACCCTGTTCCAGGAATTTTCCTTCAAAAGTAAATCCCTCAGCCGCTGGCAGAAATTTTCCTAAATTGATTTCAGGACCCGTTTCAGGATAAAAAAGCTCAAACTGGGCACGGGTTTCATGATCGTTAGCGCCCCAAAAATTGGATTCACCCAAAAATTTTGCCGACAACTCCGGTATGAACTGGACGTTAAGTTTTCCACCGAAAGACATGCCGGATGTTGTTTGTTGAACGTGCGCCCTAATGGATCCCAGATCCAGTTTCTGATAGCTTACCTCTTCAATCGAAATGATTCCCTTTTTGCCAATTTTTTTAGCCGGAAATTTAAACGGGATGCTGCCCCGGGCCTTTCGAAGCCCGATGCTTCTTTGGGTGTCTTCAATACGGGTATTCGCAAATCTGATGATACCGTCAATGTCTTGAACTCCCGCTTTATCCCGTCGAAGTGTGCCATTAGCGCTCAATTTGTTTGCTTTAATTCTGGTGGCGTTTACGGTCAGCGCGCTGCCTGATAAGTCTAAGTTGATTGTTGACGTTGAGCCCGGGGTTCGGCCCGGCACCATATTCGTTTCACCCGTTAAGACGAAATGCGGAGAAAAAATGTTTACATCACCGGCTGTGGCATGAACATCCGGAATCTGTAGTTTGTAGGCGACCCTGATATTGCCCGCTGATCCGTTAGCGGTTAGATTTACTCTGGGAAATTTAGTATTCATATGGATTTGCCCGTATTCAAAATCAGCACCCCCGGGGCCGATTTGTTTTCGATCCCTATTGGCGAGCTCAAAACGCCAGGTGCCGTTTTCGGCGTGATGGGTTGAAAATTTGATAGGCAAATCAAAAGGTTTTATAAATCTGAACGGAAAAGCGGCGTTTGCCGGGGTGTTTGCAGAACCAAAGGAGAGTTTAAAATTTCCAAAGATTTTGTAACCGTCTGCAACTGGTTGAACCGTTGCGGCCATGTCAGAAACGCTTGCGGCCATGGGCGCCACCGCCGCAAAATCGGATAATTTGATCTTCCAATTCTGATGTTCAGATCCCTCGAAGTCGATAATCAGCGGTTTTGCATTATCCGGACGATCTGAAAGGCTTTGGATTTCAAGGTTTTTGTACCTAACGTGTATTGGGGAACCTTTTAACCGGCCGGTGATCGCTGAAACCTTAAGCGGTGTCAGTTGAAAATCGGCGGTTGCATCCAAACTGGCAAATCCTGATATGCGCAGCGCATCACCCGGTTTAAACAGATCGGCGAACCTCAGCAGATCCAAGTCCTTGGCGACTAATTGAGATGCGACCCGGTTTTGTTTAAAATCCAGGCGGGCTGAAATTTTAACCGTCTGTCCACGCGGATAAATGCGGGCGATTGCTTTTAAAATGTGGGTGGCATTTTCTTCGGTGACGATTACAAGTTCAAACGGAAGGCGATATGTTTTTTCATTTATCATGCAAATTAGTGTTGCGTTGTTTATTTCAATCCGCTGCGGAAAGGACGGGGAGGAATGATCGTCAGAAGTTTTATTTTTCGCTTTGGCAGTTTCAAGTCGGGTTAATAATTTTTCCAGATCAAAACCACGCAATCCCAGTTGCCCGTTTTTAAATTCAGCGTAAAGTTCAACCCCGCTGGCCACGATTTTTTTAATTTTCTTTTGATAAAGTTCTCCCGCTGAATAATCCACCTGAATTGAGCGAATGAGCAACGCTGGATTTTGAGGTGATCCCAGGCGCAAGGGTCCCAGATCGGCCCCGTCGAGATCCAATTCACGAAAATTCAACGTGAATTCCGAAATTCCGGCATCTTTTTTCAGAATGGAAATGATTTTGGATTCCAGAAAACCCGGCAGAAGATAGGAGGTTAGAAAATATAGACCGATACTCATTAAGAGAATCAGCAAAAAGAAAATAATCGGATAAGCTATTTGACGTTTTAGATGCATTCGATGCTTTTATACTTTATTGCAATGCAGTATCGGCGTAATTGAGAAAACAAGCGGGTTGGCTGCTATACGAATAAGACGTTTCTGATTTCGGTTGAGTTGACGCATCCTATTTTTTTCTTTGCAAAAAGGAGCTCCGTGTCATACCCGCCCCGATTGAATCGTATAAAATCGTCTTGGCGTTTCTTAAATTTTCCAGGTTTTGATTTACAGGATATCCCTGAATTTTATCCGGACGCAGCTCCCCGCGCTCGAGGTCATAGGGCAGTCTTGGCATACAAACCACCGAGCAGTTTCCGCGCACATGAATATTGGTCACCATTTTATTGGCGATAAAGTCAGCGACCGCATTTTTTGAATCCTGATCGCCGTCCCCAAGAACCTGTTTGAGGGTCAGCGGTATCATTGCAAAATTAGCCTGATGTTCAATGAGAAGGTCAATCGTATCCAGGGTTAAGCTGTTGCCGGACAGTAATTGATCCAGATGCTTCTTGGCACCGCGGGTGGCGTGAAGAAATACCCCTTTTCCATTCATCTTGCCGAAGATATCGCCGTTGTAAGGCACCGTCTCTATATAGTCGGCAAAACAACCATGGGTCCGCGTCAGGCAATCAATAATACCCCACTTGGGTTTCGGATAGCAACGATCCTTGCCTTCATGCAAAGTGAGCACAACGTTATGGTCAGAGGCAAGGAAAACCGATGCCATCCGCTTGTATAGACTTGAATTTGCATAGGCTTCCGCGATTTTTGCGACCAGGGCCGGATGCGGGTCGAGGGTCATAATATCAAAAGCAAAGCAATTGACATGCTGATCATAAAACTTCAGTGCCTTGCGAAATTGTTTGAATGTACCTTTAGCGGTTTCTTTGGGGTAGAGTTGTTCAACGAGGTGATGTTGCACTCTGACTGCCGTTGCCGGAATCCTGGATACGAGCTTGCCCAGCTGGTTGTCAACAATGATACCATCGATTTTATTCGGGCCTATGATGTCGGCCAGTTTTTTTGCGATGCTGCGCGCAACGTCTTCACCGGCATTGAATTTTACCCTTGCGGTTATATAGTCGGAGTCAGAGCGGGATGCACCGCCTCGGGTAACCAGTGCGGTGGCCAGGGCATCATCACCAAAGATGATGTTGGATGTGTCATCTATTGGAAAGGTTTTTGCGCGATGCAAATTCTCTGCGCCAACAATAATCGATAGGTCATCCTGTTTGAGAATACCGGCCAGCGACAGGATAAACACCAGTTCTACCGAGACATTAAAACCCGGACAGCCCGCGTATAAGTCGAGCACCAGTGCGTCCGGACAATCGCGTTGCACGTTTTCAAAAGGATACCGGATAAGAGGGCCGGGATCCCATTTATCTTCACCGATATTGGTGGCCCCGATGACCAGCTTGATGCGTGCAGGATCGATATCGGATGTTTGCAGCAGGTCCTGAAAAGCCAGCACACCGATACGTTCATCCTCAGGCGCCACCACCCGCGTGCGCACACCGATTCGATCTTCGATTGTTTGGTGATTGACCGGGATACCGCCTTTAAATGTCATTCCTTTGTTTTCATAAATGGAATTGTCGACCAGATTGCCCCCGTTCCAGGCACCCTGGGCAATTATTTCTAAAACCGTATCCGTCACCAACTCATTCTCCTCTCATAAAAAAATGCCTAAAATGACTAAAGTGAGCTAAAATGCCTAAAATGAGGGTGTCGCTGCGCTCCGTCTTTCTTAAAATGTGCAATCCTATTTTTGGTTTTCGAGGACGAGAACGAGGACGAGTAGGATTTACGATCCCATATGCATCGTTCTCGTCCTCGTCCTCGACACAAAATTGCGCAGCTTCTTTACCATCCTCTGGGTGTTAGCCCGGAGGCGGATTGGCATCGCTTCTATACGTTGAAACGGAATTTTACAACATCCCCGTCCTGCACCTCGTAAGCTTTGCCTTCCAATCTCACGGTTCCCCGCTTTTTGGCTTCGGCATAACTGCCGGCGTCCGTCAAATCCTGAAAAGATATAACCTCGGCGCGAATAAACCCTTTTTTCATGTCGCTGTGGATGACGTCGGCAGCCTCCAGGGCCGGGGTTCCTTTTTTTAGGGTCCAGGCCCGGACTTCTTTGCTGATAATGGTAAAAAAAGAAATCAGATTCAATAGCTGATAGGACTGTCGGATGACGCGAGCCATGGCAGATGCCGGGATGTTAAATTCAGTCAGAAATTCGGCCGCTTCCTCAGGAGGCATCTGGGCAAGTTCCTGTTCCAGCTTGCCCCTGATCACCTGGCAGGCTTCATTGGCGGTGAGATCTTTGATACCCGGCAACCGATCATTATCATCTTCGTTGTTAAACAAAACCAGGACGGGCTTGGCACTTAAAAACGTAAACCCTCTAAGGTTGCGGGCTGATGAGAGGCCCGGTCTTTTTCTTAATGGCATTTCACTTTCAAGGCATTGTCGGCACTCCATCAACAGGGTGTGTTCTTCGGCATCCATTTTTTTGCCCCGTTTGTGATCCAGTTCGATACGTTCGATGCGTTTTTCGGCCACCATCAGATCGGCCAGAATTAATTCCTGATCCAGCTTGATAAAATCTTCCGCCGGCGTTGGTTTTTCAAAGCCGTAAGCCGCATGATTGCGAACGACATGCAGCAGGGCATCACAATCCCTTACCGATGTCCGGATACTTGGGTCTCTAATACTGTCTTTTTTAAAACCGGGCAGGAAATATTCCACCTGGGCATAAATGGTTTTTTGGGGTTTGTAGATCCGGCTGAGGGCATCGACGCGCTCGTCCGGAACACGCACTGTGGCAATCCGATTTTCACCCTGATGTTCTGCCCCGGCGATATTTTGGGTTAGGGCATCGAATATCGTTGATTTGCCGGAACGCGGCAGGCCCATGATTCCCAGCTTCATGTAACGGCCTCAAGGCTTTACAAGTTGCAGTTTCATTTAAGATTGATGGATGATTCCAAATTTCGCTTTTGAAATCTCAAAAGGGATAGACCATCGAGTCTATCATAGAATCTAACATCGCTCAGGAAAATTAAGCAAATAAAAAAAGGAGAGAGTTTAACTCACAACGGTTTGGAAAGCGGATTGCCCTTTTTGAACTCGGGCAAATCCGGCAGAGTGATACTGCCCTCGGATTCAAAGGGAAGCAACGCGGGGAACCCCCCGGCACCCAGACGAACCTTGCCTTTGATGTGGTACTTTAATTGATCCTGGTCCTGCATACCCTGGGCACTTTTGATTATATCCAGTACCGAAGCATAAACATGCATCAGCACCAGCTCAGTTCCATAGGAAGGTATTTCAACATCGGCATTAGAGACGCCGAGAGCAAACGGCTGGCCATTGATTTCGAGCTCACATTCAATCCCTTTGATCTGCAGGGCGGTATCATTGGTGTTAAATACCCGCAGGCCGACTTCAAAGACGGTTTCAAGAACATTGAATTCTTCGAGACGAATCGTGGCCAACTTGACCCGCGGAGGCTCCAGGCGCTGGCCGACTCCCGCACATCCAGCCATTGTGAGTAAACACAGAACGGTTGGAATGATAATTTTGGTTAATCGAAGCAGATGCATTTTATTACTGGCCCAGGATGCCTTTTAACAGCCCTTTGGCGGTCTCCTCAAGATTTTTTTTATCCAATTTTTGTTCGTCTTGCCCGGATCCCAGGATGGTTTCTTCCAGCTGTTTTTTGGCCATGCCGGCCAGATCCGGCGTAAATTTAGGCTTGGAAAAAGTGCCGGAAACCAGCACCGGCACCATGAGTCCCGATCGCTGGTCCGTGTCGCCCTGTCCTTTGATAGTAGCGACCACTTTGGGTTCCACCCGAAAGTCCAAAGTTTCTTTAACCAGATTGGCATTTCCGGCTGCAATGATACGAATCAGCGGTGATTTCAGGCTCGTTTGCGGTGTGTGAACCACCCCGTTGCGAATGCTGAAGGGCGCACTGAGCTCCGCAAAGTCGGTTCGCGGTCGCTGGGCGGATTTTTGTTGCAGGCCGAAGGCGGCCGTAACATTGCGAACCATTCCGGCCAGATCAATCCCGACGATGGCGCCGTCACTGAACAGCACCTGCCCGCTGCCGTTTAAGGTTTTCTTTATCACGGCCGCATCGTCTCCGGACATGGATAATGTGACCCGGGCGTTGGTCAAGCCTTCCAGTATGTCTTTTTCCAAAACATCCTTAAGCAGCGGTCCGACCTGAATGTTTTTCACATCCAGATTCACATTCGTCCGGGGGGTATCCTGTTGTACATTGAGCTTGCCGATGCCCGATACATTTCCCTGGTACATGTTGAGTTTCAGCGGATTAAGATTGATGATTCCGTTTTTAGCGATAACACGCACAATTATGTCTTCGATCTTGGCTTTGCTGACGACGAGCTGTCCGATTTTTATGCGGCCATCCAGGATCAGTTTCCGCAGGGGAGTGTAATCGGTCGGTTTTTTTTCAGCCGGTTTCTCGGCTGCGGGCGGCTTGTCCGATCCCGGAGGCAAATAACGGTCCAGGTTAATCCGGTCCAGATTTATCTCAAATGCAAGATTGGGTTTTGAAAAATCAGAAGCCTCTATCGTAAAATTTAGCTTCGATTCGTCCAGATTCAAAATTCCGTTCGATATCGATACCTTCGTCTGATTCCCCTTGAGATTGGCTTTAAGTGCCACCTGATCCAGGGCCTTAGGATCGGCAGTGACCACCGGAAAATCACGGCCCAGCGCCGCCAGCAGTTTGCGCGGAGAAAACGCCTTGATATCGACGGCCAGATCGAAGCTGGGGTTTGAACCCGGGTTTTTCAGACTCCCGTTTAGCTTTAGCGCCAGCTCGGTTAAGGCTTTTAAGTCAAGATCCAAAGGAATGGTTGCCTGCTTGAAATCTTTGCCGATCGGCCCGATGGTCCCCTCAAGGGATAACGGTTGATTATCCAGGCGCGCTGAAAATGAAAGCTTGACCGGGCGCTCAAAAGAAACATCCCGCAAGCTCATATTGAGCGCTGTTATTTTTTTGTGCACACCGGCGGTGTGGTCGATCCAATCAAGCGATCCATTTTTGATTGAAAAGTCGCCAACCGTCAGATTCTTGATGGGCAATCCGGTTTCCGCGGTCGTTGAAGGGGACTTTTCCATCGGTTTTTCCGCCGCTGATTTGCCTTTAGCCATATCCGGCTGCGACCAGTTAACACGACCGTCTTTGTTTTTGACCAGAACAATATGAGGCTCGTTCAATATGAACCGCTTGATCTGGACATCTTTGGAAATGAGCGGCAGCAGCTTTACCCTGACTTCAAAGGATTTGACCGTAATAAAATCCTTCTCCGCAAATTCCGCCGTATTTCCGAGTTGCAAATTGGAAAGCGAAACCCCGGCCCACGGAAAAAAGGATAAGCTCAGGTCATCGCCGACCGCAAAAGGCCTACCGGTTTTTTCGGATATGAATTTTTCCACTTCGGGTTTGTAGTCTTGAATGTCGATAAATGCCGGGGCAATTAGCAGTCCGGCGATGACAATCACCACCAGGCTAACACAGATAATCAGCCCCCATTTGATTGCCTTGTTCATAATTTGCCTCCTTTGTCAGGCAGAGAAGAAATTTTGCTTTAGCTAACCTATTCACCATATTACAGAGTGTCAAGATGGTGTTGGCTGCTTTGATCCGCAATCCGCCGGCGGACCCCTGGGCACATCGTCCGCCGGAGGCGGAGTGAGATGGATTCTAAATTAATCTACAGCGAAAAAACGTTTAACCATACACAACGCCTGTTGACTTTTTTTGGATTTATACTAAAATTGAGCGTTTCAGATTTCAAACCGAGGAATTTCAATTATGGATCAGCAAGGGTACAGGTATTTGATGGAGAGCGATGAAGAATCTGTTCGACTTGATCTGAAAACGAATCCTGAGGCGGTTGAAAAACAGGCGCTTTGGGCCGGGATTAAACCGGGCATGCGCATTGCTGATTTAGGCTGTGGCCCTGGAAAAACCACTTTTCTGCTGAACAAACTCGTTGGGCCGGCTGGATCCACCGTCGGGATCGATATTGCGCAGCAGCGAATTGACTATGCTGATAGCCATTATAGCCATGCGGGAATTGAATATGTTTGTAAAGATATCCGCGAACCGTTAAATGATCTTGGAATGTTCGATTTTGTATGGGTGCGGTTTGTTCTCGAATACTATCGTCGAGATAGTTTTGATATTGTAAAAAATATTTCCAAGAGCCTCAAACCCGGCGGCATTTTATGCCTGATGGATCTGGATTGTAACTGTCTGCGTCATTTCGGCCTC
>PVMS01073053.1_pt1 | contig 12092 bp, 13 predicted proteins | sample 1853461 | NCBI WGS metagenome assembly PVMS01 (sample SAMN08582032, study PRJNA380276) | Marine sediment metagenome, whole genome shotgun sequencing project. | isolation source: ocean sediment barecode stripped | collected 2017
GGCTGCTCTTTAAAATAAATACAATCACCCCCACCGAAGATTTCAGGATATTTTGTACTCTGCAGGTATTCATTGACAAGCAGCCCTCCGTCGGGACCAAAAGGGAGGCCGGATTCTTTAAATATTGGCGACGGCTTAACACCAAGGGCTAGAAAGATGATGTCCGTATCATAACTCTCTCCTGATTCCAGTGTAATGTGGCTGGTTTTTATTTCTTTAACATAGCCTTTTTCAAGAATTTCAATACCGCGATTGGCTAGAGACCTTGCAACTTTTCTTCGAACATTATCCGGGAAGCGTGACATGAACTTAGTACCTGCAAAGATCCGGATAACGGGAGTACTTTTGTCATAATCACGTGCCAGCCGCCATATATTCCCCGCTATTTCAGCGGCAGAAGGCCCACCACCGATTATGCTGATAATTATTTTTTTTTGGGAAACAAGTTCCAGAATTCTTGTCTGAGCCTCTATGAGCTTTTCAATCGGCTTTACTGAAAAAATATCCAGGCCGTTATCTTTTACATTTGACACCGGTACATAACTGCCTGCATTAAATGAAAGAACATCGTAGGGAACAATTTCACCTGATTCGAGGAATAAGGTTTTTTCCTTCGGGTCAACACGGACAGCCTTTCCCAGGACAAATGTACCACCCTGTTTTTCAACAACATGCTTTGTGGCAAAACGTATGTCATCGGGCTTATAAATCTTTCCAAGCATTCCAGGTCCCATGCCGGAATAGTAATGATACGGAGAAGGGCCAATAACCGTTATATTGTGACCTTTTTCAACAAATTTGTGCAGGTTGGCAAGTGTCACCATATGTGCATGACCACCGCCGACAAGAACGAGATGTTTCCCCATAAGCAGGTCCTTTTTTCTCCTTTCTTTCAAATTCCTAATTCTACTTTGTCACATTTTAGGAAAATAATCATCGAGGTGGCCGTTCTTAACTACACGATTTTTTAAATCTGAAAAATATAACTAGAACCTATCTCAAAAATAAGATTAGAGTTCATGGCAAGGCGCGAAACGGTAAAAAAGCGGAGCATACACGTAGTATGTGAGCATTTTGAACCGTTTCGCAACACCGCCATGGGCACTTAGATTGTTTTTGAGATAGGTTCTAGATGCTTTCCATTAGCTTTCCAAGCTGGGCCAGATGCGCCCGTTCTTCGTCCGCAATCTGAGTCAGCATTTTTTTGCTTTGTGGATTGCTAGTTCTGTCCGCTGCACGCATATACAGGTCAAGCGCCTGGGCTTCTATGGACATTGCCAATGAAATTATGTCTTCCATAGACTCTAAATCCGGTTGAAAAAGGTTCATATACTCTTCAGTAGTAAGTCCTCCTTCTATCTCATTACTAACCGTGCTTTTTTCAAATTCCTCACGGTTTACTGATTTTCCGGTTATTGTAATGTATTCGTTGAAAATACGATCCTGGTGTTTAACTTCTATTTCAGAAAGCTTTTGAAAAAGATCTTTGGTATCATTATTTTTCACTTCTATTATCATGGACAAATAAAAATCACGCAGACCAGCCTCAAGGGAATAAGCAACTACCAGTGTTTTCTCAGGAGATTCATCACCTGTGAAAAGTTCCAACCCCAGTTCCTCTTTGCCAAAGGCGGCCTCACTTTTCCAACCCTTAAATCCACCGGCAACATTATATACATTTTCAAAACCTTTCCCTGCCAGCATCTGAGCAGCAACCCGGCTGCGCCCTCCTATTGCTCAGTAAATCATAGCCGGTTTCTTCGGATCGATTTCATCCAGTCTTTCGGAAAGCTCCGGCAGGGGGATAAGCTTGGATCCAGGTATATGACCTGCTTCATACTCATTGGGCTGACGTACATCTAAAATTGTAAACTCGTCAGGAGATTTATCTGCCATATATTTTCTGGCCTGTTCTGCATCAAAGGATTTTACGGGGGTTAAAAATTGTTTCCAGCGCATGTTATACTCCATATATTGTTGGTTTGTGGGTTATTCAGGGTTAAAGATTCGGGCTAGTACGCTTTCAGGCAAAACATCTTCTTTTCTTGCAATTTCCCAAATGGTTTTACCTGTCTCATGGGCCTTTTTTGCTATGTCAGCCGCCCTGTCGTAGCCAATATGAGGAACAAGAATGGTTGCAAGGGCCAAACTCTGCTCAATATAAGCGGCACACTTTTCGCGATTTGCTAAAACTCCACTTAAGCATTTTTCGGCAAAAACTTCAGATGCCGAAGCCAGGAGGGTAATCGACTGCAACAGATTATAAGCTATTACAGGCAGCATTACATTAAGTTCAAAATTTCCGGACTGTCCGCCCAGCATGATGGTTGTATCGTTTCCAATGACCTGCGCTGCCACCTGAATCACCGCTTCCGGGATAACCGGGTTTATCTTCCCGGGCATTATGGAAGATCCGGGTTGAAGAGGAGGAACAGATATTTCACCGAGCCCGCACCTTGGTCCGGATGCAAGCCATCTGATATCGTTGGCAATTTTTAGCAGACTTACGGCTATTGTTTTTAAAGCTCCGCTTGTCTCAACCGCCGCATCTTGAGCTGCCTGGGCCTCGAAATGGTTTTTTGCCTTTTTAAAAGGCAACTTTGTTTCTTCGGATATAAGCGAAACGATCCTTGCGCCGAATTCCGGATGGGTGTTTATACCGGTTCCAACGGCTGTACCTCCCAGGGCAAGTTCTGCAAGTCTTTCCTCAACCGCCATTATTCTTCTCACGCCGAGTTCTACCTGTCTGGCGTACCCGGAGAACTCCTGCCCAAGCGTCATGGGTACGGCATCCTGCAAGTGGGTTCTTCCGATTTTTTCAATATCATCAAATTCTGCTTTCTTTCTCAAAAGAGTTTTATGCAGAAAATCAAGTGAAGGTATCAAGTACTGCTTAATAGACATTAATGCGGAAATATGAATCGTCGAAGGAATTACATCATTACTTGACTGGCCCATATTGACATGATCATTTGGATGAACCGGATATTTTCCTCCTTTTTTGCCGGTAATAATTTCGTTGGCCCTGGAGGCTATAACCTCATTCATGTTCATGTTTGTGGAGGTCCCTGATCCGGTCTGAAAAACATCCACCACAAACTGGTCGTCATATTCCCCATCCATGACCTCACGAGAAGCCTCCAGGATCGGCTGGAAAATGTTTTTATCCAAAAGCCCGAGCTCAAAGTTCACACTGGCGGAACATTTTTTTATCAGTGCAAGGGCATTTATAAATGCTAAAGGGAGCCTTAACCCGCTGATGGAAAAATTTTCTACAGCACGCTGAGTTTGTGGTCCAAAGTAGGCACTTGAAGGAACTCGGATGGTCCCCATGGTATCTGTTTCTTCTCTAAATTTCATAGCTCGACTCTTAGGAGCTGGGTATAAAGAGGAGCGTTCGCTATCCGCCGGTATCAAACCCCTGACATTAAAGTCTGGAGCCTTCCTGAATCGTATTTTTGTGAAATCAGGGGCCCTTGATTTAAGACCTCGATGCGGTCGGTGAAGGTAGGCTTCTCTTCCTTATAGATTATTCCGATGGGAATTTTATCGTCCCATTGTCTGGCAAAATTCATGGCTTTTTCGAAATTGTTTGGAACGTAATTTTCTTCAAACAGGTCATACACCCTTTTCTTATACCATTCATATGTGTTGATCCGGTTAAATGAAACACATGGCTGCAATATATCAATCAAGCTGAAGCCTTTATGGGATATTCCTTCCTGGATCAGTCTGCTTAGATGTTCCATATTACCTGAAAAGCCTCGCGCAACAAACCCTGCTCCCAGGGAAAGGGCGACCGCAAGGGGATTGAAGGATTCTGAAATTACACCGTGAAGCTGTAAAGGTGTGACCATTCCAAAATCTGATGTGGGTGAAGCCTGACCCTTGGTAAGACCATAGGTCTTGTTATTGTGTACCAGAAGAGTAAGATCCACATTCCGCCGGATAGCATGCATAAAATGGTTGCCGCCTTCACCGTAACAGTCGCCGTCGCCTGAATTGACAAGTATTTTCAGGTTATGATTTGCCATCTTAGCACCTGTGGCCAGGGGGAGGGCGCGACCGTGCAGGGCATGAAACATGTTGCATTTTAAAAAATGCGGTGTTTTAGCTGCCTGACCGATACCGGATATGATGAGCAACTGTTCAGGCGGGATTTTTAAACTTACAAGGGCAGCTTTCATTGCCTCCAAAATCCCGAAATTCCCGCACCCAGGGCACCATTGATTTTTGTAAGAAGATTCATAATCTTTGATCCTGACCATATCATCACCTCAAATACTGTTTGACGCCGTCAACAATTTCATAAGGATAAAACGGTCTACCGTCATACTTTAATATAGTCCCCGAATAGACAAGCCCCGTCTGCTCTCTTATTAGCTGGCCCAACTGAGCTGTAAAATTTTGTTCTACCATAAATAATTTATTTCCTTTATTAAGTACTTCTTTTGCTCCTTCAATGGGAAAGAGCCATATATCTACGAAATTGATGCACCCTGCATCTATTCCTTCACCTCTCAACCAGTCAACAGCTTCTTTTAAAGCCCCTTCGGTAGAACCCCAGCCCACAAGGAGTACTTCAGAATCACCATGATATTCTTTTGGCTGATTGATCTCCTTGGTCATATACGGTACCTTAGCGTTACGCTTGTTTACCATGTTTATCCTGTCAGATGTCGCTTCGCTGATATGCCCGTCCTCCCTGTGTTCATCACTCGATATTACAACTAAGGCTTTACCGGTACAAGGCAGGGCCCGTGGTGAAACACCGGAAGGTGTGATTGAAAATCGCCTGTATTCCGACGGGTTTTCAATATCGGCATCATAAGCTATGAATCGCTCAAGATGTTCAGGCGCAGTTAGATGTTTCTCCGCAATATAAAGAGAATCTGCAAGATATTGATCAACAAGGATAATTGAAGGAACCTGGTACTTTTCAGAAAGATGAAACGCTCTTGCTGTTATTTCAAAGGCTTCATCCGGCATCCCAGGGGCAAAAACGAATCTTGGGAACTCGTCCTGAGACGCCCGGATTACAAATTGTAAATCCCCCTGGGCTGTCCGGGTGGGAAGACCGGTTGCCGGTCCCGGCCTTTGAGCATTGACGATAACAATAGGCGTTTCAGTAATTCCAGCGAGCCCCAAGCCTTCGGTCATCAAGCAGAAGCCGCCTCCTGATGTGGATGTCATGGATCTTACTCCGGCAAAAGATGCACCGATGATCATATTTACAGCAGCAATTTCATCTTCAGCCTGTTCAACTATAAGGGGAAAACGGTCTGAAAAAGAGGCAAGATTAGCCATGATTCCGGTTGCCGGCGACATGGGATAAAAGGCTGCTATACGGCAATCACCGGCAAGAGCACCAAGTGCAATGGCTCTGGAACCGTCAATGAGCGCTCCCTTGGGAGCGTCCGGTTTCCACACAAAAGACCATTTAAATGATACATTTTTTACGGCCTGATATCCTAACTCGGCAGCATCAAAATTCTTTTTAAGAATATCAGCACCCTTTTTACTAAACTGTTCAGAAAGAACCGCTTTGCAAAGTTCGGAAGGCGTTCCCAAAAGGGCAAGGCATGCGCCTGCGGCAACCGTATTCGAGAGGATCTTGTCGCCAGCTTCTTTGGCCAGCTCTCCAAATAGAATCGTAAAGATGTTCTCCGCTGCAGATCCGGCACTTTCATCCATTATGATAAGACCGTCAGAATCAAGCTCGTCCTTGTGTAAAACATAAGTCTCCTGGTTTAATGCCACAAGGAGACTTACTTTGTGATGCGGTGCATGCACAGGTTTATCGCAAATACGTATCTGGAAAAAACTATGACCGCCTCTTATCCTGGATTCAAAATCATTTATTGCCATTATATACAGACCAGCCTTCTGGCAAGCTAAAGCTATAAGTTGCCCAACCGTCTGTATCCCCTGGCCTGCCTCACCGCCGATCTTAACGGTTATGTCAATACCCATATTTAATCACCCTGCTCAGCCATATGGTCGTCATATTGGGTCTCAAAAAACTGTTTGTGTTTGGCCTCTTCCTGGCAGAGTATCTTGAAGACCTTAATATTTTCAGGATTATCCGTCTTTTTCTGGAGTTCATTATACATTTTTAGGGCATTTTCTTCGCGCTTCATGGCAAGCCGCAGAATATCTGTATAGTGCATCCCTTCTTCGTATTGCATTTCAACTATATAGTCGCTACGCTTTATATCGGGGATCCATGTTAATTTGTAATTTTCTATAAGCTCTTTGTTTTTCCCAAGATTTTCCAACATAGCCTGGTGCTTTTTCTCTTCTTCGGCAAACTCCAGCAAAGCCTCTTTCATACTTGCAAAAGGCTCCTTTGTAGCACAATCAGTATAAAAGGCGGCAGCCTCTTTTTCATTCTCGATAGCAAAACTGATAATCTCATCAAATGATTCAAAATTCATAATATTCTCCTTTGTAATTGTGTAATAGTTATTTTATTGAAGAAAGATTACTTTAAATTAAAGGCGGTAAAATTTTTGCGATATTGTGTGTAATATTATAATGGACTGACTTTTTTTGTCAATAAATCAAACGAGCACTACTGCGGAATGACAGATAACCCGCATTTCTCATGAAGAGTTTATCTGGCTTTTTTTTAGTAAATATTAAGATATTAATCACTTAAATTGGCAAAGACGGATAATTTGAGTAAACAATTTGCTATTTAATTTTTTTAGATAAATTCTTCACCAAAGGCGAGCCAGAGCGGCACAGGAACTGCGTTATTCAGCCCTCGAAGTAGAGTATACTACGTCTTCGGGCTGAAATGCCTTGTTCCTGCATCGCTCTGGCTCGTGAGAAATGCTGGTTAAAACATAGCCCATTGCACTACAGATAAAATTCGGTACTTTCCGCTTTCTCAAATGCCGCAAGAATTTGTCGCCTCATTACAATTGTATCCACAATCTTATCAACCGCCCCATGGCATCTTGGAATAGACCTCTGAAAGCTTATCCCTGTAGTCCCTGAAAAATTTTTCGTGACCTTTTTCCCAGCTCGAAAGCATCAGCAGCGCCTCTTTTGCTATACCTTCTGTTAAATCTGCCATCTTTCCGTAAAACTCACTCAAATCTTTTTCGATTAACCAAGCGGTGTTAAAGACGGTCACATCCGGGACCATGGATCCGTCGATACACCTTTGCAAAAACTCTGATTTTGCACGCTCGTCAAAATAGTTCGACGGTTCCAGGACAATTTCCTTAATACTGTCAGGTTCAATGTCTGATCCTTTTCTTAGATCTTTCAGGATTTGATTGATGAACTTGATATGCTTTTCCTCTTCCACGATCAATCGTTCAAACGCAGATACCGCCGCGCCGACTCCCATTCGCTTAAGTGAAGCCTCAAAAAAACTAATTCCGGTTTCTTCCTGATTAAGAGCGTACTCAAAAACTTTGATCAACTTTTCATCCGGCATTATAAGCCCCCTTTTTTATTCTGTTGAAAAATATTATCGCATTCAGCTAATCTGGTTTTTAACGGCCTAAACTCACGCATAATTGGGCGTAAAGAACAGAGATCAATCTTTGTGAATAAGGTATAGTGTTTGCGCAAAAAATTAATACAAACTTTATAGAAAAAAAGCAATATTTGTGCCACCGTGAATTTGCCGAACACACCTTTGCAATTAGCGCTTTGAGCAATTTATGTGCAATTTGAAAGGGGGACTTTGGTAATGTTTTGTGAGACAATTGTGTCTCAAATAAATTCTGAGACACAAGGACGCGGCACTAAAAAGATGCCATTGCATTATTTGGAAGTATTAAAGGTGTGTTAAAGGGTCATACTATTTCTTTGATTTTATTGGCATGGCTTTTGCTTTTATTATAAATATAAAATATACAGATTCTAAAATAATATTATGGAGCTAAAAATGGATAAACATAATGTCGTGGTATTCAGAGCATATCCGTTCGAAGTAGGAAAAAAACTCCATATTGAAGGTGGGCCGCGCAATGGTGACTGGGAAGTTATTGGCGTAAGCGACCGCAAGGTTAAACTCCGCTGTCCAGTCTCATTACGGGAGTTTGAATGGAACCGTTTCTGCTATTTTGTGGAGGAGCGCACCGGTGTCGTTTGGCCGAAGAAAAAATAGTAGAGAATATTTATAGTTAATTGTCGGTCCGCTCCCTGCCGCAAAAAACTGCTGTCCTTTTGGGCTGTGAGCATTACCTTTAGAGTATCAGTTAGCAGAGAAGGAGGTTGTTTATGATCCACAAATTTGATGTTGTTATTATTGGATCAGGAGGCGCCGGTTTGTATGCTGCTTTGGAAGCCAGTAAATCAACAAAAACTGCGGTTTTATCAAAACTCTATCCTATAAGGAGCCATACAGGTGCTGCTCAGGGTGGAATCAGTGCGGCCCTTGGAAATGTGGAGGAAGACAAACCAGAGTGGCACGCTTTCGATACGGTGAAAGGGGGCGATTACCTTGTGGACCAGCAGGCGGCCATGATAATGGCCGAAGAGGCGATTCAGGCGGTTTATGATCTGGAAAACAGGGGATTACCCTTTAATCGTACTCCTGATGGAAAAATTGATCAGCGCCGCTTTGGAGGTCATACACGCAACTATGGGGAGGCTCCTGTCCGGAGGGCTTGTTATGCAGCAGATAGAACCGGGCATATGATCCTTCAAACCCTCTACCAGCAATGCATTAAGAATAATGTATCATTTTACGACGAATTCCAGGTAATAGATATAGTAATGGATGGGAAAAAATGCGGTGGCGTTGTCGCCGTGGAGCTTGCCACCGGCGATATTCATATTTTTACTGCAAAAGCAGTACTTTTTGCCACCGGCGGTTTCGGTCGAATGTTCAAAATCACTTCGAACGCCTTTGCAAATACGGGAGACGGTCCAGCTGTTTTAGCTAGAAGAGGTATCCCACTGGAAGATATGGAATTTTTCCAGTTTCATCCTACAGGAATTAAAGGACTTGGGATTCTAATCACTGAAGCTGTTCGCGGAGAAGGTGGGATTCTTAGAAATAATACAGGTGAGCGTTTTATGGAAAGGTACGCCTCAACCTTACTTGATCTGGCACCCAGGGATATGGTTTCAAGGGCCATCATGACGGAGATCAGAGCCGGGAAAGGAATTCGAGGCGATAAGAAAATCGACGACTATGTACATCTGGATGCAACTCATTTGGGCAAAGAAGTTCTTGAGGCCAAACTTCCGGATATTTCAGAATTCTGCAGGACATATTTAGGCATAGATCCCGCTGACAAACCTATACCGGTACTACCAACAGCACATTATGCTATGGGCGGTATTCCCACCGATATATACGGCCGTGTCATTGCAAACAGCCAGGGAGATATCAGTGAAGGCCTTTATGCTTCCGGAGAGTGTGCGTGCGTCTCGGTCCATGGAGCCAACAGGCTGGGGACCAACAGCCTGCTGGATTTGGTTGTTTTCGGAAGGAGAGCAGGTAAACATATTGCAGAGTTTGTAAATAATGTTGATCTACTCCCTGCTGGAGAGGCGTCTGCAGATACTGCAAAACAATGGATCGCCCGGCTCACTGACGGGAAAGAAGGTCCCCACGGGGGGCACATTCTAGAAGAAATGCAGGTTACCATGATGGAAAAAGTCGGCATCTATCGTAATGATCAAGATATGGCAATGGCTGTGGAAAAAATTCAGGAATTACGCCGGCGATACATGGATGTACGTGTTCAGGATAAAGGCAAATCCTTTAATACTGACCTCTTGGATATAATTGAACTGCGCAATTTACTGGATCTTTCTCTAGTAACGGCAGAGTCGGCCAGAAATCGTAAGGAGAGCCGGGGTGCTCATTCAAGGGAGGATTTCCCGGAGCGTGATGACACGAACTGTCTTAAACATACCATGGCTGTTTTGGCCGGTGATAAGGTTCGGATTGATTACAAACCAGTAGACATTTCAGTGTGGGAACCTAAACCACGAGTCTACTGATTGACAAGGGGTTAAATGATGAAAATAATTTTGAAAATCCTGCGCTTTAACTCTGAAATTGATGAGAAGCCCCAATACCAAAGTTATACGGTAGAGGTGGAACCCACAGATCGCCTTCTTGATGCGCTGATGCATATCAAACGTTTTCAGGACGGGACCTTGGCTTTTCGGAAGAGCTGTGCTCACGGTGTATGCGGTTCTGATGCCATGCGCATCAACGGTAAGGACGCGCTGGCCTGCAAAACACTGGTACAGGATGTGGTCGAAACCGAGGGTGCAACAGTGGTTATCGAACCGTTGCGCTATTTTCCGGTTCAAAGAGATCTCATTGTCGATCAGGCCATGTTTTTTGAAAAATATAAATCCATAAAACCATATTTGATTAATGATGAACCGGTGCTTGAAAAAGAACGACTGCAGTCACAGGAAGAGCGAATGGTCTTTGATGATACAACGAACTGTATCCTCTGTTCCGCCTGCTTTTCCGCTTGTCCAGTGTTGGAAGAGAACCCTGATTTTCTTGGGCCCGCCGCCATTGCCCAGGCATACCGATTTCTGGCGGACTCACGAGATAAGGGATTTGAGGAGCGTTTATCGTCGCTGGATTCACCTGACGGGGTCTGGCCATGCCAGAATCATTTCCAATGTACCCAGGCCTGTCCCCGCTGGATTAAAATAACCAAACGCATCAACCAGACCAAGAAAATGATTCAGAAACACCATGAAGGCCAGGATGAGTAGCGCATGAAGGAATCTTATACTGATTTTATTGCTTTTGATTTTAGTTCGACAGAGTATTGTGATATAGAATTCAACTGTAATCGAAGTTAAGGAGAAAAATGGAGAAAACTAAGACAAATAATAATTTTTAATGGAGGAGGTAAACTGATGCAAATCAACATCGACAAAAACCTAGTAGAATTTACACCTGAAAATCAAGACGAGAAAGTGAAACTGGAAGCGTTATGGCGTACAATGGTCGATTGCATGCGGTTCAACAAAAAACTGGTGCCGGTGGGGCAATATGTTCCAGTGCTGGACGACTTCGCAAGGTTTGCCATTGAAGGTGAACCGGGCGCTCCGGCTGACGATTATGCCGAAGTCTCTGTGGATCAGGATTGCCAATGCGTATGCTATACGTGCAATAAATATGTTGTTTTGAAAAAAGGGGATAGAATTCCACCGTGTTGTGGGAAACTCATGGAAGTGATGGAGTAAACCTTCTTGAAATTTTATGAAGAAAACGAAGGGTGATGTTGAAAATGCGCCCTTCGTTTTTCTGCTTTGCAATCTGAATGAGCAGGACTGTCAACGCGGGTTTTCATAAAACAGACAGGCAAATAGACTTCAAGTGCAATTCGTTAACATTTCCGCCATCGCCGTGGCGTTGGCCATGGATGCCTTTGCCGTTTCGATCGCCACCGGCGTGAGCTTGAAAGATGTCAGTTTTCGCCAGACGTTTCGCTTGTCCTGGCATTTCGGACTCTTCCAGGCCATGATGCCGGTTATCGGCTGGGGTGCGGGTTTATCGATTCGAGTCTCTATTGAAAGGTATGATCATTGGGTCGCTTTTGTACTGCTGGCGCTCGTGGGCATCAACATGATAAGAGAAGCATTTCAGCATGATAAAGGGGAAGAAAAAAAAAAGGACCCAACAAAAGGCGTGACGCTGGTGATCCTTTCAGTTGCAACCAGTATTGATGCCCTGGCTGTGGGGCTCAGTATATCGATACTGAATGTATCAATTTGGACACCAGCCCTTATCATCGGAATAGTAGCGGGAATATTTACAGTCGTTGGGCTGCAAATTGGCAAGAAAATCGGTTCTGCCACACTGTTGAGTCGATATGCCGGTGCAATCGGCGGAATCGTTCTTCTTGCCATCGGCTTTAAAATTTTACATGAGCATGGCGCGCTTCCCTTTATTTGAATCGAGACCTTTGCAAAACGCCCCCTTTTGACCAATTTTTGTGTCAGACTCAACATTTTGCACGCAGTGAAGCTTTAGCTTTATCCTCAAAATACTAAATGTATTCCTGTGGTTAAAATTTTCGCCTTCCTTAAACTTGAACAAAATTGAGCATTTTTCAAAGGTCTCGAATATTAAACCA
>PVMS01063861.1_pt1 | contig 12089 bp, 10 predicted proteins | sample 1853461 | NCBI WGS metagenome assembly PVMS01 (sample SAMN08582032, study PRJNA380276) | Marine sediment metagenome, whole genome shotgun sequencing project. | isolation source: ocean sediment barecode stripped | collected 2017
TTGACCTGCTCGGGTGTGAGCGGTTTACGCGTGATATTCTTTCCGGAGGGATCACCGATCAGCCCGGTAAAATCCCCGATCAGGAAAATTACCGTATGCCACAGGTCCTGGAACTGGCGCATCTTGTTGATAATGACGGTGTGTCCAATATGCAAATCCGGCGCGGTCGGGTCAAAACCGACTTTCACGCGCAGAGGCCGGGCCAGCTTGAGGCGCTGCTCCAGTTCTTCCAGCTTGGTAATTTCTTCCGTGCCCCGGGCGATCAAACCCCGTGCCCCTTCAATATCGCTCATTTTGATTTCCGTAAACGCTTTCGATGCATTCCATGGCTTTGCAGGCCGTGTCACCACTGCAGATTCCAATATCACCATCCATTGACCAGCGCCCTCGCGGCCAGTATCGTAGCGATGCCCGAACCAACCCACAATAATACGGTCAGACCAGGTCATGAAACTGACGGGATTTATCGATAAAATCCACCACCTCATCGAGGCGGAGCACCACTGGCTAAGCCGTCAGAAGCTCGCGGTTTTCGGCGCCACCCTGGTGGTTATCGGCATTTCCCTGGGGGCTTTTGAATCCAGCCAGGCGCCAGCCAGGACCACTCTCGATCCCGAAATTATCAAGCTTGTCATTCCTGACAGGCTACCACCGCAAGCAGTGGATCCCAGCTTGACCGACCCAAGCCCGGGCCAGGCGGCGCCCCTGTTGGTCAACGACTGGCTGGCCGTTGTCGTCCGCTCCGGCCAGACTCTGGACACCATATTCAAGCAACAGGGTTTCAGCATTGCCCTGCTGCACAGGATCCTGGCCCTGAACAAGGATACGCGTGGACTGGCCAAAATACGTCCTGGTGAAACTTTCGAATTCCGCAAGGCCCCTGGCGGCGAAATGCTGCAGATGCGCTACCCGCTGGATGAAGCACGATACCTGGTGGTCCGGAATGAAAACGGTGAGCTTTCAGCGGAAATTCAGCACCGGCAGATCGTTGCGGAAATCTCCGAAGCAGAGGGCGTAATTCAGTCTTCCCTGTTCCTGGCCGCCAAAAAGGCCGGCCTGAACGACGCCATGATCATGAAGCTGGCCAACATCTTCGGCTGGGACATTGATTTTGTACTGGATATCCGCGCAGGCGACCGCTTCATGCTGGTCTACGAAAAACTTTATCGCGAAGGCGAGTACCTGCGTGATGGCGACATCCTTGCCGCCACCTTTATTAACCAGGGAGAACGCTTCCAGGCCATTTATTTCGAAGACGGGGAAGTCTCTGCTTATTTTGCGCCTGATGGGCGCAATATGCGTAAAGCATTTTTAAGGGCGCCCCTGAATTTTTCCTACATCAGTTCCAATTTCAATCCACGCCGCATGCACCCGGTGCTGAAACGCATCCGCCCCCATAACGGCATCGATTATCACGCCCCGCGCGGAACGCCTGTCTATGCCGCCGGTGAAGGCACGGTCTTTCGCTCCGCCTATGCCCACGCCAACGGTCACCACGTATTCATCAAGCACGCCAACAGCATCCAGACCAAGTACCTGCACTTCACCAAACGGACAGTGAAAAAAGGGCAACACGTAAGACAGGGCCAGACCATCGGCTACGTCGGTTCCACCGGCCTGGCCACCGGGCCGCACCTGCACTACGAGTTTGTCGTCAATGGCGTGCACCGAAACCCAAGGACGGTGTCTTTGCCCAAAGTCGAGCCGCTGAAGGGTGAGCAGCTCAAGGCCTTCCAGACACATTCAGCGCCCATGCTGACACAACTGAGCCGCATGGAGTCCGCATCCCTCTACGCCAGCCGTGAATGAGCCCCTGTGATGGCAGACACGGGTTTGTACATCGGCATGATTTCCGGCACCAGCCGGGACGGCGTAGATGCGGCATTGGTGAGCTTTGAGGCTGAGCAACCCCGATTGCTTGACTCGCTCTGCCTGCCCTACCCGCCTGCTCTGGCTGCTTTATTAAAAGACATGATTGAGGCAGGGCAACGGCCTCTCGACAGTGAGCTGGAAAAAGCGGACAGGCTGCTGAGCGACTTTTTCAGCCAGGCTGCGCAAGCATTGCTCGTTAAGGCCGGCATTGAACCATCAGCCATTACCGCCATCGGCTCCCACGGCCAGACCGTTTGGCACGATCCGAATGGCGCCAGGCCGGAATCCATCCAACTCGGCAATCCACAATCCATCTCGGAGCAAACCGGCATCGTAACTGTCGGAGACTTTCGCCGTGCTGATATCGAAGCAGGCGGCCAGGGTGCACCGCTGGCTCCCCTGCTGCACCGGGCTCTGTTCAAGCCTCAAAGCGGAATACGTGTGGTCCTGAATCTGGGTGGAATTGCGAATATCTCAATTCTGGGCGGTGACGAATCGGTCTCCGGCTTCGATACAGGCCCGGCCAACTGCCTTTTGGACGCCTGGATACAGGAACAACGCGGGGTGCCGTACGATGGGGAGGGCGCCTGGAGCGCAGGCGGCGAAGTCAACCGGCTCCTGTTGCTGAATCTGCTGTCTGACCCGTGGTTTAAAAAACCACCTCCCAAAAGCACCGGTGTGGAGTATTTTAATCTGCAATGGCTCAGGCAACAGGAGCTCGTGCAATCGAGCGACCCTCGCAATGTCCAGGCCACACTGGCGCAACTGACCGTAAGTAGCGTGGCATCCTCCATTACCGCCCTCGAGCCTGCAGACATCCTGGTCTGTGGTGGCGGCGCTCACAACACTGATATGCTCCGCCGCCTGCAGGACCTGCTACCGGATTCACCCGTGATTTCCACAGCCGACCTTGGCCTGGACCCTGACTGTGTCGAAGCTGTCCTGTTCGCCTGGCTGGCGCGTGAACGCCTGGCCGGAAGGCCTCAGGATACGCAGGAAATCACCGGCTCCCGGCATCCAGTCTTACTTGGAGCGTATAAATGAAACGGTTTGCCTACCGCTCTTTCCAGGGTGCTGCTTTAAATAGCATCAGCATGCCTGGCACGGCTACCGCGGTACACAACAGAAAAAATTGCGTATAGCCCATGGCCTCGATCAGGAAACCGGTGCTGGCATTGGCAAAAGTACGGGGCACGGCGATAAAACTGGTAAACAGCGCGAACTGCGTGGCCGTGAAGGCCCGGCTGGTCTCACGTGCAATGTAGGCCGTCAATGCCACGGTACCCAGTCCAACACCCAGATACTCGGCGCTGACCACGATGAACAATCCCACCGGGCTGTGGCCCACCGTGCTGAGCCAGGCGAAGCCGAGGATCGTGATCAATTGCACAAATCCGAATATCCACAATGCGCGGTTGATGCTGAGCTTGAGCATGGCGATGCCACCAATCACAGAACCGGCGATCACTGACCTCAGTGCGGCTACTTTGGCTATGGAACCGATCTCGGTGCGGCTGAAACCCATGTCAAGGTAAAACGGCGTGGCCAGCGCGGTCGCCATGCTATCGCCCAGCTTGTACAGAAACATAAAAGCAAGAATGGCGACCGCCGCGCCCACACCATCACGTGAGAAAAACTCGTGAAAAGGCTCGATTATGGCTTCGCGCAAGGAATGCGGCGCCAGCTTGTCATCGCTGACTTCACGGATCACCAGTGTAGTGATGATACCGACCAGCATGAACGCAGCGGTGATCCAGTAAACCACAGACCACGGCAAATGATCGGAAAGAATCAGCGCGAGCGACCCCGGCACCAGCGATGCCAGACGGTAGGCATTAACAAAAAAAGAAGTGCCTGTGCCGAGTTCATCATCCGCCAGCAACTCGCGCCGGTACGCATCGATCACAACATCCTGGCTGGCCGAGAATAAAGACACGACGAATACCACTGCGACAATGGCGCCCAACGATTGCACCGGGTCGAACTGGCCCAATGAGCCTATAGTGAAAAACAGTGCGATTTGCGTAATCAGGGCCCAACCGCGCCGCCGGCCAAGAAACGGCAGTGAAAACCGGTCCATTAACGGCGACCAGAGGAATTTCCAGGTATAAGGCAGCGACACCAGAGAAAACAGCCCGATGGTCGCCAGATCCACGTTGTTGCTGCGCAGCCAGGCCGGCACCAGTTGGAACAGCACATACAGCGGCATACCGGAAGTGAACCCGAGGAATATGCAGACCAGCATCCTGCGATTGAGCAGGATTTCTTTCCAATTGCGTTGCCTGTCAGTGTTCAAAGGTTCATTTGTCTTGCTTGATATTGATGTCGTAGTCGTAGTCCAGGGTCAAAGGAGCATGATCGGAGAAACGCTCATCCCGGTAAATTTCCGCCCGAACAGCACTCTGTGCAAGGGCAGGGGTAGTAACCTGGTAATCGATTCTCCAACCGGTGTTGTTGTCCCAGGCCCTGCCCCGGTTCGACCACCAGGTGTATTGTTCCTCACGCGGATCAACCTGGCGGAAAGCATCGGCCATGCCTACCGGGCCGAAAAGTTCATCCATCCAGGCGCGCTCCTCGGGCAGGAAACCCGAGTTTTTCTGATTTCCCCGCCAGTTTTTAATGTCAATTTTTTTGTGCGCGATATTCCAGTCACCACAAATCATATAGTGGCGGCCGTCTGCCGCCATCTCCGCCAACAGGGGCTGCAGGTAATCCATGGTCTGATATTTGATCTGCTGACGCTCCTCCTTCGAAGAACCCGAAGGCAGGTAAAGCGATATCACCGTCAGCTCACCCAGATCCACCCGCAACCAGCGGCCCTCACAATCCATCAGGTCCCAACCAATGCCGTGCTGCACACGGTCCGGCTCATGACGACTGTAAATGGCGACGCCGCTGTAGCCCTTTTTCTCAGCGTCGTGGTAATAAACATGATATCCCCCGGGAGAAAATACCGGATCTTCCAGTTGGTGCAACTGCGCCTTGGTTTCCTGAATACAGACAACATCGGCATCCTGCTTGCCCAACCACTCGAAGAACCCTTTTCGGGCCGCTGCCCGGATGCCGTTGGCATTCAGCGTAATGACTCGCATTTTGTTGTTCTCACAGGTCTGAAATTGCGGGCAAGCATAACAAAAACAACCTATTTTTTGGTATCCGGCCCCCTTTTTAGGCATACTCTATGCTGCATGCCGGTATGATATGCGGGTTTAAATGGAATGGATTCTGTGACGCAGGGTTATAAAAACAGGTTCTTCGAGCTTGCGCTGAGGAAAGGCAACCTCAGTTTTGGCAGCTTCACTCTAAAGTCCGGGCGCATCAGCCCTTATTTTTTCAATGCCGGCGGTTTCGATGACGGCGCCTCGCTGTCTGCGCTGGCTGACTGCTACGCGGAGTCCATCATTGATTCCGGCATCTCTTTCGACATGCTGTTCGGCCCGGCTTACAAAGGCATCCCACTCGCTGCAGCAACGGCAGTGGCGCTGAATAATGGTCACAGTCGCAACGTACCCTATGCATTCAATCGCAAGGAAGCCAAGGACCACGGCGAAGGCGGTTTGATTGTGGGTGCTCCGCTGGCGGGAAAGGTTCTGATTATCGATGACGTGATCTCTGCCGGCACATCCGCCAGGGAATCTATTGGCATCATCACGGCCGCAGGCGCCGAACCGGCAGGAATCGCCATCGCACTGGACCGGCAGGAACGCGGCCAGGGTGAACTGTCGGCTGCCCAGGAGGTCAATCGGGATTATGGTATTCCCTGCACGGCCATTGCCGGACTGGAGGACCTCATCCTGTTCTTGCAAGACTCCGGGGGAGGCCCCGGGGAAATCTCTGGCAAGGCTGAAAGCAACCTTGCTGCAATACAACGATATAGGGAAGATTATGGAACATAAGTGGAACAAGGAAAGGAAAGGGGAAGCCTCACTGATTTTTAAACTGCTCTTTTTATCTGCGGCAATCCTGGCCGCTGGTTCTGCGATGGCCGGAAAAGTCTATCGCTGGGTAGATGAGAATGGTGAAGTCCATTACAGCGAGACTCTGCCTCCTGATTTCCAGGATAAAAAACACGACGAACTGGATGATCAGGGTATCGTTCGGGCCGAGAATCAGAGCCTGGCGCCGCCCCCGCCGGAACCCACGATCGAGGAGGGTTTCAAGGAACTACCCCGGGATTCATCCGGCATGGTGCGGCCAAAAGCCCTGTATTCAGAAGAGGAAACGCAGAAACGAATGGATCGATTTCTTCTCCTCAGATATGGCTCGGAGCAGGAAATAGTGGATGCCATGGACGTCGAGATAAAGCAGCTTGAATACGACCGGCGACTGCTGCGAACCTCCGGGGAAAGCATGTCAGAAGCCTACCGTGGCCAGATCAAGGAAGCCGCCAACCGGCAAAGATCCGGTGTAGAGGTTGATCCGGAGATCATCAGGAAGATTTCGGATTTGCAAATCCGCCTGGCAAGCAATGAGGGGTCCCTGAATAGCCTGGAAGCCAGAGAGGATGAGATCAAAGTAGCCTTCGGTGCAGAACTGGAACGATACCGTTACCTGATTGAAACCTGGGACGAGGAATCCTGAGCCCGCGAGGGCCCTCCCTGTGTACACACGCTGCCCCGGTTGTCACACCGTTCATCCGCTCAATGCTCCCTTGCTGGCGCAGGGAGCGGGCAAATACCGCTGCGGAAAATGCAACAAGCTCAATGATGCACTCGAATCACTGTTTGAAGAGTGGCCAGATGCCGGCGACAGCCCCGCAACCCGCGGTGACCTGCCGGTATTCGGAATTTCAATTGATTTGGAGGCGGCCAAGAAGGCCCAACTGAGACCTGGCAACGACGTCCTGTTTTCCGATGAGGGCGAAGGTTCAGAAAAAAGCGCAACGCGTGGTGGAAAAATGCTGCGGACTGCGTGGATCTTCGTTGCGATTGCATTGCTCATCGTCGCGGCAGTCAATCTCGGAGAGTACTTTCAGCAGCCTTTGCTTGATTCACCTGTCGTGCGGGACGCGTTGGTCAAAACAGGTTTGAGAGAACCACCCCTCGCAGCTCCTTTCCGGGATCTTGAGCAAATTCAACTGGTCAGCCGTGACATGCGCAGCCACCCCACCCGGAACGGCGCTTTGCGCCTGAGCGCCACCATCGTTAACAGAGCGCCCCGCGCGCAGGCATTTCCCGGGCTGGAAGTGATCTTGCAGGACTCCGGCGGACAGGCCCTGGCCAGCCGCATGTTCACGCCCGCAGAATATCTTGCCGAAGACGCCGACATCGAAAGGGGCATGACGCCCGAAGCCTATCTTCCCATCAACCTTGACCTTGCCGACCCCGGAAACCAGGCTGTTGGTTTCGAATTACATTTCCGTTAGGCAGAATTCGCAAGGGCTTAAGCTGTAATTACACAAAAAAGACTAATTTCCCTCTTCCAATCAGCGCCTGATGTGGTAGGGTTAACAGTCCAGACCGACACCATAAAAACAGGGCGAAATTCGCACCCGATGTCCAGAAAAATACCTATTGAGCCTGCCGTAGAGCGGGACTATTCAAGCCCATTGAGACTGACTGTTCAGGAGGCCATCAGGCGCTACCTGGAAGATATGGGACAGTCTCAACCCGCGTGTCTGTACCAGACGCTTCTGGCGGAGGTCGAACCTCCCCTGATCGAAGAAGTCCTGCGGTTTACCCACGGTAACCAATCCAGAACCGCAAAAATCCTGGGCATTACACGCAACACACTAAGCACCAAGTTGCACCGCTACGACATACCGGTGACAAACGGAAAGGGCTGATCCGGCTATTTCCTCCGATTTGCATTCTTTAGCCCAGAAAGATGACCACGACCCCTGATCCCCAAAAACGTCTGGCCCTAATCAGCGTGTCGGATAAAACCGGCGTCGTCGAATTTGCAGCCAGGATCATCGAACTGGGCTATGGATTGCTGAGCACCGGTGGTACGGCAAAAGTTCTGCTGGACGCCGGGCTGGCAGTGACCGAAGTCTCCGATTACACAGGATCACCCGAAATCATGGGTGGGCGTGTGAAGACTCTGCACCCCCGGATTCACGGCGGGCTGCTGGGAAGAGCGGGCGAAGACGAGCTCATCATGGCCGCACAGGACATTAGCCGTATCGATATGGCCGTGATCAATCTTTATCCCTTCGAGTCGGTAACGAGCCAGCCGGACTGCAGTTTCGAGCATGCTATTGAGAACATCGACATTGGTGGCCCGGCGATGGTGCGCTCGGCGGCAAAGAACTTTGAGTCTGTAGCGATTGTCACCAGCCCGGAACAGTACGAAACCGTTCTGCAGCGACTGGAATCGGGCGCCGGCGAACTGGACCATGCAACCCGCTTCGAGCTGGCGGTAGCAGCATTCAACCTCGTGGCCCGGTACGACGACGCCATCAGCAACTACCTGTCCTCACTCAATGATGACGGAAGCCGGTCAGCATTCCCTGGCCAGGCGAACGGCTGTTTTGTAAAGGTTGCTGATCTTCGTTATGGCGAAAACCCTCACCAGCAGGCAGCCTGGTACCGTGATCTCCAGCCGGCACAAGGAAGCCTGGCCTCCGCCCGGCAGCACCAGGGAAAAGAGCTTTCCTTCAACAACATTGCGGATGCCGACGCGGCCTGGGCATGCGTTCGCCAGTTCGATGAAACCGCCTGTGCGATCATCAAGCACGCCAACCCCTGCGGCGTGGCGGTGGCCCGGGACCCGGCAACAGCCTACGGCCTCGCGTTCGCCACCGACAGCACGTCTGCTTTTGGAGGTATTGTTGCATTCAACCGGCCGCTGGATGCCTCAACGGCGGCAAACATCATCGATCGCCAGTTCCTGGAGGTGTTGATTGCACCTGCGTACGAGGAAAAAGCGTTGTCCGTGCTGGCGACGAAGAAAAATATCAGAGTACTGGAAATACCGGAAGGCCGGCCTGTAGCGCAACAGGAAACCAAGCGCATTGGCAGCGGCCTGTTGATCCAGACCTCCGACCTGCATGTACTGTCTCGCGACGACTGCCGGGTCGCCACTCAGCGCCAGCCGGACGAACAGGAATGGCTGGATTTGATGTTCGCCTGGAAAGTAGCGCGCATGGTCAAGTCCAACGCGATCGTTTACGTAGCTGGCGGCCGCACCGTGGGCATTGGCGCAGGACAGATGAGCCGTGTAGATTCAGCCCGCATCGGCCGCTGGAAAGCGGAAGACGCAGGCCTGCCGATCCAGGGAGCCGTCATGGCTTCCGATGCATTCTTCCCCTTCCGCGACAGTATAGACACCGCAGCAGAGGCTGGCATCGCGGCTGTCATACAACCTGGCGGTTCCATGCGGGATGAGGAAGTCTTTGCTGCCGCTGATGAGCACAGCATGGCCATGGTTTTTACCGGCATCAGGCACTTCAGACATTAAATGCAGAAGGCGGAAACAGCTGTCATGAAAATTCTCGTGATTGGCAGCGGCGGTCGCGAACACGCTCTGGCCTGGAAATCAGCACAATCCCCGGCTGTGGAAACCGTATTCGTGGCGCCCGGCAATGCCGGTACTGCCGGGGAAGCCGGTGTCGAGAATGTCGCCATTTCCGCGAATGATCTGGACGGGCTGCTCAACTTTGCCCGGGAACAGGGTGTAGACCTGACAATTGCAGGTCCGGAAGACCCGCTGGTCAACGGGATCGTTGATCTTTTCACTGAAGCAGGCCTCCCCTGCTTCGGTCCTCTGGCGGCGGCGGCCCAACTGGAGGGCTCCAAGGCATTCGCCAAGGACTTCATGGCTCGTCATGGCATTCCCACTGCAGCATACGGAAACTTCACAGAAGTCGAACCTGCTATCCGGTTCATCCACCAACATGGCGCCCCCATCGTGGTCAAGGCGGACGGCCTGGCCGCCGGCAAGGGCGTAATCGTGGCACGAACGATCGCGGATGCGGAAGCGGCTGTACTGGATATGCTTGCGGGCAATGCCTTTGGTGAGGCCGGACACCGGGTCATCATAGAAGATTTTCTCGAAGGCGAAGAAGCCAGCTTCATTGTCATGGCCGATGGCCGGAACATCCTGCCGCTGGCCACATCGCAGGATCACAAAGCGGTTGGAGATGGCGACACCGGCCCCAACACGGGCGGCATGGGCGCCTATTCTCCCGCCCCTGTACTTGACGCAGCAATGCACCACCGGGCGATGGAGGAGGTCATCAGGCCCACCATCGAAGGCATGGCCGATGACGGGTACCCGTTCACTGGTTTTATCTACGCCGGCCTGATGATCTCTCCACAGGGCGATTTGGCCGTGCTTGAATTCAACGTTCGCTTTGGCGATCCTGAAACCCAGCCCATCCTGATGCGTTTGCAGTCGGATTTACCGGCGCTGTGCCTGGCCGCAATCGAGGGCCGCCTGGACAAGGAAATAGCCTGCTGGGACTCCCGCGCCTGCCTGGGTGTGGTGATGGCTGCTGAGGGTTACCCGGGGAAATACGAAAAGGGACGCTCTATTAGCGGGCTCGAAGGCGATTTCCCTAAAAATGTGAAGGTGTTCCAGGCCGGTACTGCCCTGTCTGATGCTGAAACAGTCGGTACAGGCGTTGTCACTTCCGGTGGACGGGTGCTATGCGTATGTGCACTGGGCGACACCATCAGCGAGGCTCGCAATGATGCCTACCGCGCCAGCGAAAAGATCTACTGGGAAGGCGCGTTCACCCGGGGTGATATCGGATACCGCGCCATCAGACGCGAGCAAAATTGATAGATGGACGTTTCCCACCTGCTGGATGAACTGAACGAACCTCAACGTGAAGCAGTTACGGCCGACAATGCTCACGTACTGGTTCTGGCCGGCGCCGGTAGCGGGAAGACCCGCGTGCTGGTTCACCGCCTCGCCTGGCTGATCCAGGTTGAACTCGTGTCCCCGCTGGGTGTACGGGCCGTTACCTTCACCAATAAGGCGGCGGCTGAAATGCGTGCGCGCACCGGTAATTTGCTCGGCGTTTCCACGCGGCCGCTATGGATAGGCACTTTTCACGGCATTGCACATCGCCTGTTACGCATGCACTGCAAAGAAACAGGCCTGCCTGAAACTTTCCAGATTCTGGATTCCGAAGACCAGCAACGCCTGCTGCGCCGGATCATCCGTGACGAGGGGATGGACGAGGCCCACTGGCCAGCGCGCCAGGCACAATGGTTCATCAATGCCCGCAAGGACGAAGGCCAGCGACCGCAGAACATAGAGCACCTCGACCACCCGGTAAACCGGACGTGGGTGCATATTTACCAGCGTTACCAGGATCACTGCAACCGCGGCGGCCTGGTCGATTTCGCTGAACTGCTGCTCCGCGCGCATGAACTCTGGCTGGAACACCCGGCTGTGCTGGAGCATTACCGCAAGCGCCTGCAGCATCTGCTGATCGATGAGTTCCAGGATACCAACTCCATCCAGTACGCCTGGCTGCGCATGCTGGACGGCAACAGTGGCAGTATGTTCGCGGTGGGTCATGACGACCAGTCCATTTACGGCTGGCGCGGTGCAAAAGTGGAAAACGTCCATCATTTTGTGCGTGATTTCCCGGAGGTACGTACCGTGCGGCTGGAGCAGAATTATCGCTCCACCGGCAATATCCTGGATGCTGCCAACGCGCTGATCGCCAATAACCAGTCCCGCATGGGCAAGAAACTGTGGACGGATGGCCCCCCTGGTAAACCCATCCAGATCTATTCAGCTTTCAACGAACAGGATGAGGCGCGCTTCGTCGTCGAGCGCATCCAGCAATGGCTGAATGATGGCCGGCGGGCTGACGAAAGCGCCATACTTTACCGGACCTCGGCGCAATCACGCCTGTTTGAGGAATACCTGCTGCAAGCCAGCATCCCCTACCGCGTGTATGGCGGTCAGAGGTTCTTCGAGCGCACCGAAGTTAAAGACTCCCTGGCCTACCTGCGCTTGCTGAACAACCCGAATGACGATGCCGCACTGGAAAGGGTGCTCAATAAACCTGCCCGCGCCATTGGTGAGAAAACCGTTTCCATCATCCGCCTGCAGGCCAGAGAAAGCGGCCTGACCTTGTGGCAGGCCGCTGGCGAATGTGTCTCCCAGGGGAAATTCGCTGCCCGCGCAGGAACCGCAGTATCCGCATTTATCCTGCTGATCGAAAAAATGCGCGAGCGCATGCAGGACTGGACGCTGGGCAATCAGATGCAAGGTGTCATCGATGAGAGCAAGCTCGTTTCCCACTACGAAAA
>PVMS01153849.1_pt1 | contig 12089 bp, 9 predicted proteins | sample 1853461 | NCBI WGS metagenome assembly PVMS01 (sample SAMN08582032, study PRJNA380276) | Marine sediment metagenome, whole genome shotgun sequencing project. | isolation source: ocean sediment barecode stripped | collected 2017
AGTGTCGAAAAAGGCGGTCATCTCCGTCGTGGCCATGTGGCTCGCCACGTCGCCTGCGCGGTTGCCGCCCATGCCGTCGGCGACCACGAACAAACGATGGTCGGACAGGATGCAGTAGCTATCTTCGTTGTGCTCTCGCTGACGTCCAACGTCGGAGAGCCCTGCAGCAATGAAGTTCATTCGTGTTCACACGCCCGCGAAAGGTCGCAGCTGATCGGACCCTCTATTGGCCTTCGGCCCCATCGCGAGCAACCCAAATCGTCCAAACCAGTCGACCGAACGGATGCGGAGGAGCAAATCAGGGGTTAACGAACGCGGGCAGAGTGGGCCACCCAGACTCCGGAGCGTCCAAATAGGAGTATCTCGCGTAATGTGTGGTCACCCGCCGCACGTAGTTACGCGTCTCATTGAACGGGATTCGCTCGACGAAGCGATCGAGCGCCATTCTTCTGCTCTCTTTCAGCCAGCGTCTCACTCGACTCTTCCCGGCGTTGTACGCGGCAATGCTCAGCGGGTAGACGTCATCGAACTCGGCGGCGAGCGCAGTCATCTCCTCCAGCCCGAGGGCAATGTTGGTTTCGGGCACCCGCAGCATGTACCGAGTCACGGGCCTTCCAGCGAGCTTCGTCGCGATCTCTGGCATCAACTGCATGAGCCCGACCGCGCCCGCTCTACTGACGACCTCGGGACGGAAGCCGCTCTCTTGACGCATGGTCGCGTAGACCAGAGCGCGGGGAAGATCAGCGCGGTGCTCGTCGACGATCGAGCGCCACGGCATCGGGTATGCCGCGTCCCACCACCAACGATGCGCTGCCGGATCACTATGAAGATACGACATGCGCCGTCGGGCGACGAGGAGTGCGTCGCGGTAGGCACTTGCGTCCCGATACAACTGTGTGAGAAGCGGAATGCGCTGCGCCTTGGGGTAGTCGACGACGAGCGCGTTCTCGTGTGCGTTTAGCCACGCGACGCCGTCGAGGTCGAAACCCAAGCGTCGGTAGGCCTCGAAGGTCTCCGGCACAGGTAGATCGCTCTCGGGAACCTCGACCGAGCTCGGCGATGTTGCGTTCTCGAACGGCGCAGGCGGCTTCACTTTGAGCCGCTTCAACCGCCCCGCCGCCAGAACCGCGTACCAATGAAGCGGCTCGACGGCGATCGCCTTGCGATACGCGTCGATTGCCTTTGGTCCGCGCCTGTAGGAGCGACCCAGCCAGTAAAAGCCGCGTGCCTCGTCCATCGAGTCGCCTACCAGCGTCGTGTATTGGGCGAGGTAGCGAGCCGCCCGGGCGTAGCGACGCGTCTCGAACGCCCGAAAACCAAGCTCCCAAACCGCGGACCGGCGCCACCGCCCGCGCACTTGAGCCTTCCCTCTCAGAAGCCGCTCCATCTGCTTTTCACCGTTGGTGCGGCCGAGCCGGATCTCGAGCCAAGCCGCGAGGAATCGGGCCTCGGGCGCGCGCTTGCTTCGTGGGTACCGCAGGGCGAACCGCCGATACGAACGGATCGCGCGCGCATCTTTGTCAGCCCGGGACAACGCGCGCGCCGAGTGAAAGGCGTCCTCGATCTGGTGTTCGCCACGCAGTAACGACGACTGGTACAGAACGCGCGCAGCGTCGAGGTAGCGCGTACGCGTTCGAAAGAGGGCCATGCCGTACACGTGGCGCCACCGGGCATCGAGCTCATCTCCCACGTCGAGCGCTTCGAGCTCCTCGACGGCTTTCGCAAAGCGGCGAGCGTGCATCAGCTCTTCAGCACGCGAAATCCGGTCGGCGACATCCGGCGATGCACGGTCTTGCAACTTCCGAGCCGCGTCCTGCTGCCCGGGTTCAGCGGCGGCCTTCCACGCTTCGAGCGCGGCGCCTCTGGCGTCGTCGGGGCGCCCTAGCTCGACGTAGACATCCGAGAGGATCGCGAGCAGCGCAACGCGATTGTCGACGCCGTGTTTTCGGCTCGTGAGTCTAGCGAGCTCTTGTGTGGCGACTTCCAGCTCCCCGAGTTGAAACGCGCAATCTGCGGCGATCGCGCGGTCGCGTCGGGTCACAGCAACGTCGTTCGATGCAGCGTCCAGCAGCACCGGTCGCGCATCGGCACAGTGCCCACACTGCGCAGCGGCGGTCGCCCAGCGGCGCGTCGAATCGTGGCGCATCGACTCCGGGAGGTTGGCCGGAGTTCGTGCGAGCTTGGCCATCGAATCGCAAGGTCGCCCCACGTCCAACAGCAGTCGTCCCTCGAGATAGCGCAACGCATCTTCACCGCGAACGCCCTCCGAAAGGAGCGCGATCTCCTTCAGGGCGCCGAGCTCATCGCCCGTCCGGACCAGGGTCGCGACACGATCGAGCCCCTCCTCGGCCAGCGCCCCAGCACCGACGAGCAATGCGAGCCCCGTCCCCATCCAAAAACGTCGCAATATGGATGGAATCTAACACTCATTGGCGTCGGCGCAGAGCGATTGGCGATCGAAGGAAGCGTCCCGTATGCTCCGCCGCTGACGATGGGACGCGCGACTATCTTATTGCTTGCTGGTCTTGTTGGTCTTGCCAGTCTTGTTGGGGCGGGGTGTAAGGACCACATCGGAGACGCCTGCGGCAACTCCACGGACTGTTCGGTCACCGGTGAGCGTCAGTGCGACCTGGCCCAGCCCGGCGGCTATTGCACGGTCTTTTCATGCGACGCGGACACTTGTCCGGAGGGAGCATGTGTCGAATGGCGATTCATCCCGAGCCGCACGGCGGAAACCTGGTGCATGAAGACCTGCGGCAACAGCGGAAACTGCCGTTTCGAGTACTCCTGCGTCCTCCCGAATCAGATCACGATGACCGGGGGGTTCGACCCCAACTTGCCGGCGGATGAGCGGGTCGCCCGTATCATCGACCTCGACTCCGACAGGGCGGAATCCAAAATCTGCGTGGCGTTGACGCCAGGAAGCGATCAGCCGGACGCGCTGACACAGCCAGGGTTCGACGGCGGTCTGTAGTCCGATCCGACAGGGAAACCGACGCCGCAGCCGATCGAGCGTAGTATGGTCCGGATGATGTCTCCAGGCCTCTTGCGGTATCTGGTGGGCCGCCTCCTGCGGGCACTGCTGACCGTCGTCGGCTTGGTGACAATCGTGTTCCTGCTGGTGCGCCTGATCCCGGGCGACCCCGTGGAGGCGATCCTGGGGGACCAGGCGGGCCCTGAGGAGAAAGCCGAGCTTCGCCGCGCGCTCAACCTCGACCGGCCCGTGGGAGAGCAGTACCTGTCGTTCCTCGGTGATATGGCCGACGGGAGCATGGGGACATCGTTCCGTCGACCCGATCGCTCGGTGTGGTCGATGATGCGCGACGTGCTGCCGCACACGATCGTGCTCGCCATCGCGGCGCTGCTCGTCGCGTGGTTCGTGGCGATACCGCTCGGCGCCATCGCGGCGGCTAGAGCGGGTAGGGGTTGGGACAAGATCGCGTCGACCGTCGCCGTGGCGGGCTTGGCGATCCCCAACATCTGGCTAGGGCCCCTGCTGATCCTTGCGTTTGGGGTGAAGCTCGGTTGGCTGCCTTTACCGGGCGACGACCTAGCCGGCCCGGAGGCGTTGATTCTCCCGGCGATTACGATCGGAACCGCGTTCGCCGCGGTGCTGACCCGGCAGACCCGCGCAGCGATGATCGAGGTGCTTGCGCAGCAGTACATCACCGCGGCACGCGCACGAGGGGTTCCGTCCGTTCCACTGCTGCTCCGGCACGCGCTTCGTAACGCCCTCCTGCCCGTGATGACGATTGGCGCCGCTCAACTGGGAGCGCTGCTCTCCGGCACGATCGTCACGGAGAAGATTTTCGAGCGACCGGGCCTCGGCACACTGTTTCTCGACGCGTTCTTCGCTCGTGATATCCCAGTGGTTCAGGGCTGCGTGCTCATCATCGCGGTGATCTACGTGATCGTGAACCTCGCTGTGGACTTGGCGTACGGGGTGGTCGACCCGAGGGTGAGGCTGTCGTGAAACGGGTTCGCGCTCGCCTCGGCAGAACCCCGATCGGGCTGGCAATCGTGATCTGCTTCTTCGTGTTGGGGCTCGTTGGTCCATGGATCGCCCCCTACGACCCGCTCATGATCGACCTCTTGCACGAGTACGAGCCTCCTTCGTGGACGCACCTACTCGGAACCGGAGACAACGGGATCGACATCTTGAGCGCATTGCTCCACGGCGCGCGGCTCGCCGCGATCGTCGGCATCGTCGTCGTCGGTGTATCGGTCGTGCTTGGCACGTTGCTCGGTACGTGGGCGGGCTACGCCGGGCGCCTCACCGACCATGTGATCACAGGGATCGCGGACTTGGTACAAGCGTTTCCCGCGATCGTCCTAAACATCGCGATCCTCGCCTTGGTCGCTCGCCCGGGCCTCATGCACTTGATCGTGGCCCTCGCAGTCAACGGATGGGTCTTGTATGCGCGTTTGGCTCGCGCCGAAACACTGACATTGAGAGAGCGTGAGTTCGTCGAGGCCGCACGCGCGCTCGGCGTGCCGACACATCAGGTCCTGCGCCGCCACGTGGTCCCCAACCTGCTCGGGCCGCTCGTCATACAGGCGACCACCGGACTGGGCGTGGTGATCCTGGCGGAAGCGACGCTGTCGTTTCTCGGCCTCGGCCCCGGAAAAGCCGTGTCCTGGGGAGCGCTCCTCGACCAGGGCACCAGTGTTTTGCTGCGTTTCCCTCACGTTGCGCTTTTCTCGGGCGGTGCGATCGCGTTGACTGTGCTGGGCTTCAATCTGACGGGCGACTGGCTACGAGACCGGCTCGACCCGCGTCTTCGATAGCCATGCCCGAGCTCCCCGACGTCGAGCTTTATTGTCACGCACTGCGTTCGCGCGTGACTGGCAACGTGCTCGAGCGAGTGCGACTGGCATCGCCATTCGTCCTGAGGAGCGTGGAGCCATCGATCGATGCGGTGCAAGGGAGACGAGTGATCGAGGTGCGCCGACTCGGCAAACGGATCGTGCTCGTCCTGGAAGAAGATCTATACATCGTGTTGCATCTCATGATCGCCGGTCGACTTCGTTGGAAGCCGCCGGGGCATGAGATCCCTGGCCGGATGGGTCTCGGGGCGTTCGACTTCGAGAGCGGGACGCTATTATTGACCGAGGCGAGCAAGAAAAAACGCGCGGCTCTGCATCTCTGTCGCGGCTTGGACGCATTGCTCGAGCATGATCCGGGTGGAATCGAACCCTTGGACATCAACCATCGCCAGTTTCGAAATCAACTCGTCGAATGGAACCACACGGTGAAGCGCGCGCTGACCGATCCGCGGATCTTCAGCGGGATCGGCAACGCGTACTCCGACGAGATCCTCCACCGTGCAAAGGTCTCTCCGCTGACTTGGACGCAGCGGCTGACCGAGGAACAGATTCGACGGGTGTTCGACGCTACCCAGGACGTGCTGTCGGAATGGGTGGCGCGATTGGTCGACCAACAAGGCGACGAGTTTCCGGAAAAGGTGACCGCGTTTCGCCCGGAGATGGCGGCGCACGGCAAGTACGGCCAGCCATGCCCGGTATGTGGCGATCCCATCCAGCGAATCGTCTTCGCAGATCGCGAAACGAACTACTGCGCAACCTGCCAAACCGGCGGAAAGCTTCTCGCCGATCGCGCTCTTTCCAGGTTGCTCAAGGGGGACTGGCCGCGGTCCCTCGAAGAGCTCGAATCTCTGCGCCGAACCTAGATGCCTTGTGAGGACGCCCGGGCGCACTAGAAATGTGCTTGTGCCCGTTTTGACGGTACGTTGCGTCTGACACATGCGTTTTTCCATTCGCCGAGAGGATCGCAGGAATCTCGCCGTGGGCTTCGTTGGCCTGCTGGCGATCATGACTGCCCATTCGGTCATGGAGACGGCGCGAGACACGTTGTTCCTGACGAGTCTGCCAGCGACGCATCTGCCGCGCGCCTATCTGGCCATCGCCCTGCTCGCGATCCTGGAGCTCAGGGTCCACGAGCGGTTGCTCCGCCACGTGCGCGACCGGCGGAAGCTCTTGTCGGCATCGCTCGTGTTCGGGTCGCTCATCACGCTCGGCTTTTGGGCCCTCCTAGAGGACATGGGCGCCTGGGCGCCATTCGGATTCTATGTTTGGACCGGTCTCCTGATCACGGTCGTGCTGATCGAGTTCTGGCTGTTACTCGATGACGCGGTCACCGTAACTCAGGCGAAACGCATCTTTCCCGCGATCGCGGCGGGCGGGGTGGCGGGCGCGACGTTGGGGTCGCTGCTGGCCGAGGGGGTGCTGCGAGTCGCTTCGCCGGCCGAGCTCGTGCTCGCTGCCACGGTGATCCTGGCCCTGGCATCGGCGACCCCGTTTCTCTGGAAGATCCGGGGCGAGGCGGCGGCGGACCACGCTGCCACGGAACCGGTGCGTCCGCTCGGCTGGCTGCTTCGAGATAGCTATCTTTCGCGCGTTCTGACGCTAGTCCTGATGGGAACGATCGCCCTGACCGTCGTGGACTTCGTCTTCAAGAGCACGGTCGCAGACCACATCCCAGCAGAGGGGCTCGGTCCGTTCTTCGCACGCTTCTATCTGGGTCTGAACAGCGTAGCCTTGCTGGTTCAGATCGTCGGGGCCGGGTGGCTCCTGCGCGCATTTGGGGCGCACCGGAGCTCTGCCTTGTTGCCCGGCCTGATCTTCGGCGGTGCAATCGGCCTCTCCCTTGGGCCGGTCCTGTTGTTTGCTGTGGCGCTCAAAGCGGTCGACGGGAGCCTGCGCCACACCCTCTACCGCAGCGCGGTCGAGGTTCTCTACCTGCCACTCGATAGCAGGCGACGCGAGCGGGCCAAAGGCCTCATCGAGGTGTTCGGGCACCGTGGCGGGCAGGCGATCGCATCGTTGCTGATCATTGCGGCGGTTGGAGTGGGTTTGACGACGCAGCAGCTCGGTGTCGTGTTGATGTTCCTCGTCGTCGCATGGGTCGTGGCGATCATGTCGACGCGGCGCCAGTACGTCGATCTGTTTCGAACGCGGCTCCGCCAAGGCGTCATCGACACCCAGCTCGAGCTCGAGGAGTTGGACCGCCACTCACTCGACGTTCTACTCAACGCGTTGAACAGCGATCAGGATCGGGAGGTCATCGCTGCGATCGACATCTTCGATCGGCACGGGAAGGCCGACCTGATTCCGGTCCTGGTGCTCTATCATCCGTCGACCGAGGTCCGCAGCCGGGCGCTAGAGGCCTTCGCCGATGCAACCGATCGCCGCTTCATTCCGGTCGCCCGCCGCATGCTCTCCGATGAAGACCCGGACATCCGCGCGGCCGCGCTACGCGCACTGACGGCCGTCGTACCGAGCCGAGCGCTCCTCGAGGAAAAGCTGGATCTCGAGGCCTCCATCGTGCAAGCCACGGCGTTGGTTGGTCTCCTGTCCTTGAACCACGGCACGGGAAACGGCGGCGCGGTATCAGCTGCGAAGTTAGACGAGTGGGCTGGCTCCGAGACCCCACAGACCCAATCGTCCCTGGCCCGGGCGATTCGGCACGAGGGCGGGCCCGTTTTTCACGAGACGCTGATCAAGCTGATCGCAAGCGACGACGACGCCGTGCGGCTCGAAACGTTGCGAGCCATGGAGGGCAGCCCCGACACGCGGTACCTGGCGCATCTGCTGCCGCTATTGGGCAACTCCGATCTGCGCGCTGCCGCCCGTAGCGCCGTGGTCGCGATCGGGCCTGAGGCTCTGGTAGCGCTCGACGAGGCCCTCGGAGACCCGTCGACGGCTCGCAAGGTGCGCCGCCGCATTCCTCACACGATCATTCTGTTCGAGTCGCAGGAGGCTGCCGACATTCTGCTCGAGCATTTGGATCGGGAACGCGAAGGCGGCGTGCGCCTGAAGATCGTGCGGGCGCTTGGTCGCTTGCAGGCGACTCAGCCATCGATGGTTCTCGACGACGCGCTCCTGCAGGAACAGCTACGGGAAAGCTTGCTGCGCGTCATCCAACTTCTTCAATGGCGAGCAGCAATCGAGAGCAATGGTACCTCCGACACGACCGACGCCGAGCTCCTTCGAGTGGCGCTCCAAGACAAAGAGCGCGCGGCGCTCGAGCGCGCGTTCGGGCTGATGGGGCTGCGGCATCCCGAGGAGAATTTCAACTTGGTCTGGCGAGGCATCACCAGTGACAACGCGCGACTACAAGCCGCGGGGCACGAGGTGCTGGAGGCCACTTTGCCTGGCTCCTTCCGTGAAGCCGTGCTGGCCATCATCGACGACGGAGAATCGCCGGCGCGGCGCGCGCGGGTCGCGGCAACAGCTCTCGGTTCAACCATGCAGCCAGTGTCTCACGAAGAGGCGGTGGGGCAGATGATGCAGGATCGGAGCGAGGTCATCCGTGGGATCGCGGCTCACCACACGGCAGAGCTCGGCCTGGGTACGGTGCTCGACGCAGCGCAGGAGACGCAGAGTCTTGTCTGAAGAAGCCCAAAAAGCGGCCCAAATGGATCGTTTTCAGCGTTTCTTGTTCCTGCGCACGATGCCAGGGCTCGACGAAGTGCCGCCCGAAGTCTCCCAGGTCATCGCTGCCAACACGCGCGAGCGCTTCTTTGCGAAGGGTGAACACCTCTACCGAAGCGGGGTCCCGGCGCTCGAGATTCAATACGTGGTGAGCGGCGAGTGCGAGATCATCCGCAACGGAAGAGCGGTACGCCGCTTGGGTCCACGCACCGTGGTGGGCGGGGTCAGTGCGCTCGCGGGTGAAGAACTGGGTTACGACTGCATCGCGCTCGAAGACATGATCACGCTCGCGATTACCGTCGACGATTCACAAGAGATTTTCGAAGACCATTTCGTGCTGCTCAAGCGCGTGCTCCGGGGAACCAGCCGCGAGGTGCTCGACTCGCGACGCAAGCTCGGGCAGAGCGCTGGCTTCGGTCCCGTAGCGGAGCCGTTTGCTTTTCCCGACCGTCCTTTCGATCTCGTCGAGCGAATGGCATTTCTGCGTAAAACATTTTCGTTCGGCGACAGCGAGATCGACGCGATCGCCGACCTCGCGCGAGACGTGCAAGAGGTCCACCTTCCCAAAGGCGAAGTCCTCTGGAACGTCGGCGATCGAAGCACTTACTTCCTGCTCCCGCTCCGCGGCGTCATCGACTGCCGGGCCACCGATCCGGATCAACATTTCCAACTGGGCCCGAGCGACTCGGTAGGCGCCATCGACACCATGGGCGACGAACGTCGCTGGTTCCGAGCCGAAGTCATCGAAGACCTAGTCGCTTTCCGCATTGACCAGGAGCTCCTCCTCGAGGTCTTGGAGGACAATTTCACCATGGCCATGTCCCTCCTAAGAAGCATGGCCGCCGGCATCCTCCACCTATACGACCAGGGACACTCTCCACCCTCCTGACCAGTGTCAGCGACAGTGTCAGTGCCAGCGCCAGTGTCAGTGCCAGGGGCAGTGTCAGGGGCAGTGTCAGGGGCAGCGACAGGGTTAGCTTCGCTGCGATCTTTGTGGGAGTTTCTCTTTAGTTTCAGAGGGTTAGCTGGGGGGAGCGTGTCCCCCTTGTAACTGTGCGTTTGTTCAGTATATTGGGTGGTCCCATGTCTGCTGGGACTGGTGTTGAGATCGAGGCGCGGCGAGTCGAAGCGAAGACTTTGCCGTTGTCGGAGTTGTTGCCTCGGAGGCGGTTGGGCGAGGTTTCGGGGAAGCATGCTTGTGCACGGACGACGGCGGCGGTGTCGTGTGTGATCCGGGCGCAGGCGTGTGGTGAGCTCGTCGCTTGGGTGCAGCTCAAGGACGGCGCGTTGTTTCCTCCCGACCTCGAGGCGGCGGGAGTTGATCTCGATTCGTTCATCGCCATTCACGTGCCGCGTCACGCGGGTCCGTTCGCATTGGTTCGCGCGACTGAATGGCTTGCTCGGTCTGGTGCGTTCGGGCTGACGGTGATTGATCTCACCGATGCGCTGCCGCCTGGTTCATCGGTGAACTGGCAAGGCCGTCTTCAAGGTCTGTTGCGCCAATACGACGGACGCATTCTCTTGCTCACTTCGAGCGCGTACGAAGATCCTTCTTCCGGCCCATTGGTAGGCTTGCGTATCGAGCCTCGACGCGGCCCTCTTCATGCCGATCGCTTCGAAGTCCACACCCATGTTCTCAAAGACAAAGTCGGCTTCGCGACCGAGCTTTCATCGATGAAGCTCATCGCTCCGTCGGGTTTGCGAGGCGCGTCATGAAGCGGGTGAGTTGCGTTCTGTTACCAATGCTTACATTGCAAATTCTGTTGCGCGAAAAGCCGCACTGGGCTGGCGCGCCAGTTGCCGTCGTCGACGATGAAGGCCCCAATGGCCGCATCACGCATCTCAATGCGATCGCAAAAAAGAGCCGCCTCCGTATCGGTATGCGTCAAACCGTCGCGCGTGATCTCCTCCCGAACCTACACACTGCTGTCGTGTCGCCCGAAAAAGCCTCGGACGTCAGCCGCGAGCTGATCAGCTCACTTCAAACTTTCTCACCTCGGGTCGAAGCGATCGATCATGCCGGCGCGTTTCACATCGACCCCGAAGGTCTCCGGCGCCTCTACGGCGATTATCGCAACTGGGCGACGTCCATTCATCGGTATTTGCGGGCTCGGCACTGGCGAAATTCGGTGACGGTCGGCTTTCATTGCCATCGAGCGCTCGCGGTCGCGATGACCCACGGCGGGGTCACCATCTTGCAGAATGCCAGCGAAGAGCGTGAGCAGTCGAACAAGACGCCACTTCGTGAGCTTGATTTGCCCGGTGAGCTTTGCGAAAACTTAGGGGCATTGGGTATCGAAACATTGGGCGACTTTCTCGTCTTACCTCCAGGCGAGCTTCACAGCCGTTTTGGCGCCAAGGCAAGTGCGCTCCACGATTCGTTTGCCGAAGACATGCAACTCCCAATTCAGCCGCATGCGTTCGACGAACCATCCCGCATCTCTTTCCAAGTCGACCCGCCTGATGAAGATCAGAATCGCTTACTCTTCGCAATCAAGGGCGCTCTGCATTCATTGCTGCATCAGGTGCGTGCTCGTGGCGAGGCAATTCAGTCTCTCGAGCTTTTCCTTCATCTGGAGCGCGCGCCTCTTCATCAAGAACGCATCGAGCCCGCTTCACCGACTTTGGATTTGATGTTGCTGCTCGAGCTCATCCGTCTTCGTCTCAATGAAGTGAGCTTGCAAGGTGCGGTCGAGGAAGTGGAGCTTCTTGCCAACACGGTGCACGCGCATGCAGAACAGGTTGCGCTCCCTGGCCATCAACCGCGTCGCGACATGAGCGCTGCCCATCGCGCGCTCGACCGAATCCGCGCTGCGTACGGCGAGCACTCGGTGACGAAGGCACGCGTGCTCGAGGCCCATTTGCCTGAAGCCTCCTTCCGTTTTGAGCCCATCCAACATGCTCGGCTTGGTGAACGAGCTTCGGCTACTCCTGTTTCTTCAATGATTCGCCGTGTTTACAGCCGCCCGAAGCCTCTTCCTCCTCGTAAGCCAAAGGAGCCTGAGGCGGGGCCCTCGCTCGCGAAAGACCACGCGATCGAGCACATGTACGGGCCATATCGCGTGAGTGGTGGTTGGTGGAAACGGCTCGTCGAACGCGACTACTACTATGCCGAAACCGATCACGGGGACCTGCTCTGGCTCTTCTATGATCGCCCCCGGGAGCGGTGGTTCTTGCACGGGGTGCTCGATTGAATGGGCGCTTACGTTCCGTTGTGGGTCAAAAGCAATCACAGCTTTTTGGAAGGCGCCTCCTTTCCTGAAGAGCTGGTCGAGCACGCACACGCACTCGGTCTTCCGGCCGTTGCCCTTACAGACCGCGATGGAGTCTACGGTTTGGTGCGCGCACACATACGAGCCAAGGAGCTCGGCATCCGCGTCGTGACCGGCGCACAACTCACGGTCGACATTGAAGGTAATACACACCATGTCGTAGCGCTCGCCAAGACTCGACGAGGTTATGCTGATTTGTGCAGAGCGCTTTCACTCGGGCACGCTCGATGCGAGAAAGGCGTTTCCCTCATCACTGTTGCAGATCTCGAACAGGCTCGGGAGGTGTTGTTTCTCTGTACGACGCCCGCAACATTGCGCGTGTTGCATGCGAGCCATGGTCCTTCATCCCTGTTTGCTCTTTGC
>PVMS01044447.1_pt1 | contig 12077 bp, 9 predicted proteins | sample 1853461 | NCBI WGS metagenome assembly PVMS01 (sample SAMN08582032, study PRJNA380276) | Marine sediment metagenome, whole genome shotgun sequencing project. | isolation source: ocean sediment barecode stripped | collected 2017
AAAACTGGGGATGCTACAATAATTCCATCACTTACGATGCACTGAATATCACTAAAACCCCGCAACAACGCAATGAAGCTGGCAAAGGGACTCGAACCCCCGACCGGCTGATTACAAATCAGCTGCTCTACCAACTGAGCTACGCCAGCCCAGTAAAAACCTGTCATTTTAAGGATTTGTTCCGAAAAATGTCAAGTAAAAACTAAACTTATTGAGTTCTTTCAAGGGTAGATGTTGCTATTGAAGCCTCTGAGGATAATGATCCCGTGTAATGTACCATGATTGATGTTTTTTTTACAAGAAAATTTATGCGAAATGCACTTTTTTTTTGAGAGAGTTTTCAAAGGGGATTCGACCGGGCTTTCGGCCTTCATCTTTTTTTTCTTAAAACCCCCGCCGGACTATGCTGGTTATGGGTTTTTGCTCTTCCAGTACTCCAGAGTATCTGTAAGAGTTTGATCTAATTGAATCTTGGGCTTCCAGCCCGTTAATGTTTGTAGCTGGTTTGCATTGCCCTGAACAGGAGGTTGGTTTTCCTGTCGAAAGCGTGCGGGATCGGTTTCAATGCGGATCGACCTGCCCGAAATTGCAACCAATTGATCCAAAATACCGCTGATCCAGATCAGGTTTTCCGAACAAATATTGTATACCTCACCCGTTCGACCTTTTTGCATGATAAGCACGGACAACGTCCCGCACATCGGTGAAATCACGAAAGGATTGCAAATTCCCGGTCTGAATGACAGGCAATCCCTTTTCCTTCATCATTCCGGCTATCTGACGGGCAAATGAGGAACAAACAAATCGCGAATCCTGCCTGGGGCCAATATGATTGAAAGGTCGGGCCCGAACCACATCAAGTCCATGCCTTATATGAAAAGATTGCGGTAAAACTATCATGGGCCGAGGGAACAAAACTCATCGCCGCCAAATGATAAATCCTCTCTGGCCTGAATTTGGCCAATACAGCTGCGATTTCGTCTGGATTCCTGAGGTCGCAGGATCGGATGTCAATTTTCTCGCTATTATGATGAACGTTTTCGATTTGCTGGGCATCTCGAACCAGCCCGATTACTTCCTCACCCTGGGAAATTAACCAATCGGCCAAATGCGATCCTGCAAATCCCCCGACTCCTGTAATAAGATTTTTCATTTAAATAGCACCCGCCTGACGATCCGATAAAACCACAACACCATCAATAATAACAACATCGGCCTGATGACGTTCAGGCTCAAAGGGAACGTTCGTCCAATCGGAAATATTCGGCCCGACTCGAAAACCAATCAGATCGGCAGGCATCTCTGGCATAATTTTTCCGGCATTGAGACCCAGGGCAGACGCGCCGCCTGCGGTGGCCATATAAAGAATCTCTTCTGTGCTTACATCCGGTAACATTTTTTGCGCCGCCTTTAACTCGTTAAGAAAATTGAGGTTATCGTTGCTGGCCAGAGAATCCGTGCCCAGACCAATGGCAATTTCTTTATCCAGCATTTGCCGCACCGGCATGATCTCGGTCCGACCAAACCAGGAGGTGCTTTGCGGACAAAATACGGCGCCAACGTTACGGGAAGCCAGTAAATCCAAATCCTCGCCTTCGAGATAATTCAGATGCACGGCTGTCATGGCATCGAGCACACCCAAGGATTCCAGGTATTGCACTGGCGATTTGCCTGGAGCTTTCCATGTCGGATCATCCACCCTGCGTTCTTGCAGAAAATTTTGCATTTCGCCACCACCTTCTCGCAAAAACCGCACTTCTTCGGCAAACTCAGCAACATGGCAGGAAAATCGCGTTCCAAACTGCCGAGCAATATTTTTCAGGGACTGGAACAGGTCCGGCGATACAGAATATGGGGCATGGGCCGCAACGGCGAGTTGCAAGTGTGAGTTTTCCTGGGCTGTGATTTTCTCCAGTGTGGCTTGGAGCTTTTCGGCTATTTGATTACTTTTGTCACTATTAAACCCCAACGTTTCGAGAAATAACAGCTTGCGAAAAACCGTCGACTCAAATTCATCCAACAAATCCACAGAACCCAGATAATCCGCCAGGTAGGTCACACCGGAATACAAAAGCTCTTTAGCACCTCGATGCATTTCCCGGATACGCTCCTGCTCAGGAATGGTCGCGCTAGTCATGAGAAGATCAGCGATCCAGTCGGTGAACTTAGGTTTAGGCGCAAGCTTTCCTCTCAGGCAGGAGTGCGCCAAATGGCAATGGGCATTGACGAATCCTGGAAGGATCAAACAATCGGAAAGATCCAACACCTCCGGCCCGGAGCCACTCTGAACATTGGCGGAAATATCTTTAACCCGCCCCGCATCGATCGTCAGCGTTCCATTTTCATGACACTCACCCGTCATGGTCAACAGGGCACGAAAGAAAATTTTAGTTGGTGCAGTCATAGCACTTGCCATCAAAACCAGGTTTTATTCCGGTACTGCAAATAATGCTCGCCAAACTTCTCCGCCAGGGCCTGCTCTTCTTGTCTGGCACGAAACAGGTTCAACGGAATCACCACAACAACAAGGTACACCATGCCAAAAACCGACCCGCAGGCAAAGCAATCCTAAAAGGGTGAGCGTGATTCCCACATAAATGGGATGGCGTATATAACGATACACCCCGTGCGCGACCAAGGTATCGGCACCTGGAAGCACCGCCAGGGATTTTCCCAAATGGATCATGGATAACATCCACAAAAGTAAACCCGTTATGCCAACCTCCAACGATACATTGACCAGTTCAGGCTAACCAAAACCAAAGTTTTTCGGCGAAAACCAGGCAACCAGCAGAGGAAACATATACAGAAAGGGTACCAGCAGGTTGAGCGCAAAACGTTGGTTGGTGGAAAGGGAATTAAAATTCACCATCTAAAAGGAACCTCTTATAACAACCCACGTTCCCGGGAGGAAAGATATCATAATTTGTGTCCGCCAATAGCTCATTCACCTGCCGCAGGTTGTGACGGTGCGATCGGTTGAACCTTGTGGGTTCCTTCAATGATCGCCTCGAAGAGTGCCTGATCATCCAGAATATCGACCTGCATCGCCACCTTATATATGGGCAATGATGATACCGAAGGTTCCAGCTTGACCACATCTTTCTCTGTCACCCAAATCATTTTGGCTCCCTTATCAATGGCGCGTTCGACGATCTTGAGCAAATCAGCCGGAGTGAAGGGATGATGATCGGGCCAGGCCTCGAAATGCACCAGCCGGGCACCGGAAGATTCTACGGTATTTCTAAAACTATCTGGATTGGCAATGCCACAAAATGCTGCGACCGGCTGATCGACAATCGCCTCGCCGGAAAACTGTTCTTCCGCATCATCCAACCGGGTGATAGACTGCACGCTATAACCCGCTTGCAACACCGGAACGTTTTTCGGCCATGGCAGGTCCAAATCATTCTTGTCTTTACTGGCCTGGGTCAAAATGATGAGATTCGCGCGATTCATATTCTCTGCCGATTCGCGAAGCACACCTGCAGGAAACAGGTTGCCATTGCCCAGCGGATTTTCCGCTTTCACCAGAAGAATATTCACATCCCGCTGCAATTGCACGTGTTGATACCCATCATCCAGCACCAGAGTATCGATACCAAATCGTTCGATAGCATGATTTCCAGTCAGATAGCGGTCGGACCCTATCAGGATTGGAATATCGCCAAGAATTTTCCCCATCATCACTGGCTCGTCACCCGCGTATCTCGGGTCCAGCAACGTTTCCTGACCATCGTTCACAACTCTCACCTGCTCGTTGACCATTCTGCCATATCCTCGGCTCAAGATGGCGGGTCGGAGTCCGCGATCCTTCAGCAGACGCGCGATCTTCATGACCATAGGAGACTTGCCGGTGCCGCCCAAGGTCAGGTTGCCAACGCTAATGACGCGACAGTCCAGACGCTTCGACTTCAACCAGCCCGTACGATAAGCCCATAGGCGAAGTTGATGAATCCAGCCATAAACAACGGACGCCAGTTTCAATAAACGAAACAGAGGTTCCCAGGCGGCTTTTCGGTCGGGTGAAATAATTTGATAATAGAGATGTTCCAGTGACATTTATAAGAGGATCTCTAATAATTGATGTTTTGTTGCGTTTACCCTCACCAAACCCTAATAAATCAGGGTTGGCTCGTAGTAAAACTGAATTTTTAGAGGTGCCTTTAAGTCAAACGCAGTATACTTGGGGACAATTTTTAGAAAGGGGCCTCTAATTATTGATATTTTACCTTGCAGGCTCGTAGCAAATCTAAATCTTTAGAGGTGCCCAGAATTAACTTAGTCAATAGCGAGAGAACAAATTTTTTCGTGTTTGACCATCCACTGGAATATACATGGACAGCATTTACCATCTTATCATTAATATAGGGATTTTGCTTAGTGCGCCTTTCCTGCTGGTGAAAATGGCTTTCGACCGCTCCTTCCGTGCTGATGTCATGGGAAGATTTTTTACCCATCGAAAACTCCTGGTGCAAAAAGGTTGTATCTGGATTCACGCATCATCCGTGGGCGAAGTTCGCGCCGCGAATGTTCTGATCCAGGGCATGAAGGCACTTGGCATTAAGAAACCCATCATCCTGTCCACCTTCACCCTCACCGGCTACGACCTGGCACGCAAGGAAGGCCTCGACCCGGTATTTCGATTGCCCCCCGACACGGCATTTTTCCTCAATCCGCTATTGGACAAAATCGACCCGGCTATATTGATTCTCATCGAAGCTGAGTTTTGGCCCGGCTTATTGCGCTTGTGCCAGAAAAGAGGCGTTCCGGTTTTTCTAGCAAACGGTCGTGTCTCGAAACAATCCCTGGAACGCTACCAGAAAATTAAACCCATTTTCCAATGGTTGACCGAAGCTATCCGGGTTTTTTCGATGCGCTCAAAAACCGATTCCAATCGACTGGCGAAACTGGGCACCGCCCGAAGCAGAATTGTCACCACCGGCAATATTAAATTCGATGCCAAAGCCAGCGACAACGGCCATGTTCTCCCCGTGGAGGAACGCCCGGCCCATATCGTCTTCGGTTCAACTCGCCCCGGTGACGAAGGCCCGATCATGGAAGCCATCGTTGAACTGCGCAAAGACTTTCCGGATCTGAACTGTCTCATCGCGCCACGCCATATCGAACGCTGTAAGGAAGTCGAAGGACTGATTAAGGACTACGGCCTGGACTACCAATTGTTTTCCGATATCAAGGAGACTCATGACGTTGGCAAAGGCACATTAGTCCTGATGGACCAATTGGGCCATCTGAATGATTGCTACACCAAAGCCACCATCGCCTTTGTCGGCGGCGGTTTCAATCCCAGGTTCGGCGGACACAACATTCTCGAACCCGCGCTCGCCGGAGTGCCGGTGATCTTCGGCCCACACATGAACAATTTCCAGGAAGAAGCTGATCTGCTCATCGAATCCGAAGGCGGCATTCAGATCGATGATCCCGACGAATTGCTTACGACTTTGAAAGCTTTACTCGATGATGATGAAGAAAGAATCCGTCTCGGCAAACTCGCCAAAGAAATCGTCGAAGAAAATCGCGGCGCATTGACCGCCAACATCGACCTCATTCAAAAAATAATCCGCAATGCGGAAGGAGAACTGTGTTAACTCTCTATCACATATTTTCCACATTCCTGGCGCTGATAGTCGTGCCTGTCTTCTCGATTTATGCAATATTCACAGTCAATAAACGTAAAGGCCTGTCACAACATTTCGGTGAAATTCCTTCACCGCCTAAAACAAAGGATGCCCCGAAAAGGAAAACCCTCTGGCTCTATGCTTTATCGCTGGGAGAAGTAATCTCCGCCGAACCCATGCTGAAAATCATTCACAATGAGCGACCCGATATCCGCCTCGTTGTCACCGTGACCACCGACTCTGGTTACGATGGCGCCAGGGCACACCTTGCTTTCGTCGACCAGATTACTTTTCATCCGATTGACTGCTTACCCTTCAACCTTTCGGCATTGGATGCCATTCAGCCGGATGTGTATGTCATCACGGACACAGGAATATGGCCCGGCCTGCTGGACCTGATGGAGAGGCGAAAAATTCCAGTGCTTTTATTCAATGGCCGTATATCCGAGCGATCGGCTAAGCGTTACCTGAGGTTTGATGGCATTGCGAAATCCCTGTTCAATAAATTTACCCTGCTATGTATGCAAAACCAAAGAGGCTGGGACATTATAAACGCGATAGGATTGGATCGCGAAAAGGTGCGCACCATTGGCGACCCCAAATACGATGCCGTGCAAACGGTGTCAAAAAGGGAACAGCGTGAACTGCGTGATTCGCTTGCCTTGGATAACGATACCCCGGTATGGGTTGCCGGGAGCACACACGAAGGGGAAGAGGAAATCATTCTCGATGCGTTCCGCATCGCACAAAAATCGTTTCCCAACCTGATGCTCATTCTCGCGCCACGGAGAATGGAACGCATCGATTCCGTCTCAGAAATTTTAGACCGGAAAGAAATCTCCTATGCCGATCGGTCGGAATTTCTTAATGGAATTGCGGAAGTCATTCTTCTCGATACGATGGGTGAACTGGCAATAATGTATTCCATCGCCGACATCGCTTTTGTCGGCAACAGCCTGATCAAGCCGGGAGGGGGTCACAGTCTCATCGAACCTTTAGCGCAAGGTATCATGACATTGCACGGCCCGCATATCCAACACATGCGACATGTGGCGAAGGTTCTGCATCCCCACGGCCTGGCTATTGAAGTGTCGACCGCCGAAGAAATAGCAAAAGAGATTGAGTCCCTGCTCGCAGACGAAACCCGAAAAGAAATAATTTCGCAAACAGGGCCAAAGGTCCTCAAGCAGTTTCAAGGCGCGTCACGAATCATGGCCGAGATCGTTTTAGATTTGATGCGGTAAGACCAATCATTCCGCTTGCGAGGGAACCGGTTTGCTTCCATCCAATTTGCTGAAGCCCCACACCGCCAGGCAGGACAGGAAAAATGCCGGCACCAGTTCATAAACCACTAAGTCCGATAATCCCGTTACTTTCCATATGATAGTCGTCGCAAAACCTGTGACCATCCCGGCGATGGCACCTTGCCGCGTCACTTGTTTCCAGTAAAGTGAAAACAGGATCACCGGTCCAAAACTCGCCCCCAGTCCCGACCAGGCGAACAACACGAACCAGAAAATCACTCGCGTCTCGCCCAAAGCAATGAACATCGCGCCAATGCCCAGGACCAGAATCGTTATCCGGCTGACCTTCAATATTTTTGCTTGCGATAAATCACGACCCAAAATTTTCGTATAAACATCATGCGCAACCGAGGACGCGGCGACGATGATCTGCGCCGAGACTGTCGACATGATCGCCGCCAGCACTCCGGTCAGTACGATGGCGGTGACCACGGCGGGTAATAATTCTTCCGCCGCTTTCGGGAAAAGATGTTCCGGGTCCAACAAGCCTGGAAATAAAACCTTGCCGCAGAGCCCCAACAATATCGCCGAGGAATAAATCAAAAATCCCCAGGTGAGTGCGATCCACATGCCGCGCCGGATGGTTCGGGTATCCTTTGCCGCCATGTAGCGATTGAGCACATGCGGCTGACCGGGATAACCCAATCCGATCCCTAGTAGTCCGATCATCGAGCCAAAAAATACCGCGAAACTTTTGCCGCCCATCCAACTCAAGGCATCCGGTTCGATTTGTGTGATGCGGTTTTGCATCTCCGCCAGGCCGCCCAGCTCGGCCAATGCGACCAAGGACAATATCACCAGTCCCACAACCATGATCAGGCCCTGAACAAAATCGGTCCAGGCGACGGCGTGGAATCCGCCCATCATGGTGTAAGCGATGATGATGAATCCGCCCACAGGAATGCTGATGTGATGCGGCACACTGAACACTGCATCAAAAGTTTTACCGATGGCGGTGAACTGCGCCGCGACATAAGCCATCATGCAAAGAAAAATAATCGTCACGGACAAGATTCGCAGGACTTGTGTTTTGTCGTTGAATCGGTTTTCCAGATAATCCGGGACAGTGAGTGAGTTTTGGTCGCGCGAATGTTTGCGCAAGGGTTCGGCGATTAACAACCAGTTGAGCAGATATCCCAGCAGGCAACCGGGCAAAAACCACCAGGCGGACAACCCGCCTTTATAGGCCATGCCGACGGTTCCCAGCACAGCCCAGGCGCTTTCCGAACTGGCGGTGGAGGATATCGCTGTCACCCAGGCCTTGAGGGATCGGTTAGCGAGAAAAAAATCCGCCGGCGAGTGGGTCACTTTTGAGGACCTATAACCGATGCCCAACATCAGGAGTACATAAAGAAAAAATACAAGGGCTGTGATATCGGTGAGTTCTGTCATTCATTTATTATAGCGGCGCGGGCTCCGGCGAACAATGAACTTCCCTTGGAATTGGGAACACATTAATTAGTGTGAAATGAAGACGGGACTTGGGAATGTGTGGAGAAGAGTGGAGAGGAAGAATAGTTCTCGTTCTGCTTTGGGCACGGCATGCCGTGTCTCTACAGCTACAACCTTCAATTATTATAAACCCCTGGAGGATTGAGCCCCCCAGCCCCCTTCGGAGAAGGGGGGGCTAGTTGTTGCCCTTTGAAACATACACTCATAGATTGCCTGAGTGTTTCGTATCAGCAAACCATAATTTTTGCTCATATTTCCACCGGACGTTGTCCGGATTTTATTTATCGATCATTTTCAGCGCTAGAATTTTGCTGTTACGCGAAAAAATTTTCGCCGATACCAGCCTTTCGTTGGCCATGGTGAAATACCATCCGCGATTGGGGTACCGCGCTATTTCCGCAGTCAGGGTTTCTGGCATACCGTATTTACCGATCATGTCGGGAAATTTTGAACCGATTTTAATGCCTGCTTCAAAACTGCCTTTAAACGAAGTCATCAGTTCAATGTGTTCGATGGTACCCTTGCCCGACATTGCGTGAATGATCAGTCCATGGTTATCGTAACGAATGGAGATACTGTCGTTGGTCGGCTCAGTGCCACGGTTGACATCAATTTTGCCAGGGATGCCCAATAGTTTTATGGCCTCATTAACCGACATGCCAACTTTCAGGTTTTTACCGATGACCAGAGAACTTTCGCCCTCTGCCCATGCCGTTCCCGCGAGCAATATCAGGATCAAAACGATTGCAAATGATTTGGCCAATTTCACAGGTTTCTCCTTCAAAAAATGGTTTAACAGGAAGAAATTGGATTCCATTTCCACCCAAAATATACTTTTAAAAAACCTCTAATAATTCAATATTTTCACTTCCGGCAACGCCCATATTTCATAAGGACCGCTCATGGCCATTAACAAAAGTTTAGAGGTGCCCGTTGTTGAAAATGCTTACCTAAATATTATAACCGGAAATTTGATAAATTTAACCCTTAATATACTAAATTTTAAGCAATTAGGCGTTTTTTAGACAAATTTATTTTGGCAGTCCGACCCGTTTAGGCCGATGCAGGTTAAGCAGAGGATTTTCAAGGATTTCCGGCACCCGTCAGGAATCATCCTCGGCCGGAGAGGGGATATTGCGTCGTCGGTCGCGTTTATGCCGCGATTTGTCTTTTTCGAATTTTCGCCTGGCGACCATGTCTTCCCGGGGAGGGAGGATGGAATCTTCGAAGTCATCATCGAAGAAGAAGGCGGCATTTTTTCCTTTACCGATGGCGGATTTGGCTTTATCCGGAAGGTAGCGTTTGCCTTCTTCCATTTCTTTATTAGACAGTGCGGATTCCATGTCGAAAAGATCCTTCATGCCTTTAGGAAATCGGCGAAGGCTAAGTGCTTCTCCTCTGGCGCGAATTTCTTTGCCGTTGACCAGCCCGGAAATCCATTCGGCGGGAATATTTGCCACTCCATGGATGGCTCCCAAAAATGCGCCTACTAACGATCCGAGTTTGTCGGACTCGCGCCCAAAACTCACCGCCTTCAACAGACCGGAAGAAAAGTCTTCGGCAGATTTCATAACCAGGATCAACGCCAGTGGCAGGAGCACCTGTAAATGACCTTGACCGGGATGTACCGTTTGCTGACGGGTTTGTCCCGATGCGTTCTCACAAATCCAGGCGATGATGGCTTTTTCATTGAGGGAAAATTTTTCCGCCAGGGTTTTAAATGTCTGGCTCAAGGGAACGCTTTCATGGTCTTCTTCGTAGTCGCTTAATTCTGGAAACCTTTCATTCAAACTCGTTTCGAGATCTTCACAAATCTCGACGATCTCCGCCAGGATTGTTTGACCGATTTCAGCCGCAAGCGGCTCGCCTTCCTCTTGATCCAATTCAAGCAGTCGACAGATCAACCATCCCGTCAATGCCGTGCCCACCACTTCACTTGGATTGCGGGTCATCAGCAAAGCAGTATCCATGCAACGTTCTCGCAGGGTCTTGGAATCTTTCTGCTGAAACAAAGCTATCGGCACCGCAAGCATCGGTGCGATTCCGGTGGAGATGTTATGGTCGGATGGAATCAGGCTGACGCGGGACAACATCGAGTTGATGGCTTGTCGCAAATAAGGGTCCGGGTGACGGTAGACGCCGTAATAATATTCCGGACCGCGCTCGGATAGTTGGTGCAGTTTTTCGGCAATCGCCTCGACTCCGCCCTTGCGATGTTGCAGAGTGGCATCACAAACCGCCAGGGCACTTTGGGTGCGAGCACCGTAGAGTCCCTTCATGCGATACCACTTGATGCCTTTACCAATCAGCGGACGAACATCCTGATACCCGTCAAAAGGACGATAAGCCTGACGAATCGTTTCCGGCTTCAAACCTTTCGCCGCTAACCCTAAAGCGTCACCAATAGCCAGTCCCATCCAGGCGCCAATAATTTTATCTTTGAGTGAATCCATGAAGGAAAGAATTTTTGACTTATAAAATCGAGACCAGAGACATCGGTTCGTTCTGTTTCGCCAGTTCGAGTTTTGCGTTTGAATCGCCCAGTGCCTGTTGCGCTGTGATCATTGCAATGTCTGGATGATTGTTGGTTTCGCTGAGATGCAACAAGGTCACTTGTTTCAGTCCGCTATGGACCACGGAGGATAAGAGGTCGCCGCAGGCTTCGTTGGACAAATGCCCGACGTCGCTTTTTATTCTCATCTTGAGGCTCCAGGGATAAGGCCCGGCTTCGAGTATTGAAACATCATGATTGGACTCGACTAAAAGAACATCCGCACGCTGGAGTTTTTCTTTCACCGTCGGCGTGATTTTTCCAAGATCAGTCATGTGCCCCAGTTTACGTCCTTCATAATGAAACACAAAAGCCACCGTTTCCTCGCCATCGTGAGGCGTGACATAAGGCTCGATTGTGAGGCCCCTCAATTGCACCGGCTCATCCGCACGAATGGTTATGAGTTCGGGCAACTTCCCTACCTTGTTGCCAATACGCCGCATAGTTCCGTCGGTGGCGTAAAGTGGAATATTATATTTTCGCACCAGAGGACCAACCCCCCGGCAATGATCGGTATGCTCATGCGTCAGAAACACCGCGTCCAGTTCTTCCGGACAGATGCCGACTTCTCGCATGCGTGAGCTGAGTTTTTTTTCACTCAATCCGGCATCGAGTAATACCTTGCTTCCGTTTGCTTCGATGTAAATGGAATTGCCACCGCTACCGCTGGATAAAACAGAATATCTGAAAATAGCCTTCTCCTTTTTTTTAAATACAAAGGAACTGGAGTGTAACCAATTGCCGGGCCGGATGCTAACAATTTCCCGGGCCACGCCCGGTAGAAATAAATCATTTCCGCCTTAAGCAGATTAGATCATCAAGCCTTTTACTTTAAAACGTCTTCGCGAGCCGATGAAATCGGCGTGGCAGTGGTATTCGACCTTAGCCTTCTTGCCCCGCAGGGGTGAATCCAGAGGCTTACTCAATTAACTCCAGTGCGCCTTAGCGAACCTCTCTCTATTACAAAGGGGGAACTGGCTGTTGCCTTTTAGACCACATAATTATAAACCCCTTGAGTATTCTGCCCCAACAAAAACATCTCCGGCTAATACTTCCTGCGGGTGTGGCCTGCTATTCGATCTGCGCCTTTTGCAATTTACCGCTGTAATCGACATAGACCGATTTCCATTC
>PVMS01085654.1_pt1 | contig 12077 bp, 8 predicted proteins | sample 1853461 | NCBI WGS metagenome assembly PVMS01 (sample SAMN08582032, study PRJNA380276) | Marine sediment metagenome, whole genome shotgun sequencing project. | isolation source: ocean sediment barecode stripped | collected 2017
ATTTATTTAACCAGTTTTTTTAACTCTTGTCGAATTGCTATGTATGCAGATGCAAAAATCACAATTTGAGTGGGGAATTTGGATCAAAGGATTAGAACAAGAATGAACTGTAATTAATCGGCTGGTTAACTTAAACGCAGGATTCGGTTAACACGGGACTTACTTGGTTATTGATCTACTCTGACCTCAAACTCTTTACAGGATTCATTAACGCAGCTTTTATAGCCTGAAAGCTAACTATCAATAAAGTAAGGAATAAGGCACCAAGGCCAGCTACGGCAAAAATTCACCATGAAATTTCGGTACGGTAGGCATATTGCTGTAACCAATCCTGAAGAAAGTAATATGCAATAGGTACGGCTATCACGCTAGAGAGCATCACCAATAACACAAAGTCTTTTGACAGCATCCTCCAAAGCAAATTAGTTTCATCTATTATTTTTGTAAATGTTTCCATTTTCTGACACCATTCTAATTGTTTGTTATTGTCAGAAACATATGACTCGTTCTTCATTTTGATAGTTATAGATAATTACTTTTTTTGCGGTGGCAGGAACTTCTAAGAACCTGGAGGATTGTGATAGAAAGCCACTGCCATAGGTGAATTCTACTTTATAAAAAGTCCCATTCGCAAGATAAATATTTGCATAAAAATCATCGTTTAATAAGCGCATGGCTTTACTGTTAGCATAATTTTGGTGGAATATTTTTAACTGCCCCCTGTTTTGGCCAGAGATCAAAAGTAAGTTTTCTCGGTAATCATAAACCTTGACCAAGCTTTTAGCATCTCCTCTAACTAAAAACCCACTAGAATCTGAATCTATATTTTCAAATGTTCCATCACCATTTCCGCTTAACAGAATGCCGTTAAGTGCATCATATCTGCCAATTGATAGTTCAGTGCCATAATCATTCCCAACCATTAATACATCTAAGTTACCATCATTGTCAAAATCATTTATAAGCATTCCATAAATCGGGGCCATTTGAGCTTGGTAGGGCAAGTGTTTCAAGGTGAATTTGTTCTTTCCCCTATTTTCAATATAACTACTAGCCAAATGATTGGCGCTTAACACCATAAAGCTATCTATTTGTTGCAGTTGAAGTACCTCTTTCAAAGGAGCAACAGCAAATTCCTTATAGGAAGTATATCGCGTCTTTGTCCTATTTAGTTGTCTAGAAAAGTCTGCTCTGCCATGAAGTGGAAATTCTTCATAGTTACCATTAGTCGAATCTTTGAAAAAGAGACTCGGTATAGCATCCACCGCTCCATTGTTATCAAAATCAGATGCATAAATATTAACTGGGTATTCCTTACTGGCTTTGATCAAGGAGTTTTTACCAAGATTTCCTACTATGTAATCCATATCCCCATCGTTATCAAAATCACCCGCTGCCAGGCTGTTCCACCACCCTTTGTAGTTGTCAAGTCCGGAATTTTTTAATTCTTCAAAAACACCCTTATTATTTCTAAAAAACTTTATGGGCATCCACTCTCCTGCTATAATTAAATCCACCCACCCATCATTGTCAAAGTCAGTCCACAGGGCGTCCGTAACCATACCGATTCCCATGAGTTCTGGGGCAACATCTGCCGTTGCGTTAGAGAATAGGATTTTTCCATTATTGAACTCATTACGCAATATATAGCTATCTAAAGGGAGTGGGTAATTGGTTGGCCTAACACGCCCTCCAACAAAAAGGTCTAAGTCTCCATCTTGATCAAAGTCAGCGGCCTTTACCGCTAAATTTGAGGTTAATATTTCAGGTAGAGCCTCAGGCAATAAAGTAAATCTACCCTGATCGTTCCTGTATAAGCGATCTAAGTAATTTGAATCACTTTCTGCGAACTCATACCCACCTGACGCTATATAAAGATCTAAGTCCCCATCCATATCAGCATCAAATAGAAGGGATCCTAACTCTTCATTCTGGATGGGTCTGGGCTCTATAAATGCGTAATCGTATCGGTGGAAACCGCCCTCCGAAGTTTGTGTAAAGAATGTTCCTGGAATACCATAAGATCCGCTAATATAAATATCATCCAAACCATCATTATCTATATCCCCTACAGACAAAGCTGGTCCATATTGTGATAATTTGTGAGGCAATAATGGCTGGACATTAAAATCTATTACATCTTGCTCTGCATGCAAGAATTTCGAGAGTAAGGTAGTAGTATCCTGAATGAAGATGGTTGAATATTCAATGGCCTGATCCGGTTGGAAAGGTTCTGCATCATAAATATCAAATTCAATTAACTGATTTGTCAATACATTTCTCCTTACTTGTAGTCTTTTGTCGGGCCAGATTACCACTACTTCGTCAATGGTATCAACATCATTTAATCCAAAATGAGCAACATTTTCTATTGTAGAAAGATACCCTCTGTAAAGATTCTGTTCATACCTTTGTTTTTGTCCGGCCCCATAGTGTAATTCTATAAAAGCACCTAAACCATCACTATTCAGCTTGCTTCCTCTAAGTCTAACTCTTAGGTATCTTTTGTCGAAGGATTTATTTTTGATCAGCTGGTTCCTATAAATAAAAGCCTTATCATTTATATTATTGACAACATAATCCAAGTCCCCATCATTATCTAGGTCTCCATAGGAAGCCCCGTTTGAAAAAGATGGTTTAGTAATTCCCCATGGAATCGTAACATCTTCAAATGTTAAGTCACCATTATTACGGTACGCGTAATTTTTTAATTTCACCTCGGGGATTTGTTCCAGCATCAATCCAATACTTGCATAAGCACTGGAATTAGCTCGATAGTCGATAAAGTCTTGGTCGGTGATGTCCTTTGGAAATCCGTTGGTGATGATAATATCACGAAATCCATCATTGTCAAAATCAACTACCAACGGGGCCCAACTCCAGTCTGTTGCATGGATCCCCGCAAAGAAACTGATCTCGCCAAATATGGGTTGATTTGAAACGCCCCCTAAATTGAGTTGCAGGGTGTTTCGGGTGTATTGGTAATTGTACCCGTACTTTTCGTTGTTGATATAAGTGGAATAATTATTGGGCCCTAACATGGTCTTTCTGCGATAGTTGTCCTCTGGTAACATATCAAGCACCAATACTTCTGGACGGCCGTCATTGTTTAGGTCGTTTATATCATTGCCCATAGCCGAATAGCTGGTGTGTTTGAAATACGAAGATAGTTGATTCGAGAATGTGCCGTTCTGGTTATTAATGTACAGCACATCATTTGTGAGAAAGTCGTTGGAAATGTAGACATCTTTCCAACCATCGCCATTAATGTCCGCAATATTCATTCCTAAACCATACCCGCCAATTGTGATACCAGCTTGCTCAGATACATCTGTGAACACCGGATGATTCAAGGTGGAATCCCAGTCATTTCGGAACAATTTATCAACATTGATTTCAAATGGAGAATTTTGTTTCTTTTGGCTATAAGTTGTTTGATATGGGGAATAATCCATCTGGTTAACAATAAGAAACACATCAAGGTCCCCATCGTTGTCGTAGTCGAAAAAATTGGCATTGGTGGTATACGAAGTGTCTGCCAAATTGTAATCCTTCGCCATCTCCTTGAACTGTACATGGTTATTCTCTACTCCCTGATTAATAAACAACAGGTTCTGCCGTAGCGAGGCTTCATTATAGGTAGTGGCACAGATATATATATCCTTTAAGCCATCAGCGTTAATATCAACCACTGCCACTCCCGAGCACCAACGATCTGGTGCCCCGATACCAGCATCCTCGGTTATATCTAAAAATGTGAAATCTCCTTGATTTAGGTACAATTTATTAGAAACCATATTACCGGTAAAGAGAATATCTGAAAAGTCATCATTATTGAAATCCGCTATAGCTACACCGCCTCCATTATAGATGTATTCATAAGTGATGATATTAAAGGAATCACTTTCAGTAATCTGATTGTTAAAAAACACCCCTGTTACTTCTGGTTCCAGACTGGTAAAAGTTGTACCATACTCATGATTTGTGGTGCATCCTATGAACATTGTGGTCACCACCACCAGAAATGATTTCAATCGTAAACTCAATAGGTTTGTAATGTTCTTTGATATAGACCGATTCAATGTGAAGTTCTTATTAAGATTCAATATAATTTTTATCTTTTGAAATACTAAATTCATTTTGCTAGTACGATTTGTTAGGAATTGCACATTCAATGAAGACCACCTTAGAGCAATTCCTTAAAATCTGTTATTTTAAAGCTTTTAAGCTCAGGACTAGATGTGTTTGTACTGATAAAATCGGCCATCCTATTGCCCAGCGCTGGACCATGAGTTATGCCCGTTTCCTGACAAGCTGTTATCACGAATAAGTTAGAACCGTCTCCAACTTTGTCAGCAATAAAGCGTAAATCTTGGGTGAAAGTTGGAATGCCAGCCGAAACATTTTTAATACTCGCTTTTGAGATAACAGGCATTACCTTATGTATAACTGAAAGATGGTCCTTTATCCTATTTATTTGTGGTTGTCCCCTTTAGCTTATGGGAAGTAGGAGGGTTTTGAATGTCTATCATCCTGTTTTTTGGTTACAATGGTCTCCACCTCCTATTAATAATCCACCTTTTTCCTCTCGAATATAAAAGCCAATATCTGAAAAAATCAGCAGCGGAGTTTCTGGTATTACTCCCCTTGTAAACCTGCATTCTACAAGTGGGCGTACCGGAGGATTGACACTCATATCATTTAATAAATCTAATGACCATACTCCTGCAGCTATCAGAACATTACCTGCTTTAAATTTACCCCGATTGGTCTTGACCCCGGTAATGCGATTCCCTTCTTTTATAAAAGCTCTAACCCTTGTATCATATACAAATTTAACTTCGTTGCATGCTGTTTCCTCCGCAAGTACAGGAATGGCTCTACATGCTCTTATGCGAATGGAGCTAGGATCATAAACTATTCCGGCAATTGCTCCAAAATCTATAACAGGTAACGACTCTGAAGATCGATCTTTATTCAAAATTTCAAATGGTATCCCAAAAGACTGTCCTGCTTTTATGTTTTTCCTATAGGCTTCCCGCGCCAAACTCTCTGTTATATGTAGCAAATGCCAGTTTGTTTAAATCCAATGTCTTTTTTCGACCTTTTTGAAAGCTGGGTGTAAAAATCGATTCCATATTTCTGCATGGTCTGCTCGGTCTTTTCTCACTTAGGGATATGCAGTCCAGACCAGTTGGCCAGCCAGCTGCAGCCTGAGATGCTTGTATTGCTGGCCCATTACTGGCTTCAACCACAGTAACAGAGTGACCTAGTCTATTCAAATGCCATGCGGCATTACAACCGGTTGCCCCTGCACCAATAATTAATACATCTGATTTCAGAGAAGGTATAATACCTTTTGTTTTTAAGGTTAGGGCTGTTCGGCCACAAACTTGCAAAAATCGTCTTCCATCCAAGTTTGTGTTCATGCAACTGTCAATTGACTGTTAATGAGTTTCTTAGCCAGGCTATAATATCAGCACAATCTTCAGGACTTAGTGCTTGAGCGTAATTTGGCATCAAAGAAGCCTCTGAACTGGAGAATTTCTTAATGTCTTTTCGCAGGAATGTAAGTTCAGTGCCGCCGGCTTGACGTAATACAACACTGTTGGCAGACTCGTTGACCAGTACACCACTGTATGTCTGATTCTCGTTTGTAGTTACTACATAAGTTTCATAACTGGAAGATATTTTCTCACTTGGCCATAGGATACTTCTAAGCAAGGTCTCACTAGAGTTTTGGTAAGCTAGTTTAAGATCCGGGCCAACTTCCTTTCCGATTTCATTAACCCGATGACAGCTGGCACACATTTGTTGAAACAGCTCACCCCCATGCTCCATATTTTTACCCTCTGATAGTAAAGCAGCATAACGTAAAAAAGTAGTTTCCTTGTCAGGATCTACTGCTTCGTTAAACAAAGATTCTAGGCGAGGACGTAAATGATGATCAGCCCGCTCAAGCAATTGAGTATGTTGTAATGAAGTTAGGGCTGTTGCCGATATTGTTCCACCTTCAAGTGCTTCAGTCAGAGCTTGAATCCTTTCACCCCGCAAAATTAACGCATCAAGAATAGCAGATTTCACTGGTGGAGTGGCGTTTGAAAATGCCTCAACCAACTTGCTGCTGGCAAATTCGTCAGATGCGTCCGCAAGCAGGCCAACTGCTGCCAGACGTAAATCCGTTTCAAGTTCCGGATTTGCTACTTCAATGGCAGCTTGCTGGCGCATAACATCCAACGCTTTGGTATCACCTATATTCAGTTTTTCCGCAAGTCTTATGGCATGACCACGCACTGCCAGGACTTCATCATTCAGTAAAGTGTTCACTGCTGACTTTCCGGTGTTACTAAGTGTAATAGCTTTAATATTAGTATTAATACCTTTCAGAGCAGCAGCTCGAAGCAAGGTATTGCTGGTATTTGCAATTGCCTTTAGTGAGGCCCCTAATTCCTGGCTATCTCTTCGTGCAGAAATACTTGCAGCAAGTGGTTCAATCAAAGATTCCCCGGTGGTCCCAGGATTTTCTAGCAACGCCGCTAACATATTCCCAGAGCGCTCATTTACACCAGTCATAATGGCATCGGGCATCCAACGAATATCCGCATGATCTCTTGCCATATTAATTATGGCATTGAAAACTTCTGCATCCTGACTATATCCCAAACTAAGGGCAAGCTGAAGCAGCATGCGCTCGTCCGTAATATCATTAATCATTTTCGCCAATTTACGAGCTAGAGCAACGTTGGTTTGTAGCAATGTATCTTGAGCTCGCAAGGAAAATATAAAGGCTACCCGCTCTGTACTACTTCGAAGATCTTCCAGTTTTAGTCTTCGATTATTTAGCATTGATCCATCTGCTCGTTCTCGAAGCAGCCGGTCAGCGGTTTGCCTTCGCCAATAGTGCGGGCTATCTAGCTCATCTTTCAATTTCGTCTGGGTCATGTCCACCCGTTCCATTGAGGCAAGTTGGTTGGCATTTGTCGGACTCACCCTCCATATCCGACCCTGGTCCATGCCATTGCTTAGGCCATATTGCTGTTGCATGAACCGTGGCACTGCGGAGTAGTCCTCAATAATTTCACGATACATATCGGTTATATAAAGTGAGCCATCTGGAGCATGTGCGATAGATACTGGACGAAACCAAGAATCTGTACTAGCTAGAAATTCTTTGTCTTGCTCAGTTACAGCCCGACGCACTTTCAACCCGGTTCCGTCTTGTTCCACGATACTACGATGTACCAGACTTTGTGCCGGTTCACAAACAAAAAGATTACCAAAGTACTCCTTAGGAAACGTGTTGTCCTGGTAAACAAGTGGGCTACAACAAGAGGTGAAATAACCAGCGGCAGCACTTTCTGACAAACCATATTCACCGTAAAACTCCTTCCAGCCAGGTTGATTACTACGTGCCAATTTCCAGGGATGAACGGGTGCAATTGGAAATACCGTGGAAAAATCTGATGCGTCAGCCTCAAGACTGGCAATAGAAGTATCCGGGTTACGCATTAGGTATTTCCAAGGAATAGGTATAGCATACAGCGCATGTTTCCAGGTACTTGTAAATAAACTGTAGCCATCTTCAGTAAAAGCATGACCTATTGTATGGGTGCTACCTGTGATAGGTTCAATGGCTGTACCATCCGGGCGAATTCGAAAATTGGAACCTGGTAGTTGCACCGGTGTTTTTAAATTCGGTCCAGTAATTAATCCTCCATTCCAACCCTTCCCAAAATAAATCCATCCATCCCGTCCCCACTGTGGTGCATTGGTTCCGCGCTCTAGTGCTCCCCCTTGGAAGCCCGTAAACAACGTGTCGATTATTTCAGCTTTTCCATCCTTGTCCTTGTCAGCCAGATAAATGATTTCGGTCTGGCCGGCTACAATCAATCCGTCTAGTGAGGCACATAATCCGTATGCAGGGGATATGCCCTCTGCAAATACCTCTGCATGATCCATAATGCCATCCCCATCAGTGTCACTTAGCAATTTTACACATCCAAATGTACCGGCTTCAGCTTCTTCCTTATATTGGTCAGCAGCCTGAACACGCTGAACCACCGTGTCCAGTACTCCAGTTTTATTCATTGCCTCAATTTCCAACTGACCTTCCAAATTGTAGCCATGTAACTCACTGACAAATAACCATCCATTTGCATCCCAGCAAACCCCAGTTGGTTCGCTAATCAATGGTTCACTGGCAACAAGTTCAATGCGAAACCCCGGTGGTAATTTAAATGACTTTAAAGATTCCTTTGGGGACAATGGCTTTGGAGCATCATTCGGCGTTGCAATTTTATCCGTTGAAGAGCCACACCCTGCGGCAATTCCAAGAACCAGAGTGAATAGACTGAATCGTATATAAATTATAAAAGTATTGCCATGCCTCTTAATTGAGGGAGTTAATTTCATAGAATGCATAAATTTATTCCTAAAAATATATTTGTCCGTGCCTTTTTAGCCTGCCCTAGTAGCCGGGATTTTGCTCTAGAACAGAAGCTCCTTCAACCACATTTAAATCGATTTCCACTTGAGGAATCGGGTAAACTTCGTATTTGCCTTTGGTAAAAGTCGCCCCATTCATATAAACAAAATCGTAGACCGGAATATTTTAAAGTTTTTGACATTTTCTATTTTTTTCGAATGCTGAAATACTTTCCTAACTCAATTATTATCCACCCAGCCAGAGCGTGTCTCTATGATCTATTTATTTTGTCGCAGAAAAGCCAACAAATCAGCCATCTGTTGTTGATTGATCAATTTGTCTAAACCGTCAGGCATAGTCGACATGTTGAGCGCCTTTAATGACTTAATCTCATTTCGACTAATTGTTTTCTCCATACTTCCCACATTACGAAGCGTTATGGCATTAGGGGTTTCAGTTGATATCATTCCTTGAACTAATTCTCCATTTTTCAATTCAACCTCCCAGAGATCAAAACCACTGGCAATGGAAAGATTTGGAGCCAGTATGTTTGCCATGATAGCATTCGGTGCCCAATTATGAATAGTACCCAGATCAGGCCCAAGACTCACGCCCATAGTGCCTCTTATTTGGTGACAAATGCCACAGTTTTGCTGATATACCTCCATGCCTTTAATTTCATTCCCTTTCAATTCCAACGCAGATTGATAGGCTTGATTGATCTTTTCGGTATCGTCCTTTGTAAAAAGCGATCGGGCCCAATTGCGTAACTTTTCATCCCTTTGAGCCATCAATCTGACTTTTCTTGGCCAAGCCACACTACTTGCCTGTATTGTTCCCAATTCAATGGCATTCAAGAGCACTGCAACTCTTTCCGGGCTAACTAAGAATGTACTTATTGCCGCATCCCGTATCTCAGGAGTAAGAACAGTCCATTTTGTAAGAATAAATTCACTTACCTCAGTACCTGGCAGAGCGCTGAGTGTTCGTAATGCAGCCAACTGTATGGACAGTTGCTCGCTGGGAGAAATTAATTTCTTCAGCATCGCGACATGAGCCTCAGGATTTCCCAATGAGATTAAATCTATGGCTTCTGCTCTTCGATCCTCAGGTTGTTGCTGATCACCAGCAATTAAAACAGCTTTTTCTATTGTGGTTTTTGCTAGCGTTTCATTTTTTAACCCTATTTTTTTTAACATCTGGTAGGCTGCTTTTCTGACTTGACCTGATGGATGCCCAAAGCACGCGGTGACCAGTAGATTTTCTTCCTTCTGAAAAGCTGTGGATGATAAATTTTCAGTTTTAATCCCTTGTGCCAAACCTTTCAACAACGCTGCATGCTGATCGCTTTGCGCTCCTGATTCTATACTGGTGGCTTTTTGTATCAGTTGGCGGATAACTCCCAGATCGCCGTGTATTCCAACCATGGCGGTTAACCGTTGCACCAATAACGAATAGGCTGGTACATCACCCTGAAATTTTTCAAGCACAACTTTTAACAAGGACGGTGTTTCGGAAGAAGAAGCTGATAAAGCTGCGAGTTGAACCCAGTTGTCGTTTATGTCTTTGAACAGGAGGTTATGTCTGACGACCTCAGCAGCCCGGGGTGTATTTACAAATCCCAGGGTGCAGAGCAATTGAAATCTTACCTTAGGATCAGAATCACCTTGTAAAGCAAAAAGGTCTTTGGCCAGTTCTGGTGCAGAAGATAAATGAAGTTCTGCCAGTTTAATCCCATTCTCGCGAACTCCCCCAACCGGATCATTTAAAGCTTGCCTGATCAATTCAAGGCTAAGTTCACCCAATCCTTCCAACGTCCATAAGGCATGAAGGCGACCAAAGGGAGAAGCGGCATTATTTGCCATTTGAACCAGCACCGGAACTGCTTGCTTATTGGCACGATCCACCAATAAACGTTGCGCATTTTGTCTCCACCAACTATTTGTACTAGCCAGTTTCTCCACTAGCTGATCAGGTGTAGCATCACCTAAGGAAAGACCCTTCGTCCAGTCAGCCGGCTCTGAATCCTTGGAAGAGATGCGATATATACGACCCTTATCCGTATCGTTATACAGTTCGCCAGACTTGACCACCTCTTCTCCCATCCATTCAGGGTGCTCAATTATTTGCCGGTAGTAATCAACAATATACAGGGCTCCATCCGGGCCAATGTACATATTGACCGGGCGAAATTTTGAATCAGTTGATGCCAGAAATTCTTTAGTAGGACTAAGACGGCTGGCGGTGTAAGTAGCCCCTTGATCTTTTAATTGATCTACATGTACAAGGTTGCTAACCGGTTCAGCAACAAAAGTGATATTTTCATTATATGGAGCCGGAAATGCACCACCTGAATATACTGTAATACCGCATGCTGAAGTAATTACACCTACATCAGTAAGGAGTTGGTGTTCGGGGTTTTGCGTAATTGGAAAAACTTCTGCCGCATCGCCATGATCTGAGAGAGACTGAGTGGCATCTGAAATCAATAAATCCGGATTGCGTTTGAGGTAAGGAGCGGCGATTACTTCCTGAATAATATGATTGGCATTGCTTACAAGGAAATGATGACCCCAGACATCAAAACTATGACCAAACTGAGTTTTACTGGAGGTAGTTTCAAGTTCATATTGATCGGGACGAAATCGGACAGAACGGCCATTTGCATTCTTTTCCAGACGAGGCGTAGTTGGCTTCCTGGGGTAATAAATCTCATCACCCATATCTCCAAATTCATCTTTATATGTTTGCGTTGACACAACTCCTTCGTGACCCAGATAAATCCAGTTGTCCAAACCAAGTACCGGGCTGTTAAGATTATGTTGGGGGTTTGATAGTGCAAAACCAGTGAGGACGGTATCTCTGATTTCTGCCCGTCCGTCACCATCCGTGTCTTCGAAATACAACACGTTTGGCGCATCTGTCACCAGCACACCTTTTTTCCAGCGCATGATGCTGGTGGGGAGTATCAGTGAGTCGGCAAAAACGGTACTTTTATCCATCACCCCATCACCATCTGTGTCAGTAAGTAGTTTTATTTTCCCTGTCCCACTTTTATCAAGAGGATATCCGTGCATTTCAACAACATAGAGACGGCCATATTCATCTATCTCCATGTCAACCGGGTCCGCGATCAGTGGCTCCATAGCCAATAACTCAATTTTGAATCCCGGTTCTAACGCAAATGTAGCAAGGGCTTCCTGAGCTGAGTTACCTGAGGGCGGACTTTGCTTTTGCTGACAACTCACTGCCAATACGACCACGCTGAATAGTAAAGTGAAAAAAGTATAATTGATACGCTGACGAGGATGGTTGTGATTTCTTTTCATTTAATAAGTCTATGCTTTTTGAAATAAGATCATTTCAGGGGAACCAGTTTTAAACTCCGGAGATCGAGCAGGGCACCCTTCGGAGATTCTGAACCCGGCCTGAACACCACCTTCTGGCTTCCGGTAGACAATCGGACACGTCCTATCTTTTCAGTCCTGTACGTGAACCAAGAGCCGGTCTTGCCGATCTTTCCATTTATTTTCTGACCACCCGCTTCAAGAACAAATGGTTTACCTGCCTCATTGTCTGAAACCGACCAATCCAGGTACACGTCAAACTTACCCTTTTCCTTTACCTCCACATCCCATTCTACACGGTCTGC
>PVMS01052126.1_pt1 | contig 12074 bp, 6 predicted proteins | sample 1853461 | NCBI WGS metagenome assembly PVMS01 (sample SAMN08582032, study PRJNA380276) | Marine sediment metagenome, whole genome shotgun sequencing project. | isolation source: ocean sediment barecode stripped | collected 2017
GTAGGGGCCGACGTTGAGCGCGATGCCATAGGTGTTTGTCGGCACCTTTGTTTGCCAGTGGAAGGTGTGCCGATCTTCGCCAGATGGTTCGACGTCTACCAGAACGCCATTCGTCGCAACCGTCAGGTTGTTTGGAACCGTAAAGTAGAAATCGACAGATTCTGGCTCGCCTGCTGGATGGTCTTTGCAGGGCCACCAGACGTCACAGCCCTCGCCCTGAATTGCTGTAGCGATCCACGGCTCACCTGACGGCGTAGTACTCCAGACAAAGCCGCCGTCCCACGGCGCTCTCTCTGCTTCCAACGGCTGGCCATGGTAGTGGACGGTTACTGTTTTTGAAGAGCCTGTTGCTATAGCAGTTCTCAGCGAAACATATAGCTTGGCATCATCCCGCGTGTAGCTCAGCTCGCCCTCCTCGTCATTGATGCCATCAATCGTAAACAAGCCATCAAAGTCGAGTTCCAGCACTGCGACCGGGTCATTCGCCCGAATACGAATGCTCGCAGAACCCGCGATCGCCTTGTCTTCAACCAGGATGTCATGACGCAGCGTGTAGTTTTCGACGTCATAGGCCTTCATTGCATCCGACAGCGGTCTGCTGGAATCCGTGGTCGCTTTGCTGCGTTCCAAGACCGCTTCGTCCGAGCATGCGGATGCCAACAGCACCAGAGTAACCACGATTAGATCGCGCAGGGAGATCGCCATTGCAGTCATAGTTTGGACTCCGATCCTGTTTTCCTGGCCTGAGAGAAAGTGCTTTTTGATCACCAGATCTAGATTACGAGCTCTTCGGCAACCTCCCGACGATTATACAGTGAGCTCATCACGTAACCGTACGCCCCGGCATTGGCGATCAGTATCACGTCATTCTCATCCGAGCTTGGCAGCAAACGGTCACTACCCAGTTTGTCGCCCGTTTCGCAAATTGGTCCTACGACTGTGACCGTGTCAGTCGGTATCTCCGTCGCCTTGGTTAGATTCACGATTTCGTGATAGGAGCCGTACAACGCAGGGCGAATTAAGGAATTCATGCCCGTCCCTACACCGACATAGCGCATGTCGCCCTTGCCTTTTACTTGCGTAACATGGCTTATCAGAACCCCCGCCTGGGCGACAAGGTACCTCCCTGGTTCAAGCCACAAATTATATTGCGGATAGGACGCCCGAATCTCATTGAGCGTAGCGTCGAGCTTTTCGAGATCAAACGGTTTTTCGCCGGGCTTGTCCGGTACGCCAATTCCCCCACCGAGATCAATGGATTTTACGGACGGGAATTGTTCTGCAACCTGAACGAGCTCGACGGCAACAGAGCGCCAATTGTCGGGGTCGAGAATGCCGCTGCCGCTATGGGCATGAATACCGATAACATCTGCACCGACTGCATCGATCAGACGTTTCAGTTCTTCAATTTCAAAACGCGGAATTCCGAACTTCGAATGCACGCCGGCCGTTTTTACGTGTTCGTGATGTCCACGACCCTGCCCCGGGTCAACTCTGATAAAGAGATCCTTGCCCTTGAATAGCTCCGGCCAGGCTTCCAGCGGATACAGGTTGTCAAGCGTGAGCTGCAGCCCCTTGTCGATCGCCCACGCGTATTCATCTCGTGGCGCGAAGTTTGGTGTGAATAGAATGCGTTTGAGATCAATATCGGGAATAGCCTGTTCAATCCATTCCACTTCACCCGGCGAAACACACTCGAAATCAACGCCTTCGTCGGCCAGGACTTTGAGTAATTCACGATTGAAGTTTGCCTTCACCGCATACAAAATCCGATCGACGCTCTTTAGGCCCAGCAGGTTGCGTGCGGCCACCGCGACACTCTCGCGATCGTACACGTAGGCATTGAGCTGGGTCTTCGCCAGATCGAGCAATTGCTCGCGTTTACGCATCCACCACGTATCGTAAGCCTGCACTGCGGATTGATCGCCGCGAAGAAGCCGTTCCCAGCTCTGACCGAAGACCGGGCTTCCACCTGTCTTGCGAATAATCGACGAGTGCAGCTTGCGAACGAGTTTCGGGCCTTGCCCCTGGTCCACAACGAAGCTCAGGTTGAGATCATTTGCCGCTTGCGACATCAGGTGAATTTTTTCTTCTTCGAATACAGCCAGAGCTGGCGCCATTCTGGGAAGTATCGTGCGGATTTTCCGGCCAACCAGGCTAACGGCAGAACAGTCATCGATTGCTCGAACCCGGCACAGCTGCTGCAGGTCGCCCAACAACGCCCGCCGCGTGTCTTCAGCCAGAGTGCCATCGCTGGTGTCGATAGAAACGGTGACGTTGGTCTCCGACGTAGATACCAAATCTACCGACACACTGTGCTCATTGAAAATGGTGAAAGCACGGGCCAGGAAGCCCACCTCGTGCCACATCCCGACGCCATCCATTGATATGAGCGTCAGGCCGTTCCGCAGGCAGATGCCTTTTACCTGGGGTTCAACCTCATCGGTGACAGAGGAGACCACCGTGCCCGATATGTCGGGCGCTGACGTGCATCGAATGAACAACGGAATGCAATTATTCCGTAGCGGTGACAAGCAGCGCGGATGCAACACTGAGCTTCCTGCAGACGCCAACTCCTGTGCCTCATCATAATGCAGCGCAAGCAGCAGACGAGCCGATGGAACAACGCGTGGATCTGCAGTGAACATGCCCGGAACGTCCGTCCAGATTTCAAGGCGTCGCGCTTGCAGTCGTGACGCGAAATAGGACGCAGATGTATCTGACCCACCTCGTCCCAGCAGTACTGTCTCGCCCCACTCGTTACGCGCGATGAAACCCTGCGTCAAAATGACTTTGCCGATCGTAGAGAGGTGCTCTTGAAATTCTGTATCGGGATTCGTTTCGCACTTTGCGGACAAGTAATCCTGAGCACGCTGTCCGCCGCTGCTGCTTACGCTCGTCAACAGGTCGCGGGCATCCGTCCAGGCCACAGGAAGTCCTGCATCGCGGAGGAACTCCGCACCCAGGCGTGTCGCCATTAGTTCGCCAAGCGCCATGATGCGAACTCTTACCCGTACACTAACTTCGCGAATCAGGCGCACGCCGGCAACAAGCTGGTCCAGTTCGTGCAATAAATCGTCGAGCAATGCCGGACCGTCGATGTCCAGCGATGTGGCCAGTTGGTAGTGCTGCTCACGAATCGTCGTCAGCTTGTCGGTGGATTTCCCCGCTGCCGCCTCTTGCAGAGTCTCTTGGAGAGAATTCGAAACACCTTTGAGAGCAGAATGGACGATTACCGGTCGCAATCCATCCGCAAGGCGATTGCGGATGAGGCCGGCGATTGTCGACCAGTTCTCTGCCGAGGAAACGCTGCTTCCACCGAATTTCATAACAACCCATCGTGAGTTAGCTATCTCATCAGGCGCCCCCAAACTTGCGCCATCGCCGAATCCTGCTTCAGTTGGTAAATCGTCCATGCAGTCGCTCTGTTGTCATGTTGTGTGGCAAAAAAAAACCCGCCAGGAGTCTCCTCGCGGGTTCGTTGACAGTGTCCGGACTTTATTACTAGTCGGTACTACTGCCATTCGCACCCACGCACCTCTGGCGCGCCATATGTTTTATGTGTTTTTTCACATCGATTGGTTCGATGCGTTGGCACATTACGTGGGTGACGGAAAAACTCATTGGGGGAGTAGAGCGAATCGGCCCGAAAAGGTCAAGTCTCTATTCGTCCCATGCGGGCGGAATCGTTACAGCTCCTTCTGAGGCCGAGGACACAACGGCCCTGTACTTGGCCAAGGCTCCGCTGGTGACCGGTGACTGCGGCCGTTTCCAGTTCTGACGGCGTTCGGCCATCGTTGCATCGCTGACTCCGACCGTGATTTGCTTGTTTTCGGCATCGATTACGATCGGATCACCATTTTCGATCAGAGCAATTGGTCCGCCAACTGCCGCTTCCGGCGTGACATGACCGACGACGAAGCCATGACTACCACCCGAAAACCGCCCGTCCGTAATCAATGCGACCTCGGCACCGAGTCCCTTGCCCATGATCGCGCCCGTTGGGCTCAGCATCTCACGCATGCCCGGCGCACCCTTGGGACCTTCATAGCGAATCACTACGACGTGACCGGCCACGACCTTGCCATCGAGGATAGCCTGCAGCGCCGCTTCCTCAGAATGGAAGACAATCGCCTTGCCTTCGAAGCGCAGACCTTCCTTGCCCGTAATCTTGGCCACCGCGCCTTCCGGGGCCAGATTGCCGTACAAAATCGCCAGATGACTGTCCGCCTTGATCGGATTGTCGAAATCGCGAATGACATCCTGACCGTCCGGATAATCCGCAACATCGGCCAGGTTTTCTGCAAGCGTATAGCCGGTTACGGTCAGGCAATCCCCATGCAACAGGCCGGCGTCCAGCATGCGCTTCATCAGCGGCTGGATACCGCCAATCTCGATCAGCTCGGACATGAGGTACTTGCCACTGGGCTTCAGGTCCGCCAACAGCGGTACCCGCGCTCCAATGGTCGTGAAATCATCAATTGTCAGATCGACTTTCGCTTCACGAGCCATTGCTATGAGATGCAAAACGGCGTTGGTTGATCCACCGAGTGCAATTACGACCGAGACTGCATTTTCGAATGCCTTGCGCGTCATGATGTCGAGCGGCTTGATGTCTTTCTTGAGTAGATTCAAAACTGCCTCACCGGCGCGATGACAATCGTCTCTCTTTTGTTTTGACACGGCTTCCTGAGCCGAGCTGTTGGCCAGGCTCATACCGAGTGCTTCTATTGCCGACGCCATCGTATTGGCTGTATACATGCCCCCGCAGGCGCCCGGGCCGGGAATTGCGGTTCGCTCAACATCGAGCAACTCCGCGGCATCGATTTTTCCAGCCGATTTGGCCCCGACCGCCTCGAACACAGAGACGATGTCGCGCCGCTTCACACCAGGTTTAATGGTGCCGCCGTATACAAATACCGAAGGACGATTGAGACGCGCCATCGCCATGACACAAGCCGGCATATTCTTGTCGCAGCCGCCAATAGCAATGAGCCCGTCAAAGCCCTCGCCTGCGGTCACCGCCTCAATAGAGTCCGCAATGATTTCGCGAGAGACCAGCGAATAGCGCATGCCGGGCGTACCCATCGATATGCCGTCGGAAATGGTTATCGTGTTGAAAATAACGGCTTTGCCGCCGGCCTCATCAGCGCCTTTGGCTGCCTCATCCGCGAGCTCATTTATGTGCATGTTGCAGGGTGTAGTCATCGCCCAGGTGGATGCGATTCCGACCTGCGGTTTCTGAAAATCCTGGTCTGAGAACCCAACGGCGCGCAACATCGCCCGACTGGAGGTTTGCTCATCGCCGTCAACAACAACGCGCGAGTATCGCCGCAGCTCTTTTTCTTCCATCTTGATTGCCCTGCTCGTGTTTAGGAGCAGTCTAGCAACGAATTGTTTTTCGGAGTATCTCTATTGGTCGTCATCGCGGATCATTACCGCGACACGCTGGTAGATGTCGATGTCAGCTGCCGAATCAGCCAACGACAATTCCACGCTAAACACTTCATTGTCTTCGTAGTCGGAATCCTGAACCAGCGGTATCAGCAGTCGGGTTGAGCGCTGTCCGGGTCCGAATTCAATCGTGAGACCACCCGGGGAGAAATAGTCCTCCCCTTGTGTCGCTGTTATGTCGCGCAACGTATAGCCGACAACCAGTGGAGTGTTGTCCGGATTGAAGCGAATGATCTCCAGTTGTACTGCAGGGTCCTGCTCATTGACGGTTACCTGACTGGCCGCGAATGCGACAGTGTTCGCCGGCAATGTAGCCTCGAAAGCCCGCTGATCATCGTCTTCAAGCACGACATTTATAACTCCGAGCTCTGCTGTCGCCGAGTCTGTCTCGCGAACTCGTAACTTGGACTGTTGGTCAGCCTCTCGCACGGGGTCGGATTTCATGCTTAGAGTGACTCTTGCCCGTTCCTGTCCAACCGGAAATTCAACGAAACCATTGTCAGAAAACGCGTATTGCCCGGAAGCCCAGGGCGAGCGATTACCGCTAAAGCCAACCTCTTCGAGTCGCACCGTAAGGGAGAACTCTACATTGCTGCGCACAAGGTCCACAGTCGCGGGGCTTCTGCCCTCACGCAGTCTGACAGTGACCGATTCGACTGGCTCACCGTCTTGCGATACGCGCAATTCTGCGGTCGGTGGCGGCAACCTGGAGAAATCAACCAACGGCACTTCGATCACCTCGGGTTCCGGAATCTCCACCGCTTCGATCGTCTGGAGTATGTCCTCCGCAGCCACTGCCTCAACAACAAGCTCCTCGATGGGCTCTTCAACAACAGCTTCTTCCACGACTTCAGGGACTAGCTCTTCCTGTGGCACTTCAATCACGACCGGTTCTTGTAGTATTTGCTGTGACTCCTGAATCAGGAATCGATCCTTAATTGGATCAAGCCACCCCAACTGATTTCCGACAATGCCAAACACCGCGAGGAAGACGAAAAATCCGAAGATCGCACGCCCGGGTCCACGCACTACCTCGTCAGGCTCCGAAAACCGCTGCGGTGCAGGAATATCGACGGTAATTGACTCCGCTGCCTCAACGTCCAGCGCATCGATGAAATCCGCCATCGAATTGAAACGTGTGACACGTGAATACGAAAGTGCCTTCTTTAGGACACGCCAGTTGGCATCACTGAGTCGCTCAAGTCGCTGCGGCTTCATCCCTTCTTCGGCTGCTTCGGCCGCGTTCCGCGGTCCAAAGACGCGGTACCCGGCGATCAGCCGATACAGCAGGCATGCCAGTGAGAAAACATCGTCCGCAGGTGTTGGCTTCTCTCCGGTGAGCACCTGCATGCTCGTATACGCAGGGGTCAGAAGTCCGAGCACACCCGGATCGAAATCAGGATCGTGTTCGAGTTGTTTCTGACGGATTCGAGCGACGCCAAAATCGAACAGTTTGGCGTCTCCATTCGGCGCAATCATGACATTGCCCGGCTTTACGTCGGCGTGCACGATTCCACAACGATGCGCGTAGTCGAGCGCACCACCGATCTGGCGAACGATCTTGAATGCCCGTTCCGTGTCTATGCTTTTCGAGTCCGGAGAATCGAGTATGGCGGCCAGGGTGCGGCCATCGAGCCACTCCATGACAATGAAGTACAAGTCTTCATCCCGATCAAGATCGATGAAACGGACAATATTCGGATGAACGAGACAACGTCCTTTCGCAGCTTCCTGTTGCAGAGCACGCAAAGCCTGTCCGTTTTGTGACAATTTAGGTGACAGGATTTTGACTGCCACCCAAGCCAAGTCGGTGCCCGCCTCTGCCAGGCGTCTATCCATTGCCTTATAGACGACGCCCATGCTGCCGCCGGTCAGTCGTTCCTGCAGCATGAAGCGGTCTCGCAGTACAGAGCCCACCTGAACCCGACCATCGGCGGAATCCGGCTTGATCGTATCCTCGGTGGGGATAACCATCGTCGAACTCATCGGATCATCTGCTTTCGGTAACACCTGAGTTGTTTCGGGTAGCACCTGCGTTGCTTGTGGTGAAATCCGCGGTTCGATCCTGGGCGTTGTCTTTGTGGTTCCCGGGCTAGTAGGGGCTTCCTCGGTGACATAGCGATCAAGCATTGACTTGACGAGTTGAAACGTCTCTTTACGCAGCTCACCGGCTTCGTATCGGTCTTGAAGTACGCGGCGAATTTCAGCCTCGCTGCCGCCGTTGTTGTCCAATAGACGACCAATGCCTTCCTGAATCTCAGAGAGCATATCTACGTCATCGATCTTGTTGTCCAGCCTGTCTTCAAAGCTGGATAACTGATCGACTAACGTCTGTCGAATATTGTCTGATTCTGCATTCATAGTGCCGCGATCGCGCGCAACGAGCCCAATTGGACGTAGTCTACCGGTTTAGTCAAGGCCTCACGCGGAACTGGTCGTCAAATTACCTTGCCCGGATTGAGGATATTGTTGGGATCCAGGGCTGTTTTCATCGCTCGCATGAGATCCAGCTCTGCTGTGCTTCGATAGAGCTCCAATTGGTCTTTTTTGACGACTCCTACGCCGTGTTCAGCGCTGAAGCTACCACCCATTTCGGCGACGAGATCATAGATCGCCTTGGTGAGTGCGGCTCCCTTCTCTATGAATTGATCGCCGTCATCGCCAACTGGCTGTGCCACGTTGTAGTGCAGGTTGCCGTCTCCGACATGCCCAAATGCGACAAGCCGCGCCGTCGGATAGATCGCTTCAATGAGCTGTTCACCACGTGTCAGGAATTCATCCATGCGACTGATCGGAACCGATACGTCGTGCTTGAGATTCGCGCCTTCCGGTTTTTCCGCGTCCGCAATCGAGTGACGCAGGCGCCAGAACCCCTCAGCTTCGGCTTTACTCTTGGCGATAATCGCATCGCTGACCAGTCCGTCATCCATTGCAGCAGCAAATGCGTCTTCTACGATCGACTCCTGTCCAGTGTCGATGAGCTCACAAAGTACGAACCACGGATAGTCATCATCAAACGGCGGCTTCGCATTCGGCACGTGACGAGCGACGAATCGCAAACAGCGGTCGGATATGAGCTCAAACGCCTGAATTCCGTCAGCGAGTTTCTTGCGCAGCAAGGCCAGCAGAGCGACTGCCTGGTTTGCGTTATGCAGCGCGGCAAAAACGGTCTTTGTATCACCAGGCTGCGGGTACAGCTTTAAGGTCGCCGCAGTGATGATGCCGAGGGTGCCTTCGCTGCCGATGAACATCTGTTTCATGTCGTAACCTGCCGTATCCTTGCGCAACGACCGCAAACCATCCCAAATCGTCCCGTCGGCCAGGACCACCTCCAGGCCAAGTACTTGCTGGCGGGCTGTCCCATAGCGAATGACATTGATGCCACCGGCATTGGTCGACAGATTGCCGCCAATCTGGCAACTGCCTTCCGCGCCCAGACTGAGCGGGTAAAGGCGATCGACACCCTGTGCCGCATTCTGCACTTCAGCGAGAATGCAACCGGCTTCGACAACGATCGAAAAATCATCGGCATCGATTGCTCGAATTGTGTTGAGGCGAGATAGCGACAGCAGTACTTGCTCGCCAGAATCGTCCGGTATCGCACCACCACACAAACTGGTATTCCCTCCCTGAGGGACGACCCCGACGTTCGCTGCCGCGCATGCTTTAATGATTGCGGCAACTTCTGCAGTTGTCCTGGGCGATACCATTACTAATGTCTTGCCGCGCAATTCACCGCGCCATTCATTCAGGTGCGGTTCCAGCGTTTCTTCATCGATCGACCAGCCCTTGTCGCCGACAATATTTTTCAGATCGTCAATCAGCATCCTGGTTCTCAAATATGGCCTGTGCGGCGAAGGTCTCCCAGTCAATGTTACTGCCGCAAAACACCAACACAACAGATTTTCCCTGTAATCGTTCGCGCAAAGGTCCGATGAGCGCAGCAGTAGACGCGGCACAAGCGGGCTCTATCGCAATTCTCATTTTTTGGAACAGCAGGCCCATCGCTTCGCGCAGCTGCTGATCACTGACCATTGCCAGGTCGTCAACGTTATCCCGGCACAGCTCAAATGAATAAGGCATCGCAAATGGAGCGCCGAGACTGTCCGCAATTGTGCCGACCTTTTCTATGGGTCTGGGTTCACCTGCCGCGAAGCTTCGATGCATCGAATCGGCACCCTCCGGTTCAACGCCAATCACCTCACACTGCGGTTTGATCTGTTTTACTGCATTTGCGATGCCCGCGATCAAGCCACCGCCGCCGATGGGCACGATAACCGTATCGAACTCGTCGCATTGCTCGCAGATCTCCAGACCGACCGTGCCAGTCCCTGTTGCAATATTTGCTCCTTCAAATGGATGAACAAAGTAGCGACCCTCTTTGAGCCGAATCTGCTCGGCCACCTCGAACGCCTGATGTACGTCATCAACCATAACCAGGTCTGCTCCATATGCGCGGCTGGCCGCAATCCGAGCCGGGTTCGCAGAGCCAACCATAACGATCTTGGCGCTGACGCCGGCCGCTTTAGCCGCGTAGGCGGTTGCTACAGCATGATTTCCCGCACTGACTGCCGTGACGCCCGCCGCGCGTTGCTCAACGCTGAGGCTTTGCAGGACCGCTAGCGCACCCCGAGCTTTGAACGTGCCGGTGTGTTGCAGAAATTCCAGTTTGCCGAAAACTCTGATCGAGTTATCCAGCAGGTTTTCGAGCGCCGCGCAGCGCATCAGCGGAGTGCGTAATACTCCATCGCCGAGCGCGCTTCTCAATGCCTTGATTTCTACAATTGAGGGCCCGCTAGTCAAAACAACGGCTTCGCACTTCGGGCAAGATATTTATGTAAAATGAGCTCATTGTTCTTTGGCAGTATTTCTCGATATTTAAACTAGATACGCGCACTTCTTAATAATACTTGCGCTACACATAAGAGTTGATTACTTTCGAACGACGGTATCGCCGCAGTATCGATACCGGCGCTGGCTGTGCGGACTGTGGCAGAGAATGCGGTCGCACGGAAGTCGCTTTGGACACAAGCATGGGACTTGACGATCTTTCACAATCTGGAATTCGGCGCATAGCCGATTTCTCCCCGTACCTCGATCAACTGGCCGGGCTTGCGCAAAACATGGGTTTGCGCCAACGCAGTAACCTGGTTCATCTTGAAAGTCTCCTGCATCAACACTGGTCACTCGGCCAAAACAACATTCTGAGTTGGGCGCCTCTTGACGATGGCCTGCTGGTTCTGGTCGTGCCCCACTATGCCATTGCTGAATATACGTCGCCGTCTGCCGATGGCAGCCCATCCAAGGTATCCGCACGTTTTATTACCGAACTGATTTCCGGCGATCGCCAATTGTCGCTCACGCAAATGCAGAAAGTCGGCCGGCTTCTCGAAGTGGAACCTGTCTCGCTACCACTGAGACAACCGTTAAGCGGACATCCAGTCGAAACCCAGATCATAGAAAAAATGATCCGCCGCTACGGCATCAATTACGTCGCCAGTCGAGCCGTAACGCTATTCGACATTGTCGGTTTCAGCTTGTTGACGCCATTTGAACAGATGACGCAGCTCAACAGCCTCTCTTACTCCCTGAACTCAGCACATGCAAAGATGCTCGAACAAGACGTCGGCATCAACTTCGCGCGATCTTCAAGCGGGGACGGTTTCTATGTTTGGAACCGCGACGATGGTCTTGAGGCGAATGTCAATCTTTACCACTTTATGCACATCGTACTTGCGGACAACGCGATAGCGCGAAGCAAATCATCGTCCAAAGCAGTGCCGAGGCTTCGCGCCTGCTTCCACGTCGGGGCGTGCTACGAATTTCATCAGGCGGAGGGACTCAATCCCACAATGCACGACTTCATCGTGGGTGATGTAACTATTGAGCTCGCACGTATGATTGATGCCGCGCTACCGGGGCGATACTGGTTGGCGATTTCATGGCTGACCTTTCCGGTGAAGATATTGACCCGGTTCAAACGCAGGCGAATCTCGACGCCGTCACCTTTCTGCAGCGAGCCCAAGGCAATCTGTCGAAGCTCAGTGGCATGGAGTTTTCAGGTGAACGCGTTACCGCGATCAAGTGCTATTTGACGGGCGAAGATATGGGTGGCGGTCAGTTCAACATTCGACGCCTGCACATCAAGGACAAGCATGGCCTGACACGGGTCGCCTACAACGCCAAGGTGAATATTTATCGGGAAGCTGCCCAGCCGATCTTGTTGGGTATTGAAGACAGGAAGTTGGTCATGGCAGTTCATCCTGCTTGACGCTGCCAGACTCGTCACTCTTGCGCCATATCGCAAGTGCCAAACAGATAGCCTTACGAACCGACATAATTGGTCGGGGCGAGAAGATTCGAACTTCCGACCCCCACAACCCCATTGTGGTGCGCTACCAGGCTGCGCTACGCCCCGACCGGATTTGATTCGCGCCTCAAGAGGCGCTCCAACAATGCGGCATCATACGTATCGAAGCGTGCAGAAGATAGGTGATTTTTTAACGCCGCAGTATCTTAAGAGCATGGCCTGACACGGGTCGCCTACAACGCCAAGGTGAATATTTATCGGGAAGCTGCCCAGCCGATCTTGTTGGGTATTGAAGACAGGAAGTTGGTCA